>Ga0268266_10002944_pt1 | contig 17582 bp, 16 predicted proteins | sample KBSS13metaG_FD_190356 | JGI IMG/M metagenome (GOLD analysis project Ga0268266, IMG submission 190356) | Switchgrass rhizosphere microbial communities from Kellogg Biological Station, Michigan, USA - KBS S1-3 metaG (SPAdes) (version 2) | ecosystem: Host-associated > Plants > Roots > Rhizosphere...
TGGGGGCTGCTGCTTACCACATTACGGAGCCTAACCAGAGCTTCGAGGGAAGCGACCAGATAATACGCCTGACTACACGCTGGAGCGGCAACTTTGGGCTTAAATATAATATCAACTCGCAATATGCAGTGACCTTCCATATGAATTATACACACCAGGCACCCTTCGAAGAATGGATAGGTGGCGGATTGGTGAGCTGGAAGAGCCTGAATAATACTATAGGCGGCAATAACATTACTATATATGCAGGCTTATTTTATCGCGTAAAGGATGCTATCATCCCTACAATAAAGATGGATTACCAAGCCTATTCGCTAACGGTATCTTATGACATAAACAATTCTACCCTGAAGCCGGCAACGAATGGCGTGGGTGGTTATGAAATGTCTCTCTTTGTAAGAGGGAACTATAAAAGGAATGCAAAAAATACCGACGCTACAAGATGTCCGCATTTTGAAGACCTAAATAATGGCTTTCAACAATAAGAAGGATAACCAAAATATAACAAAGAAGCCCTGCAAAACAGGGCTTCTTTGTTATTTAGAGTAGCTTGAATTATTTTATTATGAAGGGCTGTAAACAAACTTAAAACCGATACCGTGGATGGTTTGCAATTCCACACCCGGCTGTTCCTTCAGATATTTACGCACCTTAGTAATGAATACGTCCATACTTCTGCCAAGGAAGTAATCATCCTTGCCCCATACGTTCATTAGTATTTCATCTCTCTTCAGTACGCGGTTTGCGTTAAGGCAAAGGAACTTTATGAGGTCTGCTTCTCTTTGTGTAAGCTGATGCTCCACTTTACCACTGCGCAATGTAAGGTTGTTGTAATCGAAATCCATATTACCAATCTTGAATTCGACCGCTGTGTTTTCTTCTTTTTTCTTAGTGCGCTTCAGGAATACCTCTACACGCAATAACAGTTCCTGCAGATTGAATGGCTTGGTGATGTAATCATCGGCACCGCTTTTAAAGCCTGCTATCTTATCATCATCCATTGATTTTGAAGTAAGCAGCAGAATAGGAATAGCTTCATTTTTTTGCCTTATCTGGTTGGCGAGATACATGCCATCCTTTTTGGGTAAAACCACATCAAGCAGGCACATGTCAAAATTGTTCTTCATAAACTGTTGCCAGCCACTTTCGCTATCGGAACAGTGGATTACTTCAAAACCATTTTTCTGCAAGCTATCTTTTACCACAAAACTCAAGGTAGGGTCATCTTCTACCAACAATATCTTAGCTCTGGACTCAGCCATAGGTAAATTTTATTTTTTGTTAGAAACGTATGGTAAATGTACTGTGTTTTTGTGTTTAATACTAATGCCGCTCTTTTTTTAAAAAACCTGATAAATATCTTTTATACAGGCAATTAAATATAGCGACGAATAAAGCTTTTTTATTTTACCCTACCGGGGTTGTTAGTTACAAACGCTTCCCAACTGCCCGCCTTTTTGGTCGTTTTCTTTATCACTATTCCATTCTTGTCGGCCTTGGGGATCTTTGCCTGGTAGTGATGACACAAGGCTACGGCTACCGCATCGCTGGCATCCATAAACTGTACGGTTTCTTTAAACTTGAGGGTGTGTTGCAGCATTTCCCATACCTGCTCTTTGGTAGCATTACCTCGGCCGGTGATGGACTGCTTTATTTTACGCGGTGCATATTCTACTGCTTTCAGACCGCTCATCATTGCTGCCGCCATTGCTACGCCCTGGGCACGGCCTAACTTAAGCATACTTTGCACATTCTTGCCAAAAAAGGGCGCCTCTATTGCAACGGCCACCGGGCAATGAATTTTTATGAGGCTTTCCATCTTTTTATAGATCAGTTCCAGCCGCTCTATGTGGTCTTTATTTTTAGCTAATTGCAATACCCCCATTTCTACGAGCGAAACATTACTTTTGTCGATAGCTATGAGTCCATAGCCCATTACGAGCGTACCCGGATCTATACCAAGAATAATTTGGGGATTATGCTGCAAAGCTTTGATATTGTTGAACAAAAGTACCAAAATATGGCTCAATTACATACTTGGCGGCATCATTTCCGCGGTATTGTTGTGGAGCATATATGTGCAGGTAGGCAAGCAACTGCATAGTGTAGATGCAAGCATCTGGCAACAAACAGGACCCAATGTTTTTATATGGCTGTGCGTACTGCTGATGCCCGTGAACCTGCTGCTGGAAACACGTAAGTGGTATATACTGGCGCATTCAGCGCAGCCTTTATCTTTCCGGCAAGCTTTTACCAGCTACCTGGCAGGGCTTGCGTTCTCAATCATTACACCCAATCGTATAGGCGAATACCCGGGACGCATTCTCTACCTGAAGCGTAAGAATACTTTTCGGTTGATTAGTGTATCAGTACTCGGTGCTGTGGCCCAGCTGCTTACGGTATTTATATTCGGATTGGTTGGGCTTATTTACTACAATATTGCTTTTCCCGGCCCATTTGAAAAGACAGTACTTCTGAGTTGTATAATAGTGACCGCAGGTATTGCGCTTATATACTGGCGCTTTGAAACATGGATGCCATTGTTGGGAAATATCCGCTGGTTGCGTAAGTTTAACATATACGGACAACTGCTGAAACGCTTTAGTTCGAAGGAGCAATTGACCATACTGGGCATATCGCTGCTGCGCTATGGAGTCTTTACGGCACAATATTTGTTTTTTCTCCGTTGGATGAATGTGAATATGCCACTTGGGGAAGGTTATTGCATGGCTACCCTGTTTTTCTGGGCGATAGGGGTAATTCCTTCCATAGCACTGGCAGAACTTAGTGAACGCGGGCAGGTAAGCCTGTTTCTGTTTCACCATTTCTCCCCAAATACGCTGGGTATCCTTGGCGCTACCTTAGGGATTTGGTTATTAAATTTGATAATACCTTCCATAATCGGGAGTATATTATTACTCAGAATGAGGTTATTACGTTAAGAAATGGTTTGACAAACACAGCGCAGATATATGATATCACCAAAAAGAATAGGCCTTATTACAGTTGTATTACTCATTAGCATAAGCGCATTTGCACAAAATGAATTTTGCGGTATAAGGAACCATAGCTTCCAGGATGGTGAACGCCTGAACTTTAAGGTGTACTACAATATGGGGCGCATATGGATAAACGCAGGCGATGCGATTTTTACCGCAAATGCCGAAACCTTCAATGGCAGAAAGGTATTTCACATTACCGGCGAAGGTAAAACCTCGAAATCGTACGAATGGTTTTATAAGGTGCGGGACACCTACGAAAGTTATATAGACCAGGAAAGCATGCTGCCTGCAAAATTTGTAAGAAATGTAAATGAGGGAGGCTTTAAGATCTATAATAATGTGTCTTTTAACCAGAATATAGGGCAGGCAGTATCTACAAAAGGCATCTACAACATACCGAAGTGTACACAGGACGTGCTTTCGGCTATCTACTACGCACGCAACATAGATTATAATCATTATAAGCCTGGGGATAAGATACCATTTAACCTTTTCCTTGACGACAAGCTATATTCCCTTTATATACGATATGTAGGCAAGGAACAAATAAAAACCCGCTATGGCACCTTTAATGCTATTAAGATCGTTCCTTTACTAATAGAAGGAAGCATCTTTAAAGGAGGGGAAAAAATGGTAGTGTGGGTAAGTGACGATGCTAATCATCTGCCACTACGCATTGAAAGCCCGATACTGGTGGGCAGCATAAAAGTAGACCTGATGAGCTACGATAAACTGCGAAATCCTTTCAGCAGCCTTGTTAGCAAGAAATAAGCGTGCTATTTTTACACGATTAATTAAACTGACCAAAGTTTTATGATTTCACTGGGTGGTAAGGACCTTGATATTGCGTTATTCGAACAAATCATTCTGCAACAAAAAAAAATAAGTATAGCACCGGCTACTTTAAAAGAGCTGAAGCGCAGCTATGACTTCCTGAATAGTTTTTCTACAGACAAACTTATTTATGGTATAAATACCGGCTTTGGCCCAATGGCCCAATATCGTATAGATGATGCTGACCGCAGGCAACTGCAATACAATCTTATACGCAGCCATAGCTCGGGCATGGGACAGTTGCTGTCTCCACAACATTGCCGCTCACTTTTACTTGCACGCCTTAGCTCTTTATTGCAGGGTTGTTCCGGTATTCATCCTGATACTGTTACACTTATCACCGAACTGATAAACAATGAGGCATACCCTTGTGTATATGCACACGGTGGCGTGGGTGCCAGCGGCGATCTCGTGCAGTTAGCACATTTGGCATTAGGCCTGATAGGCGAAGGTAACTTTTGGTATGAAGGAAAAGTGCAGCCCGCAAAGAATGTATTTAAAAAGCTGAACCTGCAGCCACTTTCTATTTATATACGTGAAGGGCTTGCTATGCTGAATGGCACATCTGCCATGACAGGCATAGGTGGCATAAACGTAATAATGGCACAAAGGCTGGTGGTATGGAGTACGCTGTTCTCGTTAATGATAAACGAGCTAATGGAAGCTTATGATGACCATTTTTCTGAACCATTGAATGCTGTGAAGCGACACAAAGGCCAGCAGCAGGTAGCAAAATGGATGCGTACATTCGCGAAGAACAGCAAGCTGCTACGTAAACGTAATGAACACTTATACGACAAGAAAGTAACCGATGATGTGATAGAAGAAAAAGTGCAGGAAAACTATTCTGTACGTTGTGTGCCACAAATACTGGGTGCAATACTGGATACGATACAATACACGGGCACAGTAATAGAGAATGAACTGAACTCAGTAAATGATAATCCTGTAGTTGATTATAAGAATAAAAACATTTACCATGGCGGCAATTTTCACGGGGACTATGTGGCAATAGAAATGGACAAGATGAAGCTGGCAGTAACCAAGCTATCTATGCTTGCAGAGCGTCAGCTGAACTTTTTGCTAAATCCGGCGCTAAATGGAAAGATACCTCCATTTGCTAATGCGGGTGTGTTAGGTTTAAACTTTGGCATACAGGGCATGCAATACCCTGCAACATCTACCGTGGCTGAGAATCAGGCTTTAAGTACATCGTTGTACGTACATAGTATACCTAACAATAATGACAACCAGGATATTGTGAGTATGGGAACTAACGCTGCACTGATGTGTGAACGAGTGATAGAAAATACCTACGAAGTGTTGGCTGTAGAATTGTCTGCACTGCTGCAGGCAATAGGTATAAAAAATATAAGCAGTAAACTATCTCCTGCATCCAAATGGCTTTTTGAAAACGGCAGGGAAATATTCCCATTCTTCAAAGAAGATTTCTCTGCGTCGCAGCATCTTCAGAAATTAAAGGGATGGCTTATGGACACGGATGTTGTTGCTCACTTTGGTAAAAACTTAAAATAAACAGGCTTTGTCACAAAAGAAATACGCATTAGTAACAGGAGGCTCGCGCGGCATAGGACGCGCCATATGTGTAAAGATGGCGGAGCTGGGCTATAATGTTATTATTAACTACAAAGGCAATAAAGATGCTGCGCTGGAAACAGCAAAGCTAGTGCAGGAAAAAGGTGTGGAGGCAGAAATAATGGGCTTTGATGTAGCGAACAGAACCGAAGTAAAACAAATACTAGGTAGCTGGGTAGAAACATACAAGGACGTAGTGATAGAAGTGCTGGTAAATAATGCCGGTATACGCCAGGATGTATTGTTACCTATGATGAGCGATGAGCAATGGGATACTGTGATAGATACCAGCCTGCAAGGCATGTATAATGTAACCAAACAGGTGCTGACACCAATGGTAATGAACCGCTTTGGACGCATAATAAATATAGTATCGCTTAGCGGTATTAAAGGGATGCCCGGGCAGGTAAACTACTCTGCTGCCAAGGCTGGTATGATAGGGGCGACAAAAGCGATGGCGCAAGAGATAGCCCGCAGGAGTATAACCGTTAACGCTATAGCACCCGGCTTTATAAAAACCGATATGACCGGGGAGCTGAATGAAGGTGAATTGGCAAATATGATTCCCATGAAACGTTTTGGTACTGCGGAAGAGGTGGCTGAACTGGCCGGCTTCCTGGCATCCAAACAATCTTCTTATATTACAGGGCAGGTTATCTCCATAAATGGTGGATTGTACACCTAAGTGCAAATTTTAGTTTCATGAGTCGTGTTGTTATTACAGGTTTAGGCATTTATTCTTCTTTAGGCAAAAACAAGGAAGAAGTAAGCAATTCATTATTCCAGGGGAAATCAGGTATTATATTAGACCCTGCGCGTAAAGCTATGGGCTATCGCTCGGGCCTTACCGGCTATGTGGAACGCCCGCTCCTAAAGGGGCATATAGACAGGCGTGCACGCATTATGATGCCTGAGCAGGCAGAGTTTGCATACATGGCAACAACCGAAGCACTGGAGCAAGCAGGCATTAACATCGATTTCCTGGAGCACAATGAAACGGGCATCATATACGGTAATGACAGCTCTGCCAAACCTGTGATAGAGGCAATGGACCTTATACGGGAGAAGAAAGACACTATACTGGTAGGCTCAGGCAACGTGTTCCAGGTATTGAACTCTACTGTGAGCATGAACCTCTCTACCATCTTCAAGCTGCGGGGTATTAATTTTTCGGTGAGCGCAGCATGCGCCAGCGGCTCACACTCCATAGGACTTGGTTACCTATTCATAAAGCAGGGCTTGCAGGACCGTATAATATGCGGCGGTGCGCAAGAGGTGAACATCTACTCCATGCCCAATTTTGATGCACTTGGCACTTTCTCGGTAAGAGAAGATGCACCTGAAAAAGCATCACGCCCCTTTGATCGCGACAGGGATGGCCTGGTGCCAGGCGGAGGTGCCGCGACCGTGATACTGGAAAGCCTTGAGGCAGCAGAGGAGCGTGGCGCTACTATACTTGCTGAAGTGATCGGTTATGGCTTTTCGTCTAACGGACAACATATATCTAACCCGAGCATTGAAGGGCAAATACGCTCTATAAACAGGGCACTAAAAGATGCGGGACTGAATGCCGCAGCTATAGAATACATAAACGCACATGCAACATCAACGCCTGCGGGAGACAGCAGCGAAGCAGAGGCACTATTTGAAGTATTTGGCAGCAAAACACCCATCAGCTCTACCAAATCTATGACCGGCCATGAGTGCTGGATGGCGGGCGCAAGTGAAATAGTGTATTCCATGCTCATGATGCAGCATGGCTTTATTGCCCCTAATATCAATTTTGAAAACCCTGATGAACATTCTGCCAAAATCAACATCATACCGGAGACGCTAAAAAAATCTTTCAACCTTTTTCTTTCTAATTCATTTGGTTTTGGCGGTACTAACTCCTCCCTTATCATAAGGCAGTGGGATAAGTAATTTCCGCATTAAAATATTAATGCATAAAAAATTGTAACTTAGGGATAGCCAAAACAATCCTTATGAAACTCTTTACTACTTGTACCTTATTTGTATTATCAATTGCTACTTTTAGCTATAGTTCCGTTAAAGCACAGTCTGCATGGAAAAACTCTTTTGGTGGATCTGATGCAGATGTAGCAAACGCTGTACAGCAAACACCGGACGGTGGCTACATATTTGCAGGATGGAGCCGCTCCGCAGACAGTGAAATAACTACAAACCATGGCAGCGCAGATGTATGGGTAGTAAAAACAGACATGTATGGAAATGTACAATGGTCTAAAACATACGGTGGCAGCAGTGAAGAAAAAGCCTATGATATAGCACTTACTGCAGATGGCGGCTACATAGTAGCGGGCTATTCCTATTCAGGCGATGGCGATATAAGTTCGGGTAATCATGGCTATGAAGACATGCTTATAATAAAGCTTAACTCTAATGGAGATATGAGCTGGGAAAACACAATTGGCGGCTCTGACAATGATATTGCCTACAGCATATTGCAAACAGGTGATGGCGGTTATATAGTGGGTGGTACTACGTACTCTAACAACGGGGATGTAAGCAAAAACCAGGGCAGCAGCGATATGTGGCTGGTAAAACTGGACAATAAAGGAAAAATAAGCTGGGAAAAAACCTTTGGTGGCTCAGCCGCTGATGCCGCATATGCTATTCGCACTACAGTGGATGGTGGCTACATACTGGCCGGCGCCACAAAATCACTTAATGGTGATGTTACGGGATATCACAATACGGGCTTCGGCTCAGATTATTGGGTAGTAAAGACAGACGCCTCCGGCAACCTGTTATGGCAAAAAACACTGGGTGGCGCACTGGACGAAGAAGCGCATACTGTGTGGCAAAGCTCTGATAATAGCTATGTAATAGCAGGTTATTCCTACTCTACAGATGGCGACGTAAGCGGTAACCATGGCCTGCAGGACATGTGGGTGGTAAACCTTGACGAGACCGGCAGCATTGTACAATGGCAAAAACCACTTGGCGGCTCGCAACCTGAACAGGCTTACTCTTTAAAACAAAACGCCGATGGTACTTATATAATAGTGGGTTCTACACAATCTAATGATGGGCAGGTAACAGCATTTCATGGCGGCACAGACTACTGGGCAGCCAAAATGGATATTTCAGGCAACCTTATTTCAGAATATGCCTTTGGTGGCGCAGGAGATGATATTGCACATAGTGTAACACAAACTTTGGATGGCGGGTTTATCATAGCCGGAGAAACAAACTCGACGGATGGCGATATCAACAAAAGCTTTGGCTCAACCGATGCATTTCTGATAAAAATATTGCCCGCATTAGCTGTTCAGCCATTATCTTCTGCAGAAAATAATATAGTAGTGTATCCCACTATCACTAAAAAAACTTTAAATATCTCTTTACCTGCGGGATATGAGCATGCTGATGTAAAACTGGTGAATATGCTCGGTGAACAAATAAACATTGCCCAAACACAAGGGCTTTCAAGGCAGTTAAATATTAACAACGCTGTCGCAGGAATGTACCTACTGCAGATAGTAAACGCTGATAAAGTGAATAATTTTAGAATAATTTATCAGCCATAGGAATAAGGCTTGCTAAGATTCTTTTTATCTTCGAACTTGTTATGAAGAGGATCTCGCTGAGTACCATTTTAATAGTTTTCATTTTATCTGCACCATACATAGCTAACGCGCAACAGGAAAAGCGCTGGCTAAAGCATCATATATCATTGCTTACTACACCCTCCATGCTGGGGCGCGGTTATGCAAATAAAGGACATGACAGAGCAGCAAAATATGTGTTGAAGTATTTTAAAGAATATGGTCTGTTGCCTGTTAATAAAGACAGCACTTACATACAGACGTATTCTTTTGCCGTAAATACTTTTCCTGACGAGGTATCATTAAAACTGAATAAAAAGCAATTAGTTCCCGGAGCTGATTTCCTGGTAGATGCTGCAAGCAATTCATTTAGCACTGATAAAATAAAAGTGAACAGTATTGACCTCAATAAAATAAAGGATACTGCTACCTGGAATAAAACAAAGGCCACATGGCACACGGATAGCAAAGCGTATTTCCTCAAAAACACCGATAGCTTTTGCAAACACCTGTCGATAAACGAACGTCGCTTTGCAAAACAATTGCCAAAGGGATGCTTCCTTATACCACAACATGGAAAAATAACCTGGACAGTAGCAACAGACACTATACCGGCCACGGTGTTCTACATAGAAGATACCGTATTGCCACGCAGAGTAAAAAAAGCAGCAGTGCATGTAAATGCCATGTATTTGCAAGCGACTAAAAATAAAAACGAAAATATTATAGGCTGTGTGCCAGGCGAGGTAAGCGATAGCTTTGTTGTTTTTACCGCACACTATGACCACCTGGGCGAAATGGGCAAAGAAGCGTATTTCCCCGGTGCCAGTGATAACGCAAGCGGCACTGCCATGCTTTTGTACCTGGCAAATTATTTTGCAAAAAATCCGCAGCACTATACTATGGTATTTATAGCTTTCAGCGGCGAGGAAGCCGGACTGCTTGGCTCCAGCTACTTTGTAAATCACCCTATGATACCCTTAGACCATATACGCTTTCTTACCAATCTTGATATTATGGGTGATGCTACAGATGGCATTACCGTAGTAAATGCTACAGAATTCAGCAGACAATTTGACGCGCTGCAGCGGATAAATAACAGCAAAAACTATTTACCACAAATAAAAAGCAGAGGCAAGGCTGCCAATAGCGATCATTATCATTTTACGGAAGCAGGCGTTCCTTCATTTTTTATTTATACAAATGGTGGTAAAGGTTTTTACCATGATGTGTTTGACAATGCAGCTTCATTGTCTATGACTAATATTGATATGCTCGCAAAGCTTCTTGTTGCATTCGCGAAAGAACTAAATGTACCATAACAAAACGGGCGGCATGAATGGCCACCCGTTTCTTATAATTTCTATTCTTGTTATTCTCTTAATTTCAGATCCATCGCTACCCTACGATTTTTAGCACGGCCTGCTGCTGTTTTATTGCTGGCCACCGGTTTGGTATCACCATAGCCGTTTGTTACCAGTCTATCTTCTTTAACGCCCTGGCTTACAAAGTAATTCTTTACTGCGTTAGCACGATCTTTTGATAGCTGCAGATTTTTTGCAGGCTTGCCTACATTATCAGTATGGCCATCTATGGTCATATAGTAATCAGGGTACTCGTTCAGTATTTTCACTATTTCGTTGAGCATAGGGTAAGATGTCTTTTTGATAATAGCCTTACCTGTTTCAAACTGTATGGCAGTTGCTGCAAAAGCAAGACGTTTCTTTACTTCTTCCTTCACCTTCACCTGTTCTTTTACTATAGGGCAGCCGTGGTTAGATGCCGGGCCGGGCACTTTAGGGCATCTGTCATCCTTATCAGGTACACCATCACCATCGGCATCAGGGCAGCCATGCAATGCCACAACACCAGGCACATCAGGACATTCATCTTCAGCATCGGTTACACCATCGCCATCTCTATCAGGACAACCATGCATAGATACAAGCCCGGGTACATCAGGGCATTTATCTACATCATCTGCTACGCTATCTTTATCAGCATCAGGGCAACCCATAGCTGTAGCAGAGCCCGGCAGATCAGGACATTTATCAACTGAATCAAGGATGCCATCATGATCCCTATCAGGATCAGGACAGCCACGCAACGCCCAGGTACCTTGCACATCAGGGCATTGGTCCCTTCTGTCCGATACATGGTCGTGATCGCGATCTCTTGGCTTCTTTTTAGCAATAGGTATGAATGCGCCGGCATATACATTAGCGCCATACTGGTTATTGCTGAATAATGCCAGCATATCATCACTGCCCACAAAGAAACCGCTTATACGGAGACCCAGGCCCATCTTCATACCCTGTGTTAGCATGCTATAAGTTATAGGCATGCCTACACTCCAGATACGAGTATCGTAGCGCGGGGTAAGTGTTATCTGGTTATAGTATGAGTTGCTATATAAATCCCTGTTTACAAGGTTGCCTACATAAGTAAGATTAGCGTAGAACCTTCTGTATATTTTATAATCAAAGCCTATAACCAATGCGGTAGGCAGATGCACCTTTGCAGATGCGCTGGAAGAATCTGCTGAGAAACCATGCCTTGAGGCATAATTTACAAAGCTGTTGTAGTCCTGCACACTATCTTTTATCTGGCTGGCAGCTAATGTACCATTGCCCGTAAAGTGTGCTACCTTATTGCCTGTATTATAATTTATGGCTCCTATATCAGTTACTGCCACCGAGAGGCGAAACTTATACATGTTCTTAGAGTAGTCTGTTATGTTCTTTTCGCCATCCATATCATAACGATACTTTTCATAGTCGGGCCTGTATTCGTATACAAAGCCAATGTCGGCACCTATACCGTGGCCACCTTTGCTACCGAAAAAGTTATTGAGCAGATCTGAGCTATTAATGCCTTTCGAAAGCTGATCCTCGTTTGTAATTACATTGCTGGCAAACGCAAGGTCTGTAGTCTTAACATTAAGTGAATCATTCGCTGAATAATAATGTGCATCCAGATTTTTGCTCACAAGACTTATGTATGCTATACCACTCAGATACTTCAGACTTAAGCCACCCTTTATCTGGTGCTTGCCATTATCAAATAGTACAGCGCCATAGGTTAGGCCTATTTCGCTCCAGGTATTGAGTGTCCAGTTAAAGTGTTGACCGGTAATGGCATAGTCGCCAGTAGTGTTTTTATAATTCTCATCTACTATACTGCGAAATATATTGGAACTAAAATTATTGAACTGATCCATGCCGCGTACACGTGCAGAAAGTGCGAGGCTATTTTTACTATTTATGCTTACCGTAATGCCCGGTAGCCTTATTTCGGCATAAGGGGCCAGCATATTAAAATTGCTTTTGTTACCGAAATTGAAAACCTTAGTAAGATTATTGCTATCCGAGCTGTTTTTTATAGCATTACTAAAGTTTACCGAACCAAGGTTGTTATCTACGCCCGCATTCACCGAAAACACGTCTATTACAAATTTATATCTTGAGTCGGCAATATTAGCCGGGTTAAGATACATGCTTGTTGTTCCGCTCCAGTTGCCTGTAGCTACACCAAAATAACGCTGTGCAGTAGTGATGAAAGGAATGGAGAGTAAAATGCTAAGTACAAGTAGTGATTTTCTCATAAGCCGTATTTAAAGATTCATAAAAACCTCTGTAGTAATCCTGAACAAAATTAAAAATATATAAAAGAAAAACGAATTATTCACCTAATTACCTCAATAAGCACAAAAAAGCCGGGCACATAAATATGCCCGGCAAAGGTATTGTGGAAGGAAAAATTATCCTACGCTTACACGTTTGAAAGTAGTAACAGTTAAGCCATTGCTTACAGACTTCAGATAATCTGTTACAGATTTACCGTTATCTTTTACAAATGCCTGCTGTAACAGTGTGTTTTCTTTGAAGAACTTGTTCAGTTTGCCCTGAGCAATTTTCTCAGCCATATCAGCAGATTTGCCTTCAGCCATTACTTGTTCTATTGCTATAGCCTTTTCGCGTTCCAATGTTTCAGGAGATACGCTATCTACGTCTACAGCCAGCGGGTTCATAGCAGCTATCTGCATAGCTACGTCTTTACCTGCAGCTATAATAGCTTCAGTAGGCGCCTGGTTCATACCTACCAATACACCTATACGGTAACCGGCATGTATGTAAGGGACAACAGTTGCAGCAGTAACTACTTCAAGACGGGCTACGTCGATCTTCTCACCGATCTTAGCTACCATTTCAAGTAATTTTTCTGCTACTGTAGCACCACCCATCTGGGCAGCCTTCAGGTCATCTATATTAGCTGCCTTAGTATCTAAAGCAACCTGAGTTAATTGCTGTGCGAAATCGATGAATTCCTGGTTTTTAGCCACGAAGTCAGTTTCTGCGCTCAGGTGCAGTACTACACCATAAGTATTATCGGCAGAAGCCTTAGCAACTGCAACACCTTCTTTAGCATCACGGTCGCTACGGTTAGCAGCAACTTTCTGGCCTTTCTTACGCAGATAGTCTATCGCATTTTCAAAATCGCCTCCGCTTTCCATCAGGGCTTTACGACAGTCCATCATACCTGCACCGGTTTGTTGGCGCAGCTTATTCACATCTGCAGCAGATATTGTTACGGTACTCATTTTTTAATCCTTTTTATTTTTTAAAAAATCGTTTCGAAAATCGTATTTTATGCTTAAAGCCCCAAATCAGGGGCTTTAATACAATATTAAGTATTACTTAAATTTAGCGTTTAGGAGCGCCTGTGCCCTGACGGCCACGGCCACCACCCGGTCCACTGCCACCACGGTTGCCTGCACCACCACGGTTAGCACCGCCTGTACCTGCACCGCCACGACCAGCACCACCGCCTGTACCTGCACCGCGACCAGCACCACCACCTGCGGCAGCACCACGACCACGGCCACCACGACGGCCACCTTCGTTATCTTCTTCGTTTACATCCAGACCACGTTGTCTTTCCTGTATTTCTTCAGCTGTTTCTTCTTCAGTTTCCTTAGCCTGTGAGCGTTCTTCAAGACCTTCCAGGATAGCAGCAGTAAGATAGTTGGTAATGATAGCTATAGATTTTGTAGCATCATCGTTAGATGGTATAGCGAAATCTACTTTAGTAGGATCGCTGTTTGTATCAACCATAGCAAAAGTCATAATGCCGAGGCGTTTTGCTTCTGCAAGAGCGATATGCTCGTGGCTGATATCTACCATGAATAAAGCAGCAGGAGTACGACCCATCTGAGAGATACCGCCCAGTACTTTTTCCATTTTTTCTTTGCTGCGGCTCAGTGTCAGGCGTTCTTTTTTAGTAACGCTATCCATAGTGCCGTCTGCCAGCATTTTTTCGATGCTCTGCATTTTCTTCACGCTCTTGCGTATAGTGCTGAAGTTGGTAAGCATACCGCCTAACCAGCGTTCAGTAACGTAAGGCATATTAGCTTTCTGCGCAGCTTCTACTACTATTTCTTTAGCTTGTTTCTTAGTAGCTACGAACATGATCTTCTTGCCACTTTTAGCAATAGACTTCAGTGCTGCAGCTGCTTCATCAAGACCTTCAATAGTTTTATTAAGATCTATGATGTGTATGCCATTCTTCTCAGCAAAGATGTATGGCAACATTTTGGGATTCCACTTTTTCTTCAGGTGACCAAAATGCACACCAGCTTCTAGTAAATGCTGGTGCAAACTTTTATTTTCTTCCATTGTAATAATTTCTTGTCGGTTAAAAAGATAAAGAATACAACCAGGCGATTAACGTTTAGAGAACTGGAAGCTACGACGTGCTTTGCGCTTACCGAATTTCTTACGTTCTACAGAACGTGGGTCACGCGTCATCAGACCTTCTTTCTTCAACGCAGGACGATATTCAGGATTCACTTCACACAGTGTACGTGCTATACCCATCTTAATGGCTTCTGCCTGGCCTTTCGGACCGCCACCCTGTACGTTTACTGTAACGTCGAACGAGGTAAGACCTTCAATTGTTTTGAATGGAAGCTCTACCTGGTTCTGCAGGTACATTATTGGGAAATATGCTTTGTAATCTTTGTCATTAACCGTGATATTGCCAGTACCCTTGCTCAGGTATACACGAGCTACAGCTTCTTTACGGCGACCAACGGCATTTTTCTGTTTCTCCATTATATATAGAGGTTAAATTTTTCTGTTAGTTATTAGAATGTAAGTTCCTGTGGTTTCTGAGCCTTATGCGGATGTTCAGCAGTTTCGTAAACGAACAGCTTGCTGTACATAGCACGACCTAAACGATTCTTTGGCAGCATACCTTTTACAGCGCGTTCTATCATCACTGTAGGACGACGCTGGATCAGTTCTTTCGCAGCTTCGTGCTTCTGACCACCAGGGTGACCTGAATAAGTGATATAATCCTTATCCTCCATTTTGTTGCCGGTAAGCTTTACTTTACCTGCGTTGATAACGATCACATAGTCGCCACAATCAAAGTGAGGAGTATAATAAGCCTTGTTTTTGCCACGCAGTATGGTAGCAATACGAGAGCTCATGCGGCCTAAAGTTTGGTTAGTAGCGTCTATAACATGCCATTTACGCTCTACAATCTTTTCGTTGGCCGATTCTGTTCTAAAACTTAGATGTCTCATTTCCTGTTAAAAAAGGTTTTCCTGAATTATGTTGTTGGTTATCCACATTTTGTGGCGTAACCTGTACAACATCAAAAAATTTTGGACTGCAAAGGTAGAATCCACTCTTCATTACACCAAAAAATTTATTAAGATTTTTTATCGCTCAGTTGTAAGCAACTGATAATCAATGTTTATTTTAAATAAAATTTTTAGTAGGCGGTTCAAATACAACCAAATAACGGCTCTAATAACGTTAACAGGACTATCCAATTCGGTCAAAGTTAAATTAAGGTTATCTCGGCATGGTTTTTTTAACATTTTTTTTCACCCTATTAGGGGGAGAAAATTAGAGGATACTTCATTCAAAATCTTTACTGCTTTATTTATTATACCGTATAATATATGGTGTTTTAACTGTAAATGCAACTTTTATTTTAAGAAATTAACAATTAAGTTTATGTATCAATACCCCTTTTTATCACCCTATCCGTCAAATTATTTTCTTAAGTGAATAGAGCATCATTGTTTAACGAAAAACCAAAAGCGCATGAAAAAAATCTATCTGCTACTAGCCATTCTTTTGGCTACGGGATTTCAGGTCTTTGCACAGACACATCTTGTTAAAGGCCGGGTACTAGACGAAACAGGGCAAGGCTACCCCGGAGCCGGTGTAAGTGTAAAAGGGACCCAAATAGGGACGGTGACGGATGTAGACGGTAATTTTCAGTTAAATATTCCCGATGATAACAATACCCTTGTGATCATGGCTGTAGGGTACAATCGCCAGGAAGTAAAGGTAACCGGCGGGGCGCTTACGGTGCGCATCACGCAGGCAACGCACGAATTGCAAGGCGCAGTGGTAACTGCCCTGGCCATAAAAAGAGAAAAAAGAGAGTTGGGATATTCTGCCAGCACCATCTCAAACCAGGATCTTACGAGTGGTAATAATACCAGCGCCCTGTCTGCTATACAAGGTAAAACAGCAGGCGCCAATATTACCAGCTCTACAGGTGGCCCTGGTGGTTCTACACGCGTAGTTCTAAGAGGTGAAAAGTCTATAAGCGGAAGCAACAATGCGCTGATGGTTGTAGATGGTGTGATAATTAATAACACCAACAGAATAAGCACAAATAGTCTTGAACAAAATGACTTTGGTAATAGCGGTAATGATATAAACCCCGACGATATAGAATCAATAACTGTATTGAAAGGTCCGGCAGCTGCAGCGCTCTATGGTTCACAAGCTGCCAATGGAGCTATTATGATCACTACCAAATCCGGTAAAAACAGGAAAGACACCAAAAAAACAGAAATAACAGTAAAATCTTCCTATACATTATCAGATGTATTAAAGTATCCTGACCTTCAGCATACTTATGGCCAGGGGAATATTTATGCCGGTATAGCGGATGATAGACGTGAAAACTTTAGCTGGGGTCTACCATTTGACGGTCAGCTACGACCTTGGGGACAGGAAATAAATGGAACTCAAAAAGTAAAGCCATATTCTGACCAACCTAATAACATTAAAGACTTCTTCAATAAAGGCAAAACAGCCGAAAACTATATATCACTCGCAGGGGGAGATGAAAAATCGACTTACTTCGTTTCATTAAATGCATTAAATAATACCGGTATTGTACCAAATACATACTATGATAAATATAGTATTCGTTTCAACGGTTCTACTCAGTTGGCAAATAATTTCTATTCCTCTGTAAATGTAAACTATATACATATTGATCAGCGAATAGGATCGGCCGGCCAGGCCACCGGCTCTTTCTGGGATAATCTGCTGCAAACACCCAGAGATATTCCAATAGCAGAGTTAAAAAATCTTAACGATGTATTTAATTCTTATGGCTATACTGATGCACAGGGTGTGCAGCGCTACGGTTACTATGGGGCGTACACAAACAATCCATATTGGATAGCGCAAAACTTTGTTAATCGTGGCAATACAGATCGCGTGATAGGCAGTGCAACCATTGGCTACAAGTCAGGAGA
>Ga0268266_10002945_pt1 | contig 17572 bp, 15 predicted proteins | sample KBSS13metaG_FD_190356 | JGI IMG/M metagenome (GOLD analysis project Ga0268266, IMG submission 190356) | Switchgrass rhizosphere microbial communities from Kellogg Biological Station, Michigan, USA - KBS S1-3 metaG (SPAdes) (version 2) | ecosystem: Host-associated > Plants > Roots > Rhizosphere...
CCGCTTCGGCGTCTCTTCCTCGTTGAAGGACTCCCTCCCCCTCAGGCTCCTGGGCCACACAATCATTCTTCGCCAACGGGCCTGCATGCACCCCGAACGCCCGGTCGCGTCTTCGCGACTAACAACGGGCCATGCAAATTCAAGCAAGGAGTCCTTTCCAATGTTAGAAAACATCTCCACGGAACAATTGAATCTACTCATCAAAGACGCCAAAGCTGAATGGGTAGCCACCAGAACCCCGCTCTCCGCCCTCTCCTTCGAAGAAAAAAGACGCCGTCTCGGCTACAACCCCTCCGGGCGTGAAGAATCGCTCGAGGAGCGCATACGCATCTCCTCCAGCCGCGTCCACGTCTTCAGCGAAGGCATCGGCGCCGCGCCTGCTTCCTTCGACTGGCGCAACGTCAACGGCAACAACTTTGTCACTCCCATTCGCGATCAGAAAGGTTGTGGCTCCTGCGTCTCCTTCGGATCCACCGCCGCCGTCGAGTCCAAGTTCCGCATCCAGCGCGGCAACCCCTCCCTTAACGTCGACCTCTCCGAGGCCTCCCTCTTCTACTGCGTCGGCGCCTCCAGCGGAGCCAGTTGCTCCGGCGGCTGGTGGATGACACCTGCCATGGACGGTTACAAGAACACCGGCATCCCCGACGAAGCCTGCTATCCCTACACCGACCATCAGCAAAACTGCGCCCAGTGTTCTGACTGGGCCAACCGAGCCACCAAGACCACCGGCTGGCACACCATCTCCGACACCGCCGGCATGAAGGCCTGGCTCTCCACCAACGGTCCGCTGGCGACCTGCTTCACCGTCTACGACGACTTCTTCTCCTACTCCACCGGCGTCTACAAATACGTAACCGGCGCGGTTGCAGGTGGTCACTGCGTCTGTGTCGTCGGCTTCAACGATGCAGGCGGCTACTGGATCTGCAAGAACAGCTGGGGAACCTACTGGGGCCAATCCGGCTTCTTCAACATCGCCTACGGACAGTGCGGTATCGATTCCACCATGTGGGCCGTCGAAGGCATCCTCGAGACCGGATGGCTCAATAACACCCGCGTCATCGGCCTCTGGACCATCGACCAGACCCGCAACGCCTGGGCCTACCTCAGCGGCATCGGCTGGAGAAAGATCGCGACCGACAACGACAACATCTTCTTCGACCTGCTCCGTCTGCTCGCCGCCGCCAAAGAAGGCTCGCGACCGGTCAACGTCTATCAGGACAACGCCATCATCAAGCAGATCTACGTCCTCTAACTCATAGGAGATTCCTCATGTCTGACACCAAACCTCAACAAAACATCCTCTCCTCGTTTTCCGCGACCGAAGCGGAAAACCTCGCCGCCCTCCACGCGACTCCGACCTTCGAGCCACCGGACGAGCTGGTCTCCGTCAAACTCGTCCGCATGCAGGACATCACCGGCATCAGCGCCGCGCAGGCTGCCAGCGTCAGCGCCAGTGCCAGCGCCACCGTCTGGCAATACGGCAAGAAGATCAACGCGCTCTGGGCCATCAACGAAAACCGCAACTCCTGGGTCGGAGTCACGGGTGTCGGCTGGGTCAAGCTCGCCAACAACAACGACACCGCCATCGTCGCGCTCACCATGCTCGGCGCCGACGCCAAACTCACCCAGGGAACCGTCAACTACCGTCAGGAATCCGACGGCATGATTCACGAGATGTACGTCTGGTAAAGTAAAGGCCCCGCAGGAGTGAACCATGAGCGACTCCAAACCCCGCGACCTCACCCCTGAGGAGCTCGCATCCACGCAGTCCCCCGCCATCCCGCAGGGGACTGCGCCGACGCTTCCTCAACCCAAAGAGGTAGCCCCCACTGCGTCTCCTCAAACCTCTCCAAAAGAGATTCAGGAGATGCCCGATGCCTGAACTACGCCTCACCCAAAGCAGCAACGGCTCTACGGTGCAGGCGCACGAAGGCGATACCCTCATCCTCGAACTACCCGAGATTCCAACCACGGGCTATCGCTGGAACGTCGCCTCGCACGAAGAGATCCTTCGGCTCAGTGGCGACAGCTTCCAGCCCTCAGGCTCGCAGGCAGTCGGCGGTGGAGGCACGCGCACCTTTCGCTTCACCATCGGCCACTCCGGCGACACCGACCTTCGCCTCGTGCTCGTTCGCCCGTGGCAGCCAGACTCGCCACGCGAGACCTTCTGCATCCACGTTCACGTAGTCGCACTGCCGTAAGGAAACCGGTTGCAAGCCCCGGTCGTAATGGCTAGCGTCGTGCGAAGCCTGAAGAAGTGTCATTCCCACGAAGAGGAGTACGTTCAGCCTTCAACCGGCAGTTGCCGAAGATCTGACTTGGTGAACAACCGCAAGAGTCAGTGCTATGCTTCCGAAAATGCGTACATTTAGGAGCATCGTGCTGTTGGCAAGCATCGTGGGAAGCGCATTTTTTCCAACTAGTTCTAGGTCTCAGACGATGTCGGCTTCGCCTTCAGATGACTCTCCAATCAGTCGTTCGCAGATTGCAAGTGGAAAGGCCGCCTACAATGCTCACTGCGCGAGTTGTCACGGGCCGAATCTAAACGATGGCTCTGCTCCGCCGCTGAAAGACGCTGGTTTCGGCGAAAACTGGTTGAAGAAACCTTCCAGTGCACTGGCCGCTTTTACTCGAAGTTCCATGCCTCCAAACAACCCGGGCGGACTCTCCCCCGAAACCTACGGAGACATCGCAGCCTACATCTTCAGCGCAAATATCGCGGCTTCAGATCAATCCACGCAGTCGTCGGCTCAAAACCAAGCCGGAGCTCAAAATCGTGCTGGCGCAGGTCGTGTCCCAGGGGCCGACGGCAGAGGAGGAGGCACCAGCGCAATGGGCCGGCTGGTTTTTCCGCTGCGTCCGTCCAGATTGCTGAGTGGGCTTTCTCCCATAACGGATGAGGCCTTAACCCATCCCAGGGACTCTGATTGGCTCATGTGGCGACGTACGTACAACGGATGGGGCTATAGCCCTCTGGAGCAGATCGACAAAAACAATGTCGGGCATCTGGAAACGGCGTGGACCTGGTCGCTGATGCCCGGCGTCAGCGAGACTACACCGTTAGTGCATGATGGAGTTCTTTTCGTACACAATAACGGCGATAAAATACAGGCACTCGACGCAGCGACGGGCGATTTGCTTTGGGAGTATGTCCGAAAGCTGACGCCTCGGCAACTCGCCGGCAGCGGCAACCAGCTGACGAAGCGGAACATGGCTATCTACGGCGACTACATTATCAGCGCCACAGCAGATGTCCATCTGATTGCTCTCAATCAGAAGACCGGCGCGCTCGTCTGGGATGTTCAGGTCGCCGACTGGGATAAGGGGTATCGCTTTTCCGGTGGTCCGATGGTCGCGGATGGCAAGATCATTCAGGGAATGGCGGGGTGCCGCAACTTTGAACCGGGCGGATGCTTTATTACTGCACATGACCCGGCCACCGGCAAAGAGCTGTGGCGCATTCATACCGTCGCGCAGGACGGCAAAGCTGGTGATTCATGGAATGGAGCGCCGGTTGAAGATCGATTTGGCGCTTCAGCCTGGATGTCAGGTAGCTATGATCCGGACCTGAAGATCGTCTACTACGGAACCGGCAACTCGTATGGTTTGATCCCAAAGATCTATCCGGCTTCTAACAAACCGGGAACCAATAACGACGCTCTATATACAAACTCAACCTTGGCAATCGACGTGGATAAGGGAGAGATGAAGTGGTTCTTTCAACATCTTCCTACCGATATCTGGGATCTGGACTACGGCTTTGAGCGCATGTTGATAGACCTGCCAGTGGATGGAGTGATGCGTCAACAAGTTGTTACTTCGGGCAAGCCCGCCATCATTGAATCTCTCGATCGCACGAACGGAAGCTGGCTATGGTCCAGGGATACGGTGCCACAAAACATCGTTCTCTCTATTGATCCCAGGACGGGCATAAAGACGATCAATCCAGCCATGTTTCCGCGGGATGGCAAAGCAACGACGCACTGTCCGGCAGATCCCGGCGGTCGAGCGTGGCCGGCATCGGCATATGACCCACGCACGCAGATCCTCTATATGCCTCTCAACGAATTTTGTTCGACTGAGAATGGAGGATTGACCGCTGGGCCAAACTCGAGCGGAAAGATTGGGCGTATCGATGCGATCAATCTCAAAACAAAGACCACTCTATGGAGCGACCATCAACGCGCTCCGATGACAAGCGCTCTGCTGGCTACGGGTGGAGGGCTCGTATTCATTGGCGATCTGGATCGCTACTTTCGCGCCTACGATAGCGAAACCGGAAGAGTTCTCTGGCAGACAAGAACAAATAGCGTAGTGAATAGCTTTCCCATTACCTATAGCGTCAAGGGAAAGCAATACGTCGCAGTCGTCGTGGGAGCCGGTTCGTCGCTCCCGCGGCAGCTGGGTGCGCTCGCAGAAGAAATTCCAAATCCGTCGCCGGGAACGGTTCTTTGGGTATTCGCTTTACCCGATGCCAGGTAACGTCAGGCCGCTGATGGCGGAGGCTATTGCGGTTCAAGCTATCGTCAGTCTTCACTTCTCATGAAGCCATGCCCCAATGTGCCATACTATTCGGTGAATTTGAGGTTTACGGGCCGCGTTTGGCTGGATGCTAGACCGGTTGTTGGCACCTCGTTGCCGACCAACTCGAAGGTCGCGTCATTCATCCAGACCTCGCCGGTTCCTGCGAGCAAAATGCCAAACGAGATAGAGGTCGCGTCCTCGGGAACATCGAGGACAACATCACATGTCTTCCACGTCTGGTTGCCCTTGATTGGCCGATTCTGCATATTGTCAAAAGCGACTGAGGTGCTTCCCTTGTCCACTCTCATCCAGACACCAGACCACTCTGAAACGTCCTGTGAGCGGACTCTGGCGCGCAAACGTATACGCTTACCGGCATAGTCATTTGCGCTGATCGTCTGCATCAATGTGCCAAAGCCACCCGTAGCCGGTACCGCCGACTTCAGGAACGCGCTTGGCAGGCCATTTTCCACCATAGCCTGGTCCACACCAGTTTGATAATTCGCTGGCTTAGAACCAGCCATGAACCATCCGTTCGGAGCGTGGCTGACCGGAGCTGTTGATTGCGCCTGCACAAGCTCTAGACCAAAATCGGTACTCAGAGCGACGAGCGCAAAGACAAGCAAGCATCCGAAGGTAGCAGAACCAACCGCACGAAGACGAGGGCGTTGCGTTTCAAGTAATTTCATAATCAGTATCTCCAGAACTTTCCCGCCGAAGAATCCCGAATGAAATAGGAAGCTAGCCCCACTGTTTGTGGTGTGTCAACGAAAACTTTCGAATGAAAATCTCACTCTATTCTTATCTTGTGCGGCAAATATCCCTGGAAACGGTATCCCCGGAGACTGAGGTTGGCCCGTCTTCAACAAATAATCGAAAACGGGCTAGCTACGAAAAATCCAGCTCCACCTCATCCACAAAGCACCATCCCCACGTCTCTCCCGGCTCGATCGATCGCATAATCGGATGATGCGTCGAGTGGAAGTGTTTCGTCGCGTGTTTGTTGGGGGATGAGTCGCAGCAACCGACATGTCCGCAGATCTCGCACATCCGCAGATGCACCCACCAGCTCCCCATCTTCAGGCACTCCTCGCATCCCTTGGCCGAAGGCTTCACGTCTCGAATCTGATCCAGATGCTTACACTTCATAGCGTCCTCTTCTCCCGTCTCAAGAATGCTAGCTCTGAATCACCCGATCGACCAACTTCCTCACTCCTCCGGAATCTCTGTGATCCCATATTCCTTCAGCTTGCGATAGAGCGTCGTCTTTCCGATTCCCAGCAGCTTCGCCGCCAGCAGCTTGTCTCCGTGCAGCTGCTGGATCGTTCCCAGAATCGCCTGCTTCTCCATCTCTGCAATCGAGATGATCGCACCATCTCCCACTCGCGTGCTCTGGCTTCCATCCAGCTCGATGACATCTTGTGTCGGCTGCGGCTCCTCTGCCGCCTCCGCCACACGCTGCATCCGAAGATCCTGAAGCTGGGTCGGCATGTCTCCCAGATGAAGCACCGGCCCGCTCGATAGAGCACATGCCCTCTCGATCGCGTTCTCCAACTCCCGCACATTACCCGGCCAGTCATAGTCCGCCATCAGCCGCAACGAATCGTCCGACAGTGTACGTTCTACGCCCGTCTCCTTCTCCATCCGCGTCAGGAAGTGCATCGCCAGCAGCGGGATATCTCCTCTCCGCTCCCGGAGTGGAGGAATCCTCAGGTTCACCACATTCAATCGGAAGAAAAGATCCTTGCGGAACTTCCCCTGCTCTACCATCGCCGCAAGATCGCGATTGGTAGCCGCCAGCACCCGCGCCGAGATCGGCGTAGCCTGCGTCGCTCCCACAGGACGAACCTCCTTCTCCTGCAACGCCCGCAGCAGCTTGGCCTGCAGATCCAGCGGAAGCTCCCCAATCTCATCCAGAAACACCGTGCCGCCCTCAGCCGCAGCCAGCAGACCCTCCTTCGCCCGGTCCGCTCCCGTGAACGCTCCCTTCACGTGTCCGAAAAGTTCGCTCTCGATCAGGCTCGGCACCAGCGAGCCGCAATCCACCGGAACAAATGGCTTCTTCGCATTCGGCCCGTTGAAGTGGATCGATCGCGCCACCAGCTCCTTGCCCGTTCCGCTCTCTCCCAGAATCAGTACAGGATGGGTCGAGAACGCCACCTTCGACAGAATGCGGTACAGCTTCTCCATCTCAGGAGATTTACCGATCAGACCCGCCGCATCGTTCTGCGATCGCAGACGCTCCCGCAGCAATCGGCTCTCGCGGTCAAAGTGCACTCGCTGACTCGCGCGCTCCAGCACCGTCGCCAGCTCCTCCAGCCCGAAGGGTTTTGTCAGGTAATCTCGAGCTCCGATCCGCATCGCATCCACCGCCGACGATACCGTCGCAAACGCCGTCATCACCACGACAGCCGTATCCGGATACAAGGCCTTCACCTGCTCCAGCAGAGTCAGACCGCCGCCATCCGGCAGCTTCAGATCCAGCAGCATCACATCGATCTTGCGCAGCTTCAGAACCTCACGAGCTCTCGCGACCGAATCGGCTGTCACAACGGCATATCCCATCGTCTCCGCCGCCGCAGAACACGTCTGCCTTACCGATGCGTCGTCATCCACCACCAGCAGGTGGAGCTTGGGAGCCCCCTCAGCCACGTCCTTCGGCTCCGCTACACTCTCCGTCTCCCCCTCAAACCGCTGGGCTCCTCTCAGCACCCCAGAAGGTGCTTCACTCTCTGCTGTCCGTATGGTCCTGCTCTGCAATCCTGCTACGGTCATCTCTTCTCTTCCTCACTTCCAATCCATTGCTGTGCAACGAATTGCACTATCTCTAATCACGCGCAGTGCCAAACTGGGACATCTCCTCTAACTCCTTGATACTCAAGCCACAAGCCCGTCGGTCCGTACGCCACGTCAAGACAATCACGGAATCACCTCCTCCGCAATTCCCAATTCGGGATAGAACATCCCCTCTCCTCCCCTGAACGGGTCATCCCAAAATGGGAAGCCGTCCCCTTTCGGGAAGCGCCTTATAATCTCCGAATGTCCGTCGCCTCATCGCAGATCTTCCGTCCCGATTCCCGTCCTGCTGATTCGCTCCGCTCTCTCCGCATCACTCCCGGCTTCGTCGCCATGGCCGAGGGCTCCGTCCTTATCGAGACCGGAAACACCCGTGTCCTCTGCAACGCCTCCGTCGAGCAGGGGGTTCCCAACTGGCTTCGCAACTCCGGCCGCGGCTGGGTCACCGGCGAGTACGGCATGCTTCCCCGCGCTACCCTCACCCGCACCCCACGCGAAGCGGAACGAGGCAAGATCGGCGGCCGCACCCACGAAATTCAGCGCCTCATCGGCCGCAGCCTTCGCTCCGTCGTCGACATGAAGGCCCTCGGCGAGCGCACCGTCATCCTCGACTGCGACGTCCTCCAGGCCGACGGAGGAACCCGCACCGCCGCTATCACCGGAGCCTGCGTCGCCCTTGCCATCGCACTCCAGAAACTCGTCGGGGCCGGGACCCTGAAGACCACGCCTCTCCGCCAGATGGTCGCCGCGACCTCCGTCGGAATCGTCGACGGCAACATTCTGCTCGACCTCTGCTACGAAGAGGACTCCCGCGCCACCGTCGACATGAACGTCGTCATGCTCGCCGACGGCGGCCTCGTCGAAACCCAGGCCACCGCCGAAAAAGACTCCTACTCCCGCGCCCAGCTCAATGGAATGCTCGACTACGCCGAAAAGGGCATCCGCGAACTTCTCGCTGCCCAGCAGGTCGCGCTCAACTCCGCCTTCTGACGATAAGGAAAAACCGTGATGAAGAAGCCTTCGCAAGAAAACCGTAGCTCCGCGCTGCAGGAGTTCGCCTCCATCTGCTCCACCTTCGCCGTCGGCCTCTTCATCATGGCCTTTCTCTTTCAGAACTTCGCCATCCCGTCCGCATCGATGGCCAGCACCTTGTTGGTGGGAGACCATGTCCTGGTCGAGCGCGTCACCCTTGCACCGTCCTCTCCCGTGGCGTCCTTTCTTCCCTACGGCCAGCTCCAACACGATGAGCCCATCGTCTTCTGGCGCCCAGCACCCAACGACCAGGGCGACCATGACATCCTCGTCAAACGAGTTATTGGACTTCCCGGCGATCGCGTCCACCTTCGCAACGGCATCGTCTATCGCAATGGCGTCGCCCTGCATGAACCCTACGCCGCCATGCCTACCTCCGTGACCTACGACCCCTACAACGACAACTTCCCTGCCATCCCCGCCGAGCAGGGTCACAATGTTCTCGCCTCCTGGTCTGTCGATCTACCCAGCCACATCCAGGGAGAAGATCTCGTCATCCCGCCCGGCTACTACTTCATGATGGGCGACAACCGCACCAACAGCCTCGATAGCCGTTACTGGGGACTTGTGCCGCGCGCCAACCTCATCGGTCGGCCCCTCTTTGTCTATTGGTCCTTCAAAACTCCAGAAGACCAGCAATACAAAACCTCGGCATCAGAAACAACCGCGTTTGCGCTCCATCAATTCCTTCACTTCTTCGGCGAGACACGTTGGGATCGCACATTCAAGCGAATCAACTAGCGCGGCCCCGAACGACTGAAAGCCGCAAAAAGAAAGGTCTTCCGAAATCAACTCGGAAGACCTTCTTTCATTGAGCAACACAACAGCTTTTAGAAGTTGACGTGAGCCGCAAGCTGCCAGTCGCGATTACCTGAAACACTCGACGGACGGCCGAAGCTGCCTCCCACCGTATCCGCACGGTTCTGGCCGAAGTCAGCCGCATACGTGCTCGCCACCGGCAGGGTCACACCGATGTTGCCGAACGTATGCTTATGCGTCACATTGAGGCAATCCGCCTGAAGAACCAGCTTGAAGCGCTCCTTGGTAAGAGGCAACTCCCTTCGCAGACTCATATCCAGGTTGTACGAGCTGGGATTCTGCAGGTCCAGCGCACGCGTGCGCGGAGCATTTCCCAGTAGCGTGACACATGCCTTGTAGTTAGGATTCTTCGTCGGATTCTGACCTGGAGAGTACGCTCCCAGGTTCGTCGCGCAGGTACCCGTCGAGCCAAGAGACTGCGGAGCCTGAAACGCCGTGTAGTCGATCTTGGAGCTGGTGCCTCCCGGATTCGCTCCCGTCGCTCCATCGCCCCAGTTGCCCACACGCGCATGCCCCGTCAGGTAACCCTTCGAGTTCAGGTTAAGATCCGGCATGCACTGCCCTTGTCCCGGCGAGTTGCATCCCGAGTACAGCACCGCCAGCGGAGTCCCCGAGCCATACCGGAAGATGCCCGACATCTGCCATCCTCCAGCCAGCGCGCGTACCCACCCGTTGCCGTCGCCAATCCCGCCCTTCCCGAACGGAAGCTGATAGACACCAAAGATCGCGAGACTCTGTGGCACCGAAGTCGTCGCCCACGAGCGCTCAATCGCGCCCTGCTTGTAGCTCATTCCTCCGCCGCTGATCGCCGAAGCTGGAATATCGAAGCCGCTGCGGAAGGTTCCATCGTCCGCCAGATTCTTCGCATACGTGTAGTTCACCGTATAGCTCAGGCCCTTCAACGGCCGCTGGCTCAGGCTCAGCTGGAACGAGTGATAGCTGTTGTTCCCCACATTCTGTCCCCAGATATCCGAAACCGTGGAGTACTGCGGAAACGCCAACAACATCTGCGCAATCGTAGCCCTCGATGCACCCGATGAGTTGCTCGCCGCCGTGACGAATCCCGGATAAGGCGCTCCCACACCCGGCAGAATCGCCTGTGCCCGAGCGATATTGGCCGAAGTCGCCGGTGCCGACAGCAGCGGAGTATTTCCCGCGCTGTCATAAGCTCCACCCAGCGAAGCAAGATAAGCCGGGTTCAGCTGATTCGCCCAATACCCGCGAGCATTCGATCCGCCCGTCACAAGAAAGTGGCTCTGGCTTCCCGCATAGTTCAGGCTGATCGTCAGTGAGTTCGTAATAGCCCGCTGCACGCCCGCATTCCAGAAGTTGAACGTCGGCGCCCTTCCCGACAGGCGAGGATCCGCATACGTCACGCTGCTGGCCTGCACAAACCCAGATGCGCCCACGTAGTTACCGGTGTTCAAAGTCTGCGCTGCTGCAGTCGCTCCAAGCGGCGTAGGCAGAACATAGCCAGGACCGCCAAAAGAAGTGTTAGCCAGCCCCATCGACTGGAAGCCTGCGCTGTTATTCAGGTAGAACGCCGGCCCATTCACCGAGTCCGTAAAGCTGGGCGAGACCGAATATCCAAGCTGGCCCGCTCCCGAAGCCGCGCCCGAACGACCACCAACTCCGCCGCCATGCGAGTAGAAGATGCCAAATCCCGCATGAATCACCGTCTTGTCATCGACCGAGTAAGCCATCCCCACACGCGGTCCAAAGTTCTTCCAGTACGTATCCACCGGCGTACGGCAGTTGCAGCTCACGCCATCGCCATGGTTCCCCGCAAACTGCACCAGCCCCGGCGACCCCGTAATCGGATTCGTCATGTTCGGATTGAGGAACGACCAGCGGTCATGCGCCTCGCGATAAGGCGGCAGATAATCCCAGCGGAAGCCAAGATTCAGCGTCAGCTTCGGCGTCACCTTCCAGTCATCCTGCACATAAGGTGCAAGCGTACGGAACCGTCCACCCAACACGCCAAATGATTGGATCGTCAGTTGGCTGCTGCTGACTGCTCCCAACATGTAGCTCGCATAGGAGTATCCACTCCCTGCCGTATAGGCATTCGCGCCGCTCGGCTGCGCCGTCGAATTCGTGGAGTACGTAACCGGAACTACGCCCGAAGGACCATCGTAGCTGGACGCATTCGACTGCAGCCACTGAACCTGGAACCCAGCCGTCAGCGTGTGCCTTCCCGCCGTGTAGATCACGTTATCCAGCGCCGTATACGTATTCGCCACAGAAGTGTAAGTCGCCGCCGATGCTCCAGCAGCCGTCCACTTCGTCGGTGCATTCGACCCGCTGAAGATCGCTCCCGGAAACTCCTCCGAAGACTGTCCCGCAGGAAGATTGCCGATGCCAGCCGCCGTAGCCGCATACTCCGGAACCACCTGCGTCGGATTCGTCACAGGAGGCCCGCCCATCTGCACAAAACCATACTTGAACTGATTCACCAGCCGCGGCGAGATCGTCCACGCATGCTCCACACTGGCAATGTTGATCTTGATCCGCGCCAACGAAGCCTGCGCATACGGCAGCGGAAGCGTAGGATTCGCACCCACCGTAAAGGGCACATTCAGACGGCTGCCCTGCGAAGTCACAAACGAAAGCCTCTGCGATGGAGTCAGGTCAAAGTCCGCGCGCCCCACATACGACCAGTTGTCATACCCAGTCGCCACCCCGCCCAGATAGTTGTTCACGTAATTCGAATTGCTGGGCGCAGGCATAAACTTCTGCATGTACTGCGCAGTCGGCGAAAGCTGGCTCGCAGGAATCTTGTTGTTCGGATACGCATACCGGCAGATCTTGCCGCCGTTTGCCGCAGTGCAAGCCGCCGTCGAAGTCGGATCGTAGACCACATAGCCTGGACCGCCATTGGCCGTCAGCAGCTCGCTGAAATCTCCCTGCCGCATCTTGAGAGTCGGAATCGAGAGCAGCCCCGGATTGATTCCGTTCCGTCCGTGATAACGATCGAACGTAAAGCTGAAGAATCCCTTCCGTGCCGTATGCGGAATCGGACCGCCTACCGTCGCCGCAATCTCGTTCTGGTTCTCGTAAGGCTTCTTCGCCGGAACCACCGTGCCGTCCGCCAGTGTCTGCGTCGCCGCCTTCGACGTATAGCTCCAGGTGTCGAAGATCGTATTACGGACATAGATATTCGCCGAGCCGTGATACATGTTTCCGCCCGACTTCACCGTGAAGTTCATCAGGCCCGCTCCCTGGTACTCCACAGGAATCGAGCTCGTCAGCACCTGAAACTGATCGACAGCCTCCACCGGAACCGAGTTGAAGATCACACGGTTATCGCCCTGCTGATTCGCCGTCGTAATCGGAATACCGTCGATGTAAAGCTCAGCCAGATAGTTGCCGGTGCCGCTGATGATCGGCGAGCGAGCTCCGCTCTGCGCACCAGGCATCAGCGTGGCAAACGCCGTAGCGTCGCGCTGCTGTCCACTCATCTGGATCGGAAGATTAGCGTAGGTCTCGTTCTCCATCACGCCGCCCAGCGTCGCGTTCGTCGTCTCCAGCGCCGGCGGAGCCTCACTGACCGTAATGCTCTGATCCGTCGCTCCCAGGGTCAGCTTCGGATCGAAACCCGTCACCTTCATGGCATTGATCTGCAGGTTGTCCTGCACCAGAGTCTGAAACCCCTGCGCCCGAACCGTAATGCGATAGTTGCCGGGCAACAAAGGTGTCATGTCGAAGAGCCCCGCCCCCGAGCTCGTCCGCATCGTAGAAACGCCCGTCGCCGTATTGAGCGCCGTGACCGTAGCGTTACTGATCACCGCGCCCGAAGGATCGGTTACCGTCCCCTGCAATCCACCTTGGCCGCCGGTCTGCGCCCGGCAGATCCCGAGGGTAAAGAACCATACGAAAGCAAGTAGAAATCCTGTATTCCGTCGAAGATGAACTCGAACTGGACGGAACAATCCCGTGTGCAAAGAAAAATGGTCTGTCATCTGGCCCGTAGCCTCCAAACAGGAAGAGCCTCATTCCGCAACGCGGAAAACAGCAAATCCCCAAGGAGACTGACTCTAAGGAAATTAAGATAGAAATGTCAATTGAAAAACTATTTCAAATATGGCAATCGCCTTAGAAATTGGACAGACCAACAGAGCAAATCCTTCGAGTACAAGTGGACCAAGCGTTGTCAGGACGCGACAGCTCCGGTCATTCGAGCGAGAGTAAAACACTAGGGAGGAGGTCTCGTGCACAACGGCCAGGTAAGCGTCAATCTTGCTACCGTTCAAAAACTGATTGCAGCGCAGTTTCCTCATTTCCAACACCTGCACATCGAGCGTGTTCCCTTGTTGGGTACAGTGAGCACCATCTTCCGCCTCGGAACCGAGCTATCGATCCGTTTCCCCTTGCTGGGTACGGCCCCTGAAGAAGTCGAGCGGACTCTTCAGAAAGAAGCAGAAGCGATGCATGAGTTCGCCGCGTTCTGCCCCTTCGAAACACCCACTCCGCTGGCAATCGGAAAACCCGCGTACGGTTATCCACTGCCATGGACCCTGCACACGTGGATCGCAGGAGACGTAGGCACCCCGGAGGGACACGCATCCTCCTCTGAGCTGGTCCTCGACGTCATCGAACTTATTCAATCGCTTCGCAGAGCACCTGTGGCCGGGCGCCCCTTCTCAGGCGCGGGCCGGGGTGGCGCCTTGAAAGATCACGATGCCTGGGTAGACATGTGCCTCAGCAAGAGCGGGCACCTCTTCGATGTGCGCCGACTGGCATCGCTCTGGGCTGAGTTCCGGCAACTATCCCCACCGAAAGACTTGGGCATGTGTCACAAAGACCTGATCCCCGCGAACCTCGTCATCCGTCAACATCGCCTTGTGGGCATACTCGACGCCGGCGGCTTCGGACCGGCAGATCCATCTCTCGATCTCGTCGCAGCGTGGCATCTTTTTGATGAAGAGAGACGAGAGGTTATGCGTGTCTCGCTGAATGCTACTCCAGAAGAGTGGAAACGGGGAGCGGCATGGGCACTAGAGCAGAGCCTCGGGCTAGGGTGGTACTACGAGATCAGCAATCCGGACATGAGCAATCTCGGTGTGTCCACCATACGAAGGATTCTCGAAGCCTCGAACCGAATGTGAGCGCCAGGCGGTTCTCCGCAGGTACAGCTAGCCGTCGAGCCATGGCGCATACACTGCCGAAGCCATCTTCATAGCGCATTGGCAGTTCTTCAGTCCTCAAAAGTCGCTTTGTCTAAACCGATGACGATAAGGGCGTTTTCAAAGACTAATCCACCTGTCTCCCTCCCAATCAGTCGCCGTGCGTTCCGGGATAAGTGCATTGCTCTTTTATCAGCAGTTGAAATAAGCAGCCTCTACTCCTGACTGTTTTTGGCGATTCATCGATTCGTATGACAGCAGTGTGAGAGTCTTATTCGCAGATACATACACCCAGGGTGTTTCACGAGAAACCTGTAAATCTGGGATGCAAGGAGCGCAAGATGAAATGCACATCGAGGATAAAGCTCTTCACAGCTCGACTCGTTTTTATGCTGTCTTTCGCCGCCGTCCTTGCTCATGCAGAGCCCTTACCGACGTTCAGTGAAAAGCAAGACCCACCTTCCATCACTGCCATTGATATCTTGCTGGAGCCAGATACCACGATGCTCCATCATGCATCTGCCAACAATGCCCGCCTGCTCAAGGTCTTTCCAAAGGGCTTTGCTTTGGATGAGATGCATCGCCCTCACATTACGCTAGTGCAGCGATTTGTTCGCACCGCAGATCTGGATCGGGTCTATGCTGCCGTCTATGAGGTTCTGGCCAAGGCCAATGTGACGGCAATAAAACTGGAAGCTTACAAGTACTATTACTCTCCCGGCAACGGTGTGGGTGTCGCAGGTATCGTGGCTAGGCCGACACCCATGTTGATCACGTTGCAGCATGAGGTGATTGCTGCTGTTGCTCCGTTCACTGTGGCGACGGGACCCATCTCCGCGTTCACAGCTTCTCATGAGGATCCCTCTCTTGACGCGATCCTTATCGAATATGTCTCTACATTCGTTCCGAAGCAGTCGGGGAAGAACTTCAATCCTCATGTCAGCACCGGCGTTGCCACTCGAGAGTATCTCGACAAGATGCTCGCTGAACCATTTGAGCCGTTCACCTTCTCGCCTGCGGGTGGGGCTGTATACCAGCTCGGTCCGTTCGGCTCGGCTGCGAAAAAACTCGAAGCCTGGGATCTAAAGCATTGACACACGGTAGCGCGCGGGAGGACGACACCTAGATTCTGATGCTTTTCAATTTTCAGTCATCAATCAATGGCAGGCCTGCACATCCTGAAACTGCCCTCCCGGAATCGCCTGCGAAGACAAACCCTGCGCACAGTCTAGGATCTTCTTATCCAGAGGATCGTTATCGAGCGAATCCGGAGAAACATACGTCAGGTTGCTCCTCAGCGCCAGGAACCTGTCGCTCAACTGCTGGATCATCGACATGGCGCCCTGCAGTAACGGAAGCGCCTGTTTGTCGGCGTCTGTCGTCGCCGAAGCACTCGCCATCGCCATCCTGTTCTGTGCGTTGCTGCGATACCCCGCAATCCAGCTCTGCTCCACAGGATTATTCGTGCGGATCGCGTTCTCGATTGCGCTTCTCCACTCCCGAACCACAGTCATCTGCTCCACTCCCATTCGCAGAAAATCCACCGAATACCCCTTAGCCTCCGGTGGGGCAGGCGCCGGAGCCGGCGCAGTCTCTGCGACCGCTTCCGGAGCCGCAGGCGTGGGCAACGCCAGCAGAGTCGTTCTCCCCTGAAAGCTCAGCGTAGCTCCCGTCACACGAGCCAGGCCCTCTACCTCCACATAAGCATGCCCCCCTTGATAGATCACCGGGACTTGCCCTTCATAGCCGTACACCTCCAGCTGCGTGCTCCGCGCCGCGTGTGGATGTTGAGTAGAGGAGGAGGACGCCTGTGGCCGTGGCGCGGTACTCTGCGCAATGCCTTGTCCTGCTCCTGCCGCCATCGCCAGAATCATCACCGCTGCTTCTCTCAATCTCGCCATCCTGTCCTCCACACCGGCTGCGCCGACCACCGTATCATCATCCCATCATGACCTCACCCGAAACGGAAGATGAAGTCCTTAATCAGCTCACTTCCCTTGAACCCATCTTTCATCGCTTCGAACATCTTCAGGGCCGAACTCCCACGCGCTCTGACTTCGAGGCCATGACCTCCCCCGGCTTCTTCGAGATCGGAGCCTCCGGCCGCCTCTACTCCCGCGACTTCATCCTCCACACCCTCGAAACCCGTTACAGCAACCCAAACCCACATCCCGATCTTTGGAGTACCCGCGACTTCCAGCTCCTGCCCCTCGGCCCAGGCACTTGGCTCCTCCACTATCTACTGGAGCAGACGCTCCCCGAAGGCCAACGTCTCACCCGCCGCACCACCATCTGGAGGCAACAACCCGAAGGATGGCAGATCCTCTTCCATCAGGGAACCTTGATCGAACCTCCCCACCCGGGTGCCCCATCTTCGGCGCGAAGCGCCTAAGGTGGGTTTTGCAGGATCTTCAGCGACTCACTGCAAAAGCAGAAAGTGTACAAACGTCATTCCGAACGGACCGCATAGCGCGTAGTCGAGGAATCCCTGTATTTCGTTCGAACCGCCAACCCTGTCAAGCCCCGTCCCGCGTCAAACCAAACAGAACATTCGTCTTATACTTTGCCGATTAGTTTGCGTCTGCTCGCTAGAATAGATCTAGAGATAAAGTTGGAAATCGTTCCCCTTCGGCCACCCGTAAAAAGAATTGTTGGTCCGGACCTAACTCTCATTTTTAGAAGATTTTGCGCAAAATGTACGGGGAGGGGGTCTACCTCAGCCAGCCCTCTTCCATGCTGTGTAAAATGAGCCACTAAACCTAACTTCAGGAGAAGAAGAGCAATGTCGAAGCTGACCCCAGGGAAACTCGCCGGACTCAAAGCCGTATCCGACTCGCGCGGTGTCATCGCCGCCGCCGCCATGGACCAGCGCGGCTCGCTCCAGAAATCCCTCGCAAAAGAGCGTGGCGCCGCCGCGAATGCGAAGGATCTGGAAGACTTCAAGATCAACGTCACCGATGTCCTCACCCGTCACGCCTCCGCCATCCTCCTCGACCCCGAATACGGCCTCCCCGCCTCCAAAGAGCGCAACGACGCTGGCCTCCTCCTCGCCTATGAAAAGACCGGCTACGACGCTGCGACCCCCGGCCGCCTCCCTGATCTGCTCGACGTCTGGAGCGTTCGCCGCCTCAAGGAAGCTGGAGCCGACTGCATCAAGATCCTTCTCTACTACTCTCCTTATGAGAAGACCGGCATCAACGACCTCAAGCACGCCTGGATCGAGCGCATCGGCGATGAGTGCCTCGCTCACGACATCCCCTTCTTCCTCGAGTTCG
>Ga0268266_10002946_pt1 | contig 17570 bp, 12 predicted proteins | sample KBSS13metaG_FD_190356 | JGI IMG/M metagenome (GOLD analysis project Ga0268266, IMG submission 190356) | Switchgrass rhizosphere microbial communities from Kellogg Biological Station, Michigan, USA - KBS S1-3 metaG (SPAdes) (version 2) | ecosystem: Host-associated > Plants > Roots > Rhizosphere...
CTGATACAGAAGCAGCCCAACGAGGCGCGGTACCCAAGTGGTAAGGGAGAGGTCTGCAAAACCTTTATGCGTCGGTTCGATCCCGACCCGCGCCTCCAATCTCCTCAACAGGTTAGAAAGGTTCCTCAAGTACAGCGAAGTGCTGCTGTAGGGGAAATAGTAGGGACTCTTTCTCAGCTCTACGGAATCGCCATTTCTGGCATCCCTTGACTGCGAGCTGCCAACTCGGCAGGTTCAATCTGTTTCTGGGCAACAAACCCTTCCAGTTTCTCCATTGCCTTAGCCTGATGCTCCTGCGTCGGGTGGACGTACCGAAGGACCATGTTGATCTTGGCATGTCCGCAAGGGTGCGAGATCGATCCCGCCTCTGCTGCCCTCGTTGCCCAAGTGTGGCTAAGATCGTAGAGGCGGGACCGCGCAACCTTGTTGTCCCGTACCGCGCGGTCATGCGCGTTGTTGACCTTGGGACCGGCTTGTTAGAGGCGGAGGCGTGAGGAAATACCCACCTCGCTGCCCTTCATCGTCTTTGCGCTCTTCCAGCCGTCTTGAAAGTATGGTCTTTGCCTCTGCCGTCAACCGAATACGGCGCTTAGCCGCCTTTGTTTTTCCGTATGGGTTGAACAGGTAGTTTTCCAGAGGGCGGCTATTCCTAGAAGGCGATGGTCTTGGGTATCAACTGAAGGATACCGCGGAAGCCCGTGAGATGCTCACGGAGTTGCGGCAGAATCGAGACTACGTGTTTAGATGGATGGAAAGCCATCCTTCCTCCATTGAGGAGCAGGTTCCATCTTTGGATGACCGCCCGTTGCGAATGCCCGCGAAAGATGGTTTACTTCGATCTCCCCCGGAACGGAGATTTCAATAATTGGCTATTGGAACAGAACGAAGCGCTATGTTCGCCCTCCATGTTCAATCGAATGTTGAGAGACGCAGACTGTCTTTGCGCTGATCGACTTGTGAACGGGCTGACGCTGCAGTCTGACGTTCGCAATCTCAAGGCCGCCACCTATGCGGTATGGACGGAAAACTTGTAGAGAGTGCAATGTTGCACACCTAGTCGCCGTTGTCCTTACTCCATGGTCGAACTTGCGCTTCACCCCGCAAACAAAAAGAAGTCGTAGAGTTCACGAGGCATCACGGTCGCTTAGCGGCTCAACGCGTTTCTTGGATCCCGATGGTTATCCAGCGATCACTCCTCCATGGGGAACTCTTACCGCGATCGACCTGAATAAAGGTACCTTCGCCTGGCAGAAACCCTTCGGCGAATACCCCGAATTGGCTGCAAAAGGGATGACGAATACTGGCTCGGAGAACTACGGCGGCGGGGCTGTTACTGCCGGAGGACTGTTCTTCATTGCCGCGACAAATTTCGATAAGAAGTTTCGGGCGTTCGACAAATTGAGCGGCGAACTCCTCTGGGAGAAGACCTTGCCCTTTGCTGGAAATGCGACACCGGCTGTCTATGAAGTCGACGACACCGAATATGTGGTCATCGCCTCTGGAGGTGGAAAATCTGTACGGGATAAGACCGGAGGCCAATTTATCGCCTTCGCCTTACGGTGACATCGAATGAGCCCGATGGCGTCTCCTAAGAAACGATCGAAGCGGTATGTCCGATCTCTTCTCCGCCTGTACGTTACACGTCGAACCTATTCATATTGGCCTTCCATGACCTGGAGGCTATAAAAACGACGTGCGGCGCACGACAGCGTCCTTTGAGACCGGCATATTCCTGAAGCCGTCATGTCGCATTGAAAAGAGGCCCGGCATATCCGCGAGCCTCTTTCTGCATTGCTAGTTTGACTACCGTCCCTTCGGAGAGAAACCGAAGGTTACCGAGAGCATAATGCTCCGCCCAGGGAGTAGCTGTAGAACGTCACCTCCATTGGGCACGAACGATGCCCCCTTGACCGCCGGAGTAACACCTGTAATGTTGTGCGAATCGAAGATGTTGTTGAAGCTTAGCCTTAACTTCGTCTGATCGAATCGTGAGCCGTTGCGGATCGTATAGTTGAAAAACAGGTTGGTTACGTTGAACGGGTCGATAGGAACGACCTGGTTGGCATTAGCGCCGATGACCGTGTTTGTCGTCGAGACCGCCGTACCATCGTTCCACATGGGACCGATTCGTTTATTCAGGATGCCAAAATCGAGATATTTCTGCTGGTAGGTCAGCCCCCAGGTCTGTGTGTTCGAAGGGGTGTTTGCCACCCAAAGGTTGTTGTTTGGATTGGGCTGTCCCCCCACGATCGCACTGACATATCTCGCGCTACCAACGGTTCCATTAGCGTAGAAGCTTAGACCACGGTAAAGGTAGAAGTTTCCTTCTCCCTCAAACCCCTTCGTCACCGAATCGCCCTGGGAAGTATAGATGGGATTATTCGGATTGGCAGAGGCGGAGTAAGAATTCCCGTAGTGGACGTAGTAGAAATCGCCGTTCAATGTCAATCGACGGAACTTCGCAACTGAACCACCTTGGTAGGTGATCGCGCTGCTCGGCTTGGGTAAACCGACTACTCTTCCGTTGGTAACATCAAACACACTGCTTGGAGGAATGACGCTTCCTGTTGCGACCTGTGCGTAAACCGACCAGTTCTCTCGAATACGATAGCTCGCATCGAAGGACGGAAGGTAGGAGGTATAGCCCGCATGGTTATTCACAAAGGGCTTTCCACCTAGGTTGCCTACGGTTTTTCCATTGTCGGCATACTGCGTCAGGTCCATCGTATAGTGGGCGAACTTCATGCCGCCCGTCAACGTCAGCTTACGTGTGGCGTGGTATTCGTATTCCGCAAATGGTTGGTAGCTGTTGGTATAGAAACGCTCGTGGAAGTTCGGCAATACCTGATCAACATGAGTCCGCGGATCTGACGGGATCTGGTACCGATTTGTCGTTGCCCATTCGTACCACAGCCCAGTGCGAAGGATACCGAAGCGCGATACCTGGCTTGCAGTAAGTGTTTCGCCGTATTTGCGATAACTGTTCAGCTTGTTCGTTGCACTGCTCGACGTGATGCTCGTGCCATTGTTGTAGTACTGCTGGTTGTAATAGCTGTAGGTATATGGTTTCACATCGAGGTTCCATCCATGCCCGAGTTGAGTTCTCAGTCCAACATACTCGAAGTCTGTAGGAACGTAATAGGTGTTGAACTTGTAGTAAAGCGGACTTGTCGGATCATTATTTAGCAGGAAGTTGTCTCCAAACATGGCAATCTGGGACCGCGTAGCCCCTTTCTGGTTCGGAGTATTCGCATTCAGTCTGATGACGCCACTAAAGCCGGTGAGTACGGTATTGTCGGAGAACTTGTACTGATACTTCAATGAACCGGCGGTACGTGACTGATGATTGAAGGTTTGGTAGCCATCTGACGTCATTCGATGGACATCGATCGAAAGACTAGACCTACCATCTCTTTGTGGGACCCGTCCCGAATCCCAGCTTCCATCGTAGAAGATTGTATTGAACGAGCCATAGTTCACACCTCCATGGATCGACTGGTCGGCAGGAACTTCTCTGGAGAGCAAATTAATCGAACCACCAAAAGGAGTGGGCCCGATCGTCGATGCTGAACCCGGACTGCGGTCATAGTCCACGCTTCCGATCCATGGCCCCGGAAAAAATGCCCACGAGTGATGCGTAGGAGAGTTCGTATCGTTCCAAGGGATTCCGTCGTAAGTGATGTCATAGCTGCCATCAGCGAAGCCGCGGAAGTAGGTCTTAGCATCGCCAAGGCCGACACCGTTGGAGTTCACGCTGAAGGTGCCCGGCGCCATCTGGACAATTTCTGCATAGTCTGAGACGGGAGAAGTAAAGTTCTGGATGAACTGAGAGCTGATCTCGGTTCGCGCTGAACGGGCATCGAGAAGGCCGTCCATCGGCGCATACTGCGCTGCAATCGAGTTGGACGTCGAAGCTTCAACCGTCACCTGCTCAGCAAATCCGCCTACGTTAAGCGTCAGCGCTAATTGTTGCGGTTGACCATCACTCAGGACGATGCCTTTTTTGCTTGTCAACGCAAAACCAGGGGCAGACGCTTCAACAGTGTAGGTACCAGCACCAAGGTGCGATGCCACAAAGTGACCGACCGCGTCCCCCTTGACATCCTGAACCTGAGTTGTTGCTTGGTTCCGAATCACAATAGCTGCATTCGGAACTAGAGTTCCTTGCGTATCGACGACGGTGCCGTCCAACATCGAGCCGCCACTCTGCGACCAAGCAAGCGGCGATGCAATCACTCCCTGCATCAGCGTCACTACCAACACTGAAGTCCGTTTCCAGTTTGTCTCCATAATTGCCTCCACAGATCGCTTGGCCCTGAACTTCCGACTCGTTTTCCAACGGCCTTTTTTTGACAACAGCTTCCTCGGCCCTCGCACCGCGAAGGTCGAGGCGATGGATAACCACCAAAGTTTCCGTATGCCTTTACAGACTTTTGTGCTATTCCGTCATTCCAAGTTGGCGACGAATTTCAGTCTTTGCAGCAGTAAGATCCGCTTCGAATTCAGGATTCGCCAGCATGTACCCGAATGCCGCTGTCGCTACAACACGGCTGGCAGCAATGTCGCTGGGATAGTGCACTCCGCAAACAAGGCGGTTGTGCGCGTAGTCGTCTGCCCTTGTCAGGATTGCCTTCGACTTTTCCGGAAACATTGCAATCAGTGTGAACGCTTCGAGATAGCCAGAGATCGAATGCCCGCTCGGATAAGCGTTCTGGGCATCGGACAACTTGCACACGGCGTTGATGCTCTTATCCCACTGATAGGGGCGTGGTCGGTGGAATCGTGTCTTCAGCGGGGAACTGATGTACGACTCATCGCTATGTACATGTTTCGAGAGCGTCGCAGTCAATGGCAGCTGATCCTCACGAAACCCATCCCCCATGATTCCGCGGAAGATGAAGATATCCTCCTCTGCATCGTCTGAGCGGGCCGCTTTTACTTGTTCCGGAGTGCGTTCTGTTTGGATACGGTGGAGCCCGGCCAATTCGTTTTTTGTCGTTGCAGATTCCTGTTCGGGAGCCGGAGGAACGATTGAGGCGATCGGAAGCGCCTGTTCGGTCAGGTAGTATCCCCGAGAAGGTGGCTGCCCATGCTTAGGCACATTGATCTGACCTAGCAAAGACGGAATACTAGTGGAAAGCGCCAGCAAAACTACGCTGTTTCCAACAATTTTCTGTACCATGATGGATTGAAGTTATCGACCAACTGTGAATGGACGATTTCATTCGAGTGACTCACGAATGAACAAGCTGGGGTCAATTGGCCGACTTCGGTGGAATTTAAGCTTAACTTAAGGAGCATTAAGATTTCTTCAGCCCCGAGCTATTCTCAGTCAAGATTGTGGCGCAACTCAACCGACTGACATGCCATTTTTCACAATTTTTGCTTCCGTGTGGTTATAACTCTCCTCGCTTGTCAGAGGGAAATTTATTCGAAAGACGGAACCCAATGAAGGGGAGCTTTCAATAGTGAGGTCAGCTCCGTGTACATCGGCGATCCACTTCCCGATTGAAAGTCCCAGACCTGTCCCTGCGGATGATTTTCGTTCACGCAGGTCGGCCTGATAAAAACGATCGAATACCTTCCTGCGCACTTCGTCTGACATACCCACTCCAGAGTCTCTTACAGTCACTGCGGCTTCGTTCGCACCGATCGCAACCTCAGCGAAAATCTCCCCTCCCGATGGCGTATAACGAATAGCATTCTCCAGCAGAATGCTGAGCAGCCGCTGGAGAAGGAGCGCATCACCGTCGATGAACACATTTTCCGTAGGCAGACGCCAATCGAGCATAATGCCACTCGATTCGGCGAGGTCCTCCACCCTGCGGCACCCGTTCACGACAAGTTCGCATAGTTCGATCTTCTTCAGATCCATCTCGTGGAGAAAGTTGTCACTCTGAGCGAGAGCCAGTAGAGCATCGAGCAGGGTCGAAGCCGTGCGGCACTCCTTGACGATCCTACTAAGATCATCGCGATGTTCCTCAATGCTCACTCCGCGGCGCAGGGAGAGCTGGGCGGTGGCGAGCATGATCGTTATTGACGTCCTGAGGTCATGTGAGGCATCAGCTGAAAACCGACTCAGGCGGAGGACAGCATCTTCGAGTCTGCTCAGCAACTGGTTCCAAGCTACGGCAAGATTGTGGATTTCATCTTCCGCCGCAGGGACGGGGAGCCTTTGCGATAGATTCCCTACACCGATACTGACGGCTGCCCGTGTCATCCGGTCGACTGGTTTGAGTGCAAACCGGCTCAGGAAGTACCCGCCGACCGAGGAAACGACAAGTACTACGGGCAAGAGCAAGAGTAGCGCGTTCCGATACCTGCGAAGCATTGAATACTCTTCATCGAGCGCCCCTCCAATATGCAGCCGGACTTTTCTTCCTTTCAAAATGGTCTGATGGCACATCACGAGCACGGGCTCACCATCGAACTCAGTTACCGAGAATTCGCGCTTTAAACATCCTTCCCGATCCGGAAGGACCCAGTCCTTTGAGATACCTTTCGTGGGAAACACATAGCTATCGTCGAGGTTGCGGACACGAAAGAGATTTCCTTCGTGTGTTACCAAGGCGTAGTTGTTCAACTGCTCCTCCAACCTCGCAGATACGCCCTCGGTGATATTCTCAAGGATCAGCTGATGAAGCCTATCTTCACGCCCTTCAAGATGAGTCTTCTTTCCCTCTAGGAGAGCATAACGAAGCGCGCCATAAGACAACAGGCCGAAGATAATCAATCCCGCAGAAGTGAGCGCAAAATAAAGCAACATCAATCGAGCTCGGACAGACAATGCGTACATGGTCACTCAGCTCCGAACCGATAACCCGTACCATGAACGGTTTGGATAAGCGGATTCCGCTCATCTAATAGATCTCCCAGCTTGGTACGCAAACCGTGGATATAGACATCCAAAGTATTTTCTTTCACTTGAGCAACATGTCCCCAGCCTGCTTCAATAAGCTGCTCTCGTGACGTAATCTGCCCGGAGCGGCTCATCAACATCTCCAACAGATCGAATTGCTTCCGAGTCAACGGAATTTCTCTGCCGTAACGGATCGCCGACCGTCGCCCAGGATCCAGCATCACGCCAAACGAGGCAATGACTCCGGGGTCGGCCTTGGCCGCACGCCGGGCGATCGCCGCTACCCGCGCCAACAAAATCTCGATGATGAATGGTTTTACCAGATAGTCATCCGCACCCAGATCGAAAGACTTCAATATCCGCGGTACTGCATCCACGGCAGTCAGCATCATGATAGGAACGCGGCAGTTGCGCAGACGAACATACTCCAGTACCTCGACGCCATCCATTCTTGGGAGGTAGATATCAAGTAGAGCCGCATCAAAAGTGCCTTTGAGAAGTGCCTCGGCTCCGTCGCGACCGTCATGAATCATGGTTACGCGATGACCGCTGCCACAGAGGGCTCGCTCAACGAGCGTAGCGATCCTCTTATCGTCTTCGATTACCAGAATTTTCATTGCCATCTGAAACCTTTAGCCTAGCCGCATTGGCAACAAGCAAGGATGAATATTCTGTCACAATCGTATCCCGTGATTTTTTTAACTTAGACGGGCACACTTGATGTCGATCGTTTCGCACTATGACCCTGCCTTGATCGAACAACTAAGAACGGAAGCTTAGCCACGAGGATTACTGCCGACAACGTTCTTCTCTAAATGAACTTTGTAAAGTTATATCCGAGCGTTGGCCCGTGTCCAGCGCCTCATGCGAGATAGGCCTGCGCCACAACATTTCCTTGGATCCGGATCGTCCATCTTGCCGTAGGTAGGCGTAGGATTGAGAGAGCGTTTGTTCGCCTCTCGGAGATCAGCAGCAACTTGTCCGGCCGTCTCCAAGCTACTGGGATCACCCGGCGGCTCCACTCCGCGCTGCTGTAAAGAATAATCCATCGCCTTCGCCATCGACACAGATAGATCCGTAGGGCTACGGATTTCTGCTGCTGCATCAATATCAACGATTTCCGGTGAAATAATCGCGTCAGGCAATTCCACAACATCTGTCCTAACATCGCTGCCTTCCAAAGTAAGAACGTGATCAAATGTCGCTGCCTGGGCTTCTCTCCACGTCAACGGAGAGGTATCGGGGCAAAACAATTTCCTAACTGTGGCTGCGACGGACGAGTGTTGATAGTCTTGATCGTTTGATGACTGTCCCGGGCGGAATGCGGTACAGGCAAGTTTTTTGTTTTCGTCCTTGAAACTCATTGTCGGCGGAACAACATGATCGTAAATCCCGCCGTGTTCGTCGTAGATGATCAGAAGCAAAGTGCTCTTCCACTTTGTACTCTTGGTGAGAATGTTATGTACATTTGCAATCAGTTCTTCTCCACGGCTTACAGGAAAGCCTGGATGCTGACTGTTGGCATAGTTCCCCGCATCATCGTCGTCGTATCTCGGTTCGATAAACGTATAGGCTGGAGGATTTCCATGCAGGGCATCCGCCTCGAACTGACTAAAGTCTGAGACTTTCCCTGATGTTGCACTAGGTACTTGTTCGCCAACAGAATTGAGGCCCCAGACGTATAAATTTTGTAGGCGTGGATCGCGTTCGGCTCAAAGCTCTCGAATATCGTCGTGAGGAGAAGCGGACCGACAACTGCATCTTGGGTGAGGAAACCGGCTGAACTAGTGCCGAGCACGAACATGCGATTGGGAATCGTGGATCCTGGGGCGGAGGAGAAGCAGCGATCCGAAACTCCATACTGCCTCGCGAGCGTTGCAAGCACCGGAAGCCGATCCGGGCTGACGCACCGCATAATCTCCTCTCCGTGAATCGTATCCTTGCTCACCGACGCATAGTCCCGAACAAAGCCGCTCATGTCGGGCGGCTATGACGTATCGAGCGATCCGAATGTCGGACGCGTGAATTCATCGAAGTGATGTCCAGGGTCAGGATCGACGTCCCGCACATCGCCAACGTCGTCGCCGACTTCGACGTCTGGCCGTTCGTCTATCGCTGCTGGGTTGCTTTCTTCACCAGTAAGACCGTTGATGATGGGTTTTCGCGTTTCAGGAAACCAAGAAGATGATCAAAAGAACGGTTCTCTAGCATTAGCACAACAAGGCGCTCAATTCTTGTGGGCATCGCACGTTCACCTTGCTCTCACTGGAACAGATGTCAGGTATTTCGGAAATATAGCTGTTGTTTGAGGTCATTTCAAATGACAAATCGGCCACTGCTTCTACACAGGTTGAAATTCGTGTGACTAGGGCGTCCTGTGCGAAGCTATTCGGCCAAATTCAGCGTGGCTTAAAGTTCGAGTTCAATGTTCTTGGCAACCTTCAGCCGGGCTTAGTCTTGATTTCGAGAAATTGGTCTTAGCACCTATGAGTAAGGCAGAACAATTGCAAACTACCTGTAGCGATGGCTATCGATAAAGCCAACCATCGCATTTTCAGCGGTGCAGAAGTGGAGTAATGGCCCTCTCGGACTACTTAGCAGGTAAGGTCATCACTAGCTTACCAATAGGTAAAGGGGTGGATGGCGCAGTCTACGATCCCAAGACGCATGATGCTTTCGCCTCAAACGCCGACGGAACTCTCACGGTTATTCACCAGGACACTGCGGACAAGTATCGGGTTGTACAGACACTCACGACGCCCGTTGGCTCTCGCAACGTTGGCATCGATCCCGTGACTCACTGTTTGTACGTGGCTTCCGCCAAGTTCGGGAACGTCTCTCCAAACAGCAAAAGGAAGAAGGCAGTGTTGCGCGGAAGTTTTACGTTACTTCAAATTGAAGCCGATTCTGCAGCACACTAACGCGAGAACAAATGGCCGGAATTAGGGTTCCGGCCACAACTAAATCGAATTACGACATGACAGCTCACGGGAACACGCAAGATTCACTTTATACACAGTAGTTCGCCCTCCACGAACGCTCAAAAGACAGCTCGAGGACACAGGCATGCTGTGTCACGGGTTTTCCATAGGTAAAAGGTCTGCGGTGACACAGGGTGCAAATCGATTCCGAAAAAGAACAGCAATATCACAGCTGAATAAAACGTATCAGAAACAATGAGGAAGGGAGAGGCATTAAGCGGAATTTAAGGTTCGCTTTTTAACGTAGAGTCATGACGTGTCTCAATGTCGAAAAAATCCTTAGTGTAGGGGTAATGATCGCGTGCATAGGCGCCACGCCTTTGGTCTCGCAAGTACAACAGACCGCCGCTGTTCCTCCTCGCATCACTCTCACTGAAGCGATCCAGAGGGCAAAAACGAATGAACCAGTGTTCGCCGCGAGTGTCGGAGGCCAAAAGACGGCTGCGATTGACAGCTATCTCGCCAAAGCGGCCCTTTTGCCATCGGTGACCTATCACAATCAGGTCCTGTTCACCCAGTCCAACGGTCAACAAAGTGCGGGATCTCTTCCCGGCCTTCAATCTGGGCCCATCTTCATCGCAAACAACGCGGTGCACGAATATGTAAGCCAGGCCTCTATCAACGAAACTATCGGGCTCAAACAGATATCTGATGCCAAGGTCGCTTCGGCTAACTCAGCTCGTGCCGCGGCCGAGTTGGAGATATCCCGCCGAGGCCTCGTAACTACCGTTGTAAGCCTGTATTACCTCGTCACCGACGCCGAAACGAAGCGCCAAATACTCACAGAGGCGCTGCAGGAAGCCACAGCCTTCAGCGATCTCACGCAAAAGCGAGAAGCCGCCCGAGAGGTTGCCCACGCCGACGCTATTAAGGCCCAACTTCAACAACAGCAGCGACAGCGTGACCTGAGCGATGCGGATGTTCTTGCGGAAAAGGTTCGACTAGAGCTGGCGGTGTTGCTATTCCCAGATCCCAGAACCCTGTACTCCACCGACCCACCAGGTATTCCCTCAGTCCTTCCGGCGCGGGACGAGGTGAATCACCTTGCTTCGGACAACAATCCAGAGATCCGAAGCGCCCTCGCCGGCCTCAGGGCAAGCAACGCTGCAGTTACCTCAGCACGGGCAGCGTACTTTCCCGACCTTGGACTCAACTTCACATACGGAATCGACGCACCCCAATTCGCAAAGCACGGACCGGGCCCTGACTATACGAAAAATCTCGGCTATTCGATTATGGGTACGGTCGACATCCCGGTTTGGGACTGGTTCGCTACTCAAAGGCGCGTCAAACAGAGTGAAATTCGACGGGATGTTGCAAAGGTCACGCTGACAGCGGCACAGCGGCGGCTGATCGCGACCATCGATGAAGCGTATTCCGAGGCTGCGGCTGCGCAGAACCAGTTGACCCTTCTCGATCAAAGCGTTCAGACTGCCGCCGAAAGTCTTCGATTGACGAAGCTGCGCTATACCGCAGGTGAATCCACTGCGCTCGAGGTTGTAGACGCGCAGAATTCCAACCTATTAGCAGAGACCGCTCGCGCGGACGGAATCGTTCGCTTCGAAGCCGCTCTTGCAGCACTCCAACTTTTGACAGGAACTTTGTGAGACAGTTTATGAAACCGGTGATGCGGGTGGAACGTGAAACCACAAAATACACCACATGTCTGCTGATAGCCAGTCTCTTTCTTGCCGGCTGCAAACAAGCCGACAATAGTGAACCGACTGCTGAGGTCACTGTTCAGGCAGAGAAGCCAGAGACCGGCGAGATCTCAGAGCACATTATGGCTGACGCGAGCCTCGCCCCGCTTGCGCAGGCGGCAATCGCCCCGAAGATCACTGCGCCAGTTCGCAAGTTTTTCGTTCAACGTGGTTCCAAGGTCAAGGAGGGCGACCTCCTGGCTGTTCTCGAGAATCGGGACCTCTCTGCGCAAGTCGTCGATAACAAAGGCCAATTCGACGCGGCCGAAGCTGCCTACAGTATGCAGACGAAGGCACAGGTTCCTGAGGACTACAAAAAAGCAGAATTGGATACCGCCCAGGCTAAAGCTCAGCTGCAACTCCAGGAGGAGATTGTAGCTGCGAGAAAGAAGCTGCTGGACGAAGGCGCCATCGCAGGTCGTGATTACGATACTGCCGTCGCTGCTTTGGTACAGGCGCACGCCGCCTTCGACGTCGCACAAAACCACTTTGATTCGCTGCACGACATCAGCCGCGAAGCAACCCTGAAGCAAGCGGCAGGGCAACTCTCCTCTGCCAAAGGAAAATATCTGGCAGCTGAGGCTCAGGTCTCCTACTCTGAGATCCGGAGCCCGATTGCGGGTGTCGTCACCGACCGCCCTCTGTTTGCAGGTGAGACCGCCAATACAGGTAGCACTCTGGTCACAGTAATGGATACGTCTGCGCTGCTCGCAAAAGTTCACCTTGCACAGACGGTGGCGCAACGTCTCAGTATCGGAGATGAGGCGTCCATTCTGATCCCTGGCGTCTCGGATCCGATTCCGGCAAAGGTATCGCTCATCAGCCCTGCCCTTGACCCCGGGAGTACCACGGTCGAAGCCTGGCTTCGCCTGGAGAACAAGGCCGGCAAATACAAGGCTGGAACCCCCGTTCGCACCTCCATCACCGGAAAAACGATTCCGAACGCGATCAAGCTCCCTCTCAGTGCGATTCTGACAAGCCAGGACGGCTCGAAATCGGTCATGGTCATAGGTACCGATGGAGCCGCTCGTAAGAAGACGGTTCAGCTTGGAATCAACGATGGAGAGGATGTTCAGATCACCCAGGGATTAACAGGCTCGGAGACGGTGATAACTACCGGTGCATATGGTTTGGATGACGGAACAAAGGTAACGGTTGGCAAACTAGGTGCCGGTGGAGAAGACAAATAATGTTGCAGTCTCAGAATCCTTCTCAAGATCGCCCCTTTTGGCTCGTCCGTTTTCGGGGCCCAATTTTTTTCTTCCTTATCGTCCTTTCCCTAGCCGGGATCTATGCCGCACAGCAAGTGCCGATTTCGGTGTTCCCGGACACCAACTTTCCGCGCGTCGTGATTGGCATGGATAACGGCGTCATGCCAGTTGAGCAGATGCAGGTAACTATTACGAAGCCAATCGAAGATGCCATCAACTCCGTCCCTGGCCTTCTAACAGTTCGTTCTACGACAAGCCGGGGATCTGCGGAGGTCAGCCTATTCTTTGATTGGAGCGTGGATATGTTTCACACGCTTCAGCTGGTGGATGCGGCACTAAGCAAAGTACGTCAGACTCTTCCCACGACAGCCATCATCACAACGAACCGACTTACGTTTGCCACCTTCCCGATCCTCGGATACAGCCTGACGTCAGATCGCCTGTCGCAGACACAGTTGTGGGAGCTTGCGACCTACCAGCTGAAACCTCCTTTGAACCGAGTGTTGGGTGTGAGCACGGTGACCGTTCAGGGAGGCAAAGTCCCGGAGTTCCACATTGTCCCAAACATGGCACGTATGCAGACAGCGGGAGTAACGGTCCTCGACCTCGCGAACGCCGTTCAAGCCTCGAACATCATTGATTCTCCCGGACTCTACGAAGCGAATCACCAACTGATACTCGGCCTTGTCGGGGCGCAGGCGCACAATGGGGACCAACTAGGCCGCCTAGTCGTAAAAGCCACAGCAGGCGGAGCTGCCGTCCGAGTCGCCGATGTCGCAACAGTTCAGCCTGGAGTACTACCGATCTATACAGCAGTTACAGCGAATGACAAGCCGGCCGTACTGCTCAACATCGCGCGGCAGCCTGCAAGCAACACCGTTGCCGTTGCGGATGCCGTTGCAGCCCAAGTGCAACAACTGACTAAGGCACTCCCGTCAGGCGTGAAGCTAGAGCCGTACTACGATCAGTCTGAACTCGTCCGCGAGAGTATTCGCAGCGTACGGGATGCAATTCTTATCGGATTGGCTCTGGCCTGCATCATCCTTTTCCTCTTCTTGGGAGACTGGACCTCATCTCTGGTAGCGGGACTTGTTATACCCGTCACCGTCGCGATTACGATCCTGTTCCTTTGGATGATCGGCGAAAGCTTCAACTTGATGACTCTCGGCGGTTTGGCGGCTGCCATCGGACTCGTCATAGACGACGCAATCGTTGTGGTCGAGAATATCGTGCTTCATCGCGACCACGGTGAGTCTAGATCGCAAGCAGCCCGACTTGCGCTAAGAGAGATAGCGACACCGCTCATAGGATCCACGATCACTCCAGTAGTAGTTTTCCTACCATTGGTATCTGTGACAGGCGTCACCGGCAGCTTCTTCCGTGCCCTCGCCATCACCATGACAGTCGCTTTGCTGACTTCCCTTCTGTTGGCCGTGACGTGGACACCTGCTCTGAGCCTGGTCCTACTCCGAGAACGCCCTTACCGCGATACCAGGTCACATGAAGAACACGGACGCCTGATGAGAGGAGTACTCTCCTGGCATGAAAAGGGTTTGAGCTGGTCTCTCAATCGACCGATTGTCTTGCTTGGTCTATGCGCCGTGCTGGTGGTCGCCAGTTGGTTCTCCTATAACGCATTAGGATCAGACCTTCTGCCCGAGATGGATGAGGGTGGTTTCATTCTCGACTACATCATGCCTGCCGGAAGCTCTCTGACTGAAACTAATCGTGTTCTGGCACACGTAGAAAGCATTCTCCACAAGCTGCCTGAAGTGGAAAGTACCTCTCGCCGTACCGGATTACAGATGGGATTGGCTGCTGTAACGGAAGCCAATACCGGCGATATCACCGTAAAGTTGAAGACGAAACGTGACCGCGGAATCGACGAGGTCATCGCGGACGCTCGTGCCGAGATCAAAAAGACAGAGCCTGAGCTCGACGTGGAGTTCATGCAAATCCTGCAGGACATGATCGGCGATCTGTCGAACGCTCCAGAGCCGATCCAGATCAAGGTTTTCGCGAATGATGCCGCCTTGCTCTCTGAGCTGGGTCCTCGGATTGGAGATGCAATTAGCAAGATCGGTGGCGTAGTGGATATACAGAATGGCATCGACAATACGATTAGCGGCCCCGCGACGAACTTCCAGATCGACCCAAGCATCGCCGGACGCTTGGGCTTCACCCCTACTGAAGTTGCTGAGGACGCTACCTCCATACTTGATGGAGTGACAACGACGGATCCCTTGATCGCTAACGGACGCCCGTACACGGTCCGCGTGCGACTTGGCGACGAAACACGTCAATCTCTCGATACGATCCAGAACACGGTTTTCAATAGTGCGACCGGGAAGCTGGCCAATATCGGATCCTTGGCTCAGATCACACAGCTCCCTCCGCAAAACGAGATTAAGAGGGAAAACCTGCAGCAGTTGATCACGGTGACTGCCCGTCTCGAGGGTTCGGATCTCGGAACGGCAATCTCAAAAGTCCAGCAAACAATCCGAGCAATGCACCTGCCACCAACGATCCGGATCGAGTACGGAGGTACGTATCAGGAACAGCAACAGTCCTTCCATGAACTGCTGCGGGTGTTGTTGTTTTCTCTTGCGCTGGTGTTCGGTGTACTGCTCGTCGAGTTCCGAAACTTGTACGCTCCGATAGCCATTCTGACGTCCTCGATTCTGTCTATCGCCGGCGTCGTCTTTGCTCTGATGGTGACAAGAACAACCTTCAATGTCGCCTCATTTATGGGACTGATCATGGTCATCGGCATTGTGGCGAAAAATGGAATTCTGTTGCTTGATGCCGATGAACGATACCGCAACGTTGGCGCTTCCGCACGAGACGCGATGATGCACGCAGCGCAGCGTCGTCTACGCCCAATTCTAATGACAGCGACTGCGGCAATCTGCGGAATGCTTCCCTTGGCCTTCGCACTGGGTTCCGGTTCACAGATGCTGCAGCCGCTCGCTATAGCCGTCATCGGCGGGCTCGTGATCTCCATGGTCCTGAGCCTCATCGTCACTCCCGTTATCTACTATCTTCTTACCCGTTCCCACGCAGGCGCAGCATGATCGCGTACGACAAAAGAGCCCATGGTCGACACCGCGGGCTCTTTGTCTTTGTTCCTGGTTTTGGAGTTCCAAACTGCCTGCATGCTATTTTTCGACCACAATGATCTCAAAGCTTTCAGGAAGAATCGAGGGACGCGGATGTGGCGTGGCAGCCGTTGCTGCCGGCAACGCCCCAAGCTTAGCTGCCGCTATATAAATCTCCCCAGTGGAGGCATTGAGCGCCATCGTTCGGGCTCCTTTCGTCGTCTTTAGAGTCTGCACCGATGGGAACTGTGCCTTGGTGGTATCAACCACACTCAAGCTCCCATCACCTCCGTTCGACGAAAACGCAAGTCCGGATTTGGCATCAAAGGCCGCTGCATCGGGCGAGTCTCCGATCGGAGCCACGCCCAGCAACTTGCCAGTGGCAAAGTCCAAAATCCCCATTTTGTTTCCATCGCAAACGGAGAAGAGGCGATGCTTTGCGTGATCGATTGCCATGCCGGACGGAGATTCGCATCCTTGCATCGTCCAAGTAGCGACAGCTTTTCGAGTAGCGGCATCGAGCTTCACGATAGCGTTTCTGTCCTCAATATTTACGAACACGGCTCCGTGACCATCGACCTGAGGGAACTCGGGCTTGCCGGGAAGAGGAATCGTGGCAACAACCCGATTGTAAGCAGTGTCTAATACCGAAACATTGTTGCTCCGTCCGTTAAATGCCCAGACCGTCTTTGTAGTCGGTTCGAATGCGATACCATCGGGATTCGTTCCGGCTGGAACGGTCGCTTTAACAGAGAGGTCCGACCGATCGAAGACGACGATCGAGTTTCCTGCCCCATCGCTGATATACCCAGTCTTACCATCCGGGTTGAGGGCAACACCGTGCGTACTTTTCAACCCTGTGATAGCTCCGATCAGCTTTCCATTCGTTGTATCGAGCACTTCGACCCGCGAATTGTGAGCAACATATAACCGATGAGCAGCGTCATCACTCACCAGATAGTCCCAGCCTCCCTGCCCCCCTATCTTCCAATGGTTAGTGACATGATAGGTCTGCGCACCTGCAGCGGCAGTCACCGAAAGTAGCGCCAGAAACGCTGCTCCTAGTCGTACTCGCATAATAAGACTCCAGGTAAGGAACTCGACGCTTCGCGCCGGCGCACCTAGTATCCCTGCCGAACCTTAATCCAAGCTGAAGCCATTTGTGGGAAAGAGTCCCATCGGACTTGGGCAAAACAACCATCACCACCGCTGGTGTGCCGGATCGCGAGCAAATCCCTTTTACTGCTCAAAAGAGAGCTGCACACGGAGGAACGCCGCTACGAGCGCAGTTCGACGGTACGCTTCGCGCTTTCAGGCGCATCGAACTGCCAATTCAGCGCGGTCATTCGGTCCGCCTCTTCGGCCAGCTGGTGCACTGGGGCCAGATACTTGCGAACATGAGCGCCATGATGACGGGTGTGTCTGAAAGCAAGCGTCACGGTTCCCAGAACGCCGTTTACCGGAAGAGCAGTTGAATGATCTGATCCTTATCGCGACAAGCGGGCATTTCACTGCCGCCGATGATAGAGTCCTCGCTAGAGCGTTTCACGCTATGAAGATGCGCTGTAACAATGTAGTTGCTATAGTATTCCCTGCTCATCAACTTTAGATTCCCGAACGAAACGCCGACTGGATCGACATGAAATCAGGGCTTACATCGCAGTTGACACTTCCAGAACGCGTAGCTGAAATCGAGTCTGTACCCGCAGTGGAACTCCGAT
>Ga0268266_10002947_pt1 | contig 17567 bp, 15 predicted proteins | sample KBSS13metaG_FD_190356 | JGI IMG/M metagenome (GOLD analysis project Ga0268266, IMG submission 190356) | Switchgrass rhizosphere microbial communities from Kellogg Biological Station, Michigan, USA - KBS S1-3 metaG (SPAdes) (version 2) | ecosystem: Host-associated > Plants > Roots > Rhizosphere...
TGGCATTACGCTCGGCACGGGAATGCTCTGGGGCAAACCCGCATGGGGAATCTGGTGGACCTGGGACGCTCGCCTCACCTCCGAGCTCATCCTCTGGCTGCTTTACATCAGCTACGTTCTGCTGCGTCGTCTCTCCCCCACAGGACAAACCCCCACACTGGCAGCCATTCTCTCCATCTTCGCCGCCATCGATGTCCCCATCGACTTCATGTCCATCGAGTGGTGGCGCACCCAGCATCCCGCTCCCGTCTTCGGTCCCAACGGAGGCGGCGTTGCACCGCAGTTCGTCGCTCCCGTTCTATGGAATCTCGCCGGGTGGGCCATGTGGGGAGTCTTCCTTCTAGGCTTCCGCTTCGCCCTCGAACGCCGTCGTCAGATCGCAGAGCAGGATGCCGCCCTCCTCGCTCTCGAAGCCTCACTCGAAACCCCGCAATAACCGGAGCCCGCTGACAATGACCTGGCAGACCTTCTTCGACTTCTCCACAATGGCCCACCGCCATCTGGTCTTCGTCTACGCCGGAGTCCTCGTCGTCCAGCTCAGCTATCTCGGCTGGCTCGCCAGCGCCTGGTCCCGCACCGGCCCCCGCTAAACCTCCCACCACTCCATCACACCAAAGCACTCCGCCTTCGTCAGTCCGAGCGAACAGGGTCCCCCCGACGAGCTTGCTCGTTGGGGCAAGAAGCCGAGGGAATCCCCGTATTTTGCTGGTGCGACTACACTTTTACCCCTACAAAGACAGAAAACCCAATTTTAAAAAAATCAACGAAGCTACACGAAGGTAGCTTCGTTGTCCGAGAAGGATTTACAGACGATGCAAGAGCTCCCCATCTGGCAACTCTCCGCATCATTCTCGTAGACACACTTCCTGAACGAAAGGTTTCGCTTTTCAAAAATCTTTTTTACATTTCTCCAAACTTGCGGCGCCCAATCTCGACCGATAGAGCGTTTTCCCTATAGCTCTATATCGAAAGCAAAGATCTATACGCCGTTTTTCCCCAATAGAAACGGCACTCTCCAAACTCATCCGCTTCACCCTGATAGGGAAAATGCTCTAAACTCGCTCCAGTGTCAAAATCCCGTCATACCCTGCGAGCCTGTCCTCTCGCCCTGCTCTCTTTTGTTCTCCTGCTGCCCCTTGGCTGCCGTCGCAGCGGCTTTCCCGATGTCCCGGCCGGCTATCGCGAGTTCGCCTACGTCACCAACGGCCACTCCAATACAGTCAGCGTTCTCGATCTCGTCAACCTGCGTACGGACCGCACCTTGCGCGTAGGCGACAACCCCACCGGAATCGCCGCAAACCCCAAACGCAACGAAATCTATGCGGTAAACACAGGATCCGGGACCGTCACCGTCATCGACGCCAATCTCAACACGGTTGTGGCCACCATCGGAGTTCATCGTCAGCCCTACTTCATCAGCGTTGACGATGCCGGGGGACGCGCCTATGTCGCCAACTCAGCCTCCAACTCCGTCAGCGTGATCGACCTCGAACGCCGCCGCGAGATCGCCACCGTTGGCGCCGGAGAAGATCCCGGCCTCGCTCGCGTCTCTCCCGACATGCGCTCCGTCGTCGTCTCCAACCGCGGCTCGGGCAGCGTATCGATCTATAACGCCGCTCCCTATCCCGCCCCCACCGTCCCACAGCAGAACTCTCTCGAAGCTCCCCAATCGGCACCTCGCGAAAACGCCGGGCCGCCGCTTAAGTTCCGGGCAGCCTTCCCGGGATGTCCCGGCGCCACCGATGTCGCCATCCTTCCGGACTCCTCCAAGGCCTTCATCGCCTGCTCCGCCAGCCATCAGGTCATGGTCATCGCTCTCGCCGCAGCACCCGGCTCCTGGCCCGCCCGCCAGGATTCAGCCGCATTATCCGACCACCTTCTCACCATGCTCGACGTCGGCAAGACCCCAGTCCATCTCGCCATGAAACCCGACGGCGGCGAGATCTTCGTCTCCAACTTCGGCTCCGACTCCATCTCCGAGATCGATACCTGGAACAATCAGGTCCTCGGTACCTACATGATCGGCAACAAGCCCGTCCACGGCGTCATCACCCACGATAACTCCACCCTCTGGGTTGCGGACTTCGCCTCCGATCTCATCAGCATCTACAGCATCGACGACGGTCAGCTCGTTACAACCATCCACACCGGCTCCTCTCCCGACGCGCTGGCCTTCTCCGCAGACGAGCACATTCTGCTCGCCGCCGACGCTCGTTCAGGAGATGTCTCCGTCATTCGCACTCGGGGTAAACAAGGACCAGCGCTCTTCACTCTCCTCCCCGCGGGCTCCTCTCCCAACGCCATCGCCGTGAAAGCCATGCACGCCACCCCATAGCTCACACAAACAATTGCGATCATGGACATATATTCATTAAGTCTCCTGATTAAAGGTAGATAGCCGCTAAAGTTTAAGTCTGAGTAGTAATCCGGATCACCCCTCATGGCGATTCACTTCGTCGTCTGATTTGCCTGCCAGATTACGATGCCTCCTCGAATCGTATATCGAACCTTCGTGAACGCCTCGGGGTTCCCTGATGACGGATCCTCCCACAGAACCGTCAAGTCGCCGCGCATTCCTGGCATCACCCTGCCTTCGCGTTGCTCCAGATGAAACAGCGCCGCCGGAGCCGTCGTCAACATTGCCAAAACATCGCGAAAGGTAAATCCTGCCGCCATCAGTTGGCGAAATTCCTCGGCCTGGTCGTAATCCGGAAGGAATCCAGTGTCGGTGCCGTAAACGAGTTGCCCTCCAAGCTGATGGAAGTGGTAATCGAGCCCGCGAATCTTCGCGATATCGTTGTCCTGGGAGAAGAGCTTCAGCGTCGGAATGATCGTCATGTGCTGTGCAATCATGCGTCGCAACACGTCCTCATCAATTCCCTTCGTGTTCTCCGGTGTATGAGCAAGGACATCGACACCAGCGTCGATTGCCACTTTTGTTCCTTCCAGATTCGAAGTATGTGAGAAGACCAGTTGTCCGTTCTTATGTCCCTCCTTGACGGCGGCACGCGCGATCGGCACTTGCATCGGAGTAATGCGATTCGGTTCCACAATCGAACCGGTAAAGAGCTTTACGATGTTGGCTCCCGCGGCATGGTTCTGGTCGACAAGTGTCCTTGCGTCCGTAGCGGTCTCCGGCTGGCCCAGCTTTGCCTTCAAATCTGCCGGGAGATCCGCCAAATAGTAAGGCAACGCATGAGCGGGAAAAAGAGGGCTACCCGCGGTGAAGATGCGCGGACCGGCGACTTCACCGCTTTCCACCCGCTTCCGCAATGCGACGGTATTCTCTACATCCGAACCGGTATCGACCACGGTGGTAAAGCCCGAGTGGGTTAGCATGTCGCCCAATAGGTGTGTCAGTTTCTGCGCTGGCTGATGCTCTGCATCGTTCCACTTTGGCTCCATGAAATGCACATGTGCATTCCAGAATCCGGCGAGCACAACACAGTCCTCCAAGGAAATCGTCTGGATCCCCTTCGGGACAGGCACATGCTCCCCGACGCCCGCGATCACACCATCGCGAATCAATATGGTCACATGCCTGCGTACCGGCGTGTCCGGCGAGGTATAAACCGCCACGTCTGTAATCGCCAGTTCTTGTGCCCAACCGACCGCACACGCAAAGAACAGCAACCCTACAATCCCAAGAGCCCTGCTACACAAACTTTTGATCATCGAAGTTCCTCGGAAATACACCAACTCTCATTCGAGGCCAGCAAATACTAACAGCCCTCGCTCTCTCGCTCGAATCACCGTTTGCATGCGAAGCCATCTCTAATACTGTCCAGCTGCTTCCACAAAGCTGCCGGACGAGACTCCTTCGACATCTCGAAGAACACCGCCGTGTGATCAGGCGAACAGTGTGACGCCGTAATCTCTGAGTGGAGCGTAATCAAGTTGCCGTGACGGTCGTAAAGCGTCACCTGGCCCGCGAAGTTAGTCGCCGCACCTCCACCGAACCTGGCCGGTCCCGTTCCTGAAGCCGCATACTCCGCGGTCACCCGCGATAGATCCGGGGTGAAGTGATTGTTGTGTCCTCGCTGATTTGCCAACCCCTGGAAATAGGTCACAATCTCCGTCTGCAGCTGCGCCGCCGACAGCTCCACCTTGCCGTCCAGCCACCAGAGAATCAGGTAGCTGTGGTATTCCGGCGATTCCACATCATCGAAGCCGGGAGCAAACGACAGGTCTTCGAATCCTTGATGAGCAATCGTAGGAGACCATGGCAACGGAAAAGCGTATCGTGGATCCATCTCCCAATTCCCGGGAATGACATAACTGAAACTGTCCGTCGACGGATTCAGATGGGGGGAGTAAGGCTTCCTCACTAGGTCTATCTTCTTGAACTCGCCATCGGCCCGAACAATGGAAAGCTTAAGAGGCGTTCCCACATCCCCGCCCAGCCTCTTCATCATTGCGTTCGTGTCCAATCCGGCCACAGGCTTCTCGTCCGTCTTGACAATCACATCTCCCGGCACAATCCCGGCACCAGCCGCCGCCGAAGCGGGCAGCACCTGTCGCACCACGTACACACCCCGCTTGGTCGGTTGCTCCTCGCTGAAGAGCTGGAGTACGACGACCCCGATCGTCCCGGGCTCCGCACCCAGCGCCGGACGCACCACGGTGATCGAGGCCACGGCGGCCCATGCAAGAACAAAACACTTCAATAGCCCGCGTTCACTGTGAAGGATCTCTCTCATCGCTCTCCTCAGGATTGTTCTTTCGGCATGCCAGTGCACTCCCAACAGCGGGGCTTCTCACCAACAGATGGCAACTGAATCTCCAAAACTCGAGCTATAGATTTCTTCTATTTAGCTGCGACCGCATCAGAATGGGTGTCCATCAACGAAAAAGAACGTCCGCGTACGAACACTCCACCAATCAACCTGCGACAGGTTCCAGCTGATCCGCAGGGACAACTCTCCCATCGCCATGGGGAGCCAAAGTCGGAATCCTCCCACGTCCGTACTGCCGCGGAGAACAACCCATCACCCTTTTGAACGCCGTGCTGAAGGCACTTTCAGACTCATAACCAAGGGAAGACGCGATGTCCGAGAGAGGATCACGCGAATTCGTCAGCCTGTCCCCTGCCAGCAACATGCGCCAGCGCGTCAGGTACTCCATAGGCGAAGTCCCGACCTTCTCTTTGAACTTCAGAGCAAAGATCGATCGCGACATACCCACTCGTTCCCCAAGCTCCTGCAAAGTCCAGCGATGTCCCGGCGACTCATGCATCGCCGAGATAGCCTCGCCCATCTGCCTGTCTCCCAAAGCGAACAGCCACCCGACCCCGCCCTGCGGCTGGCCCTCTAAATGAAGACGCAGAGCCTGCACCAGCATCATGTGTGCGAGATGTTCCGCGACCAGGGCGCTCCCCGGCTGCGGCTCCAGCAACTCCTTCCTCATTCGCTCCAGCGACCAGCGCATCGCCTCTTTATCCGATTCTTTTTGCAAATGCACGATCGGCGGGAGCGCCCCCAGCAAAATACCGGCGTGACCGCCGGTGAAAGCGAAGTGACCTCCCATAATGCAGCACGCTCCACCACCGTTGATGACGGCAATACTGCCAGGCCTTCTCGCGCTCCTTAGAACCGAAACAACATCGATAGGCGTCAACGTTAGATCACTCGCAAGAAGGAAGGGCTTCCCCTGCGGCAGCAGGAAACAGTCGCCTCTCTCAAGGCGCACAGCATCAGGCACACCCTCAACCGCCAGCCAGCACTGACCGGAGACCACCGCATAGCACTTGATGCCCTCGTGCTGTCCGAATCGCGCAGACCATTCGCCTCCCACATCAAAGCCACCGGCAATATAGCTGCGCGGCTTAAGTAAAGAGAGTACTTCCGACAGCGGATCCATAAGCCCTTCCAACCCTCCCGGACGATCGCAAAGATAATACGGACTTCTGCTATAGATCGTATCGCTTACTCACCCATCAGACTCATAACGGAGAACACAGAAGACCGTGATCCCGTTTTGAGACAAGGAGAGATTGCAATGCGTATCTTCGTCACCGGAGCCACGGGCTTTGTCGGTTCAGCCGTAGTTGAGGAGCTAATCCATGCAGGCCATCAGGTACTCGGCCTTACGCGTTCCGAGGCCGGCGCGAAATCCCTCCTCGCTGCGGGAGCCGAGGTGCATCATGGCGACCTCAACGATCTGGAAAGCCTTCGCGCTGGAGCAGCCAAAGCGGACGGCGTCATCCACACCGCCTTCAACCACGACTTCTCAAAGTTTGTAGAGAACTGCGAGCTGGATAAACATGCCATCGAAGCGCTCGGCTCCGCTTTCGAAGGCTCCGACCGTCCCCTGCTCGTAACCTCCGGGGTAGCTCTTCTGGCAGAGGGTCGCGTAGCGACGGAAGAGGATATGCCCCCGCCTCCAGACCCGGCCAGATATCCGCGTGCCTCGGAGGCGACGGTCGACGCTCTGGTCGCTCGTGGCGTGCAGGCGTCGGTCGTCCGTCTCGCACCGACGGTTCACGGCGATGGCGATCATGGATTCGTTCCCATCCTCATCGACGTTGCGCGACAAAAGGGTGCGGCAGCCCACGTCGACCAGGGCTTCAATCGCTGGCCTGCCGTGCACAGGCTCGATGCAGCTGTCCTCTATCGGCTCGCACTCGAAAACAACACCGCGAGGGCTCGCTATCACGCAGTCGCTGAAGAAGGCGTGCCCTTCAAAGATATCTCCGGGGTCATCGGTCGACGCCTGAATATCCCAGTGCTCGGCAAAGCTCCTGAGGAAGCTCAGGATCACTTCGGCTGGTTCGCGCGATTCGCCGGAATGGACGCCCCGACTTCAAGCGAGCGAACTCGAAGGCTCCTCGGTTGGGAACCGAAGCATCCAGGTCTGATCGCCGATCTCGACCACGAGCGTTACTTCAAAAGCTGAGACAGACCGGTCTCCTGCGTCCATCTGGGACAGGGGGCCGGTCTGCACGGCGTGCGGTCTAAACGTGCGCATAGATGCGCCCTAATTTGCTGGTCGTGGCGATGGCCAACAAGCTCGACCGTGTTGCATGGGCGGTGCTCTCAACCGGAGAAGACTATCGGCCTGGAGTGATTGCATCCGTAGCCGCTTAGGTTGGTTCTGAGCTAATCTTGCAACACAGCGAAGGGGAAGGACCGCATCTAAACTTAGCGCACTAGGGGAATGCCTATGCTGCCGCCTCAGCTTCCATCGCCGGGTCCGCCCGGCGGCCCGCCTAATCTTCAGCCCTCCTACGCCGTTCACATCACGGGTACTAAACCGGAACAGATTGGCACGGCAAGCACCGGGGGCCCGACTTGGTTCACATCTAGTGGCTTTCGTCTTCAAGATCTCCTCAGCACTCTCTATCGCACGCCTGCCGAACGGATCGAGTTCGATGAGCCTGGGTTAGCAGATAGGCGATTGGATGTGGTGTTGAGGCTTCCAGCAGAGGAGAGCCAGAGCAGTATGCACCAGCGGATCGTTCAGGCTCTGGAAACGCAGCTTGGAGTCACAATCCGGTCAATCACTCGTACCGAGGACGTCTACGCCATCTCTATCGCCGATCCGAAAAAGCTCTCGCCACAGAAAGAGCCTTCTGTCGGCGGTTTCTCCGGCACAGTCACAGAACTTTCCCTTACACGGGGTGAAACAGACGGCTTGGATCAGCACGCACTAGCGCAACTGATGCAGGCGAAACTCAAAGACACACGCAAACAGAGCGGCATCGGGCTCGACTCGATTGACCTGGACGGTGCAGTCGATGACCTGTGTCGCATCCTCGAAACGGGCGTGCAACGTCCTGTTCTCGATCGAACTGGATACCAAGGGCCTCTTAGGATGTCTATCAGTCGCAATGGATTAAACCGGGACCAGTTCTTCGAAAAGATCAAAGAAGACTACGGCCTCGCCATCACGCCAACGAGGGCCGAGGTTGAACATCTCATCGTTAACGCGGAAGCACCGAAACGTTAGCTCTGTTAAACGCGCATAGCTGAAGTTGAGGCGAGACATTGCCCCTTAGAGGTTCTTACCAGCGACTAAAGATTGAATACCCTCGGTCGAAATGATCTTATGAACGTTTCTCTCCCTGCCGAGTTTCAGCATCGCAACGGCTAAATCGTCCGTCGACGTGACGAATTTAGGGAAGAGCTTTTTGAGGCGCGAGTGAAATGGTGCGGTAATCCCATACACAAACCGCCCTCCCACAGGGCGAGGAGTAGCTCCACGCATGGGTTGAATGAAGCCGGGGCGAAGAGCGTAAGCGTCCCGAAAGCCAAAGGACAACACCGCTTGTTCGGCTTCTCCTTTCACGCGCCGCCACATCTGCTTTGATTCGGGACCGGCTCCCATCCCAGAGACATACTCGAAGATCATCGCGGCATTCAGAGGTGCTATTTGCTCGGCGACCCGTAGCGTCAGATCGACAGTCTGGCGGCGATACTCTTCTTCGGACATGCCGACTGCGCTGACGCCCAGGCAATACAGGCAGACATCAAAGTCATGAAGCTTGTCTAGCTGAGACAGGTGCTCCATGTCGGGTTCGATTACGACGGATAGTTTTTCGTGCTGAAAGCGCAGAGGGCGTCTCGACACCGCTGTTACTTCGCTGACATCCTTCAACTCAAGCACGTAGCGGAGCACGCCTACGCCGATCATGCCGGTGGCACCAAACAGGAGAATCCTCATAAGCCCTCTGTGGCTGCTTCGCGTTCGTATCTTTTCAGCAAGCCCAGCTTTACGAGGCTTTCAGCGGTTGCGACGATCGATTCTTCAACGGGGCGCGGAGACCAGCCGAGTAAACGCGCTGCCTTCTCGGACGTTGCGTTCATATGGATGCCCAGGTAGGGCACAAGGGCCTTCATTGCCGGGTTCCATAGCGTAAGAAGACGCAGGAGCCAGTTAGGAATCTCTCGCGTAGGCACCCTCGTTGCTGCCGCGCCCATGCGACGCTTCAGCACCTTCGCGATGTCGAGCATCCACAGGCTGCTGCCGGAGATGGCGATGAAGCGTTCTCCCTTTGCCGCAGGATCGACCATCGCTCGAAGGTGCAGATCAGCGAGGTCTCGCACATCCATAAACCCTGAGTTGATCTTCGGACATCCGGGTTGACCATCCATCAACTGCTGAATGATTCGAACGGAATGGGAATAGTCCGCGCTCAAGGCCGGTCCCAGAACCGCAGTAGGATTGATCGCGGAGAGTTCAAGGCCTCTACCTTCCTTTGCGACGAAGTCCCACGCTGCGCGCTCTGAGAGTGTCTTCGACTTCTGGTACGGAGCGACACTGTCATTCAACTCGGTCCAATCGGTTTCATTGAACGGCCTGGTCTGTGGCTTGTGTCCCATCCCCACGGCTCCAAACGCAGACGTGAGCACAACACGCTTCACACCGGCATTACGAGAGGCGCGCAGGACGCGGAGCACTCCATCGACGGCGGGCTGAATCCAATCCTCTTCGCGCGTCTGGGGACCGGAGGGAGTCGGTGACGCGCCGTGCATCACGTAGGTGCATCCGGCCACTGCCTCCGCCCATCCTGCGTCGGCGGACAGGTCGGCTGCGACGAAGGAGAGACGGTCGCCTGCATCGACACCGCCCTGCTTCAGCATGGCGCGGACATCAGCCTCGCGCTTCAGCGAACGGAGCGTTGTCCGCACGCGGTATCCGGCATTCAGAAGTTCCAGGATGCAGTAGGAAGCGATGAATCCGGACCCTCCGGTTACAAGTACGACTTCGTCATTGTTGCCCATAGATAAAACGATAAGCTGCATAACTCGAACGGTGAATGCTTGAAAGTACGCTTTGCTTGCGCGATAGTACGAGAATGAGCGTTGACCCTTTTTCCGACATCCTGAAGTTCACTCGTGCCGAAAGTCTCGTGACCGGGGGCTTTACGGCTGGCGGTCCCTGGGCATTGCGCTTTCCTGCTCCGGACAAGATCAAATTCTTCGCCGTCGTGAAGGGATCCTGCTGGGTCCGTATCGATGGAGAACCTGAACCAGTCCAGGTGAACGCAGGCGATGTCGGGCTTCTGGCTGCATCAAGATCTTTTGTTCTCTCAGGCGATCTGGAGACGGAGCCCCTCGATGCGATGCAAGTCTTTCAGGCGTGCGGCAACCGTTTCTTGCACCTTGGCGACAGAGAAGAGTTCAGCTACTTGGGAGGTCATGTGCTATTGGACCCGGTCAGTCGTGAGCTGCTGGCCGAGGCACTGCCGCCTTGGATCCACGTCCCCTCCGGATCGCCGCAGGCAGCAGCTTTCCAGTGGTTGCTGGATCAGCTCGTTCAGGAGCGTTCTCTGAATTTACCGGGAGCGAGTCTTGCCTCCGATCAACTGGCACAGCTCTTGTTCATCCAAATTTTGCGAGCACATCTCAACAATTCGGAGACGCTTCCAGTCGGCTGGCTGCGTGCCCTTGCTGATTCGAAGATCGCACCCGCACTTCGCTCGATGCATGGTGATCCCGGCCACGCATGGGGTCTTGAAGCACTTGCTAAAACAGCCGCCATGTCTCGTACGACCTTCGCTGTTCGTTTCAAGCAGGCAGCGGGCGTAGCGCCGCTAAGCTATCTCACTGCGTGGAGAATGCGGCTTGCCGAACGCGCGTTGCGAGAAGAAGACGTGACCGTGGCGGACCTCGCCCGCTCGCTGGGATATACGTCGGAAAGCGCGTTCAGTAACGCCTTCAAGAGGACCAACGGGTCCGCTCCAAATCGCTACCGTGCGGTTGCTCGCGCCGTTTGAGTCACGGCACCACTTCGTAACATCTGGTGAGTTAACATCGACCCCACAGAACTGCCCTAACATTCAACTAAGCGCGCGTCTGCAGTCTTACGTATAGGTCCTGCAAATCGGATCTCGATGAGCGCATTCGAGAATGCACTCACCAAGATCCGCTGATATCAGATGGCCGAGAAGCCGCCGTCGACGGTCAACTCCACCCCATTCACAAAGCTCGAATCGTCTGAAGCAAGAAACAGCGCGACCGTCGCGATCTCCTCAGGCTGACCCATCGTTCCCCGCGGAATCAGGGATTCGAACATCTCCTTCTCCTCCTTGGTGAGAACTTCTTCCTGCATCGGTGTCGCGACCGGTCCCGGGCCCAGCACGTTCACCCGGATGTTCCTGCCCTTCAGTTCGTTGAGCCATGTGCGTGCGAAGGAGCGCAACGCTGCCTTGCTCGCCGCATACACGCCGAACCCAGGAAACCCCTTCACCGAAGCAACGGATCCGGTCATGATGATCGATCCACCGTCGTTGAACAGCGGCAACGCCTTCTGCACCGTAAACAGCGTTCCGCGCGCATTCAGGCCGAAGGTCGCATCGAAGTGCTGCTCGGTAACCTCGCCCAGTGGTGCGGCCTCTCCCCTGCCAGCGCTCGCGAACAGGACGTCGATCTTGCCCTTTTCTCGCTTGACCGTATCGAACAGACGGTCGAGATCGTCGAGATTTGCCGCGTCACCACGCACTCCGGTCACATTCCGTCCAATCAGCTTGACAGCCTTATCGAGCTGCTCCTGCCTTCGACCCGTGATGAAAACGTAGGCTCCTTCTTCAACGAAGCGCTTGGCGCTGGCCAGTGCCAGGCCGCTCGATCCACCCGTGATGACTGCAACTTTACCTTCAAGCTTTCCCATAATTAGCCCCTTCGATAGATGTGTAGTATTCACTACAGAGAGTAGATTTCCTTGGCAATGGACGAGAACTGCTCAAGAGTCCTAATTTTTTGTCTATTCGTCCAAAATAGGTAGGGCGCATTGGATCCTATAACAGACATCTTCAGAACGATGCATGTCACCGCGTTCGGTCTGCACAGACTCGAAGCCACGGCCCCGTGGGGCGTGAAACAGGAAAATCAGGCTGAAGAAAAACGCCGGTCTGCCAGCAGAAAGGCTTCTCCCACAGATGTGGCGCACTTCGCCATGCTGTCGCGCGGTAATTGCTGGCTTAGTGTCCAAGACATTCCGGATCCCATTCCCCTCACCGGTGGTGATTGCTTCTTGCTGGCCCCGGGAACTTCGATTGTTTTGCGGGACAGCCCAGGAACACGTCCAAAGTGGAGCTTCCGCGAGATCGGAGCCAAAGCCAGCGGCAATGTCGCTCACTGTGGAGGTGGCGGAGCACCGACGACCATTGTCTGTGGATCCTTGAGTTTCGATCGCGCCAATCTGAATTCAATCACTCAGCTATTGCCGGACTTCATTCTGATTCGAGCCGATCAGGCCCACACACTTGCTCTTCATAACACCATGCAGGCACTGGCGTCAGAGATGGCGGAACCGGCGCCGGGATCTGAAGTCGTCGCGAATCGGCTAGGGGAGGTTCTGTTTATCCAGGTACTCCGGGCGCATATCGCGTCAGAGCCGGCACGCAACAAGGGATGGCTTCGTGCAATCTTCGATCCTCAAATAGGTACGGCTCTGAGTGCCATTCACGACCGTGTGAATACACCCTGGACGGTCGAATCGCTGGCCGAAGCGGCGGGCATGTCTCGCTCGGCATTCGCGGCACGTTTCAAAACTCTACTCGGACAAACACCACTGGAATACGTAACCCAGTGGCGAATGCAGAAGGCGATGCCGTTACTACAAGAGCGTGACAAAAAACTCATAGACGTGGCCCGGTCGGTCGGTTACGAGTCCGACGCTGCGTTCAGTAAGGCGTTCAAGCGAGTTGTTGGGTCTAACCCTGGGGAATACTTCAAACGTGGGATTTGAAAGCTGAGATCAGTTAACGAGAAACGCTCATTTAGGAAATACAGACAGGTCAACACAAGACGACTTCCAGTTGCCCGAATGGACAGATATGGATGGGGATGCGCGTCTCGGTCCGCTAATTGGGTCAACTCGACCTCTATCGTAATAGTTAAGCTGCTGAGCTTATCTAAATGATTCATGGGCCATTGATGGCAAACTTAAGCACCCATAAGCATTCAAAAACACTTGAAATGAACTGATTGAGATTTTCAGCATACTCGCCGCATGGAGTAATGGATAAGCCAAAGGAACTACAGCAGCTTAATGCTGTTGCGGCCTCTTCAGTTTCTCAAGTAAAGAGCCCTCCTCCAGTCGAATCAAGCCGCTACTCATAGCGAATTGCGGTGATCGGCTCAATCAGCGCTGCCCGAATTGCTGGAAGCACAGAGGCTGCGCACGCCACTGAGGCCAGCGCCACAACCGACAGTCCGAAGATCAGTGGATCACGAGGCGAAGTTTCATAGAGAAAGCTGGAGAGCACCTTCGACAGCAACGCTGCCGCCACCAGCCCGGCTCCGCAGCCGGTAGCCGAGACCCACGCGTTCTCGCGAAAGACCATCGTCAGCACGCGTATCCGCTGCGCTCCAAGCGCCATTCGTATCCCGATCTCGCTGGTTCTACGTGCTGTGGCATAGGCAAGCGTGCCGTACAGTCCGATTGCCGTCACCAGCAGCGCGCAGGCGGCGAAGAAAACTCCCAGCACAGCCATCATCCGCTCTGTCCCCACGGAGGTATTAACCACGTCGTCCATCGGCTGAATCACCGGCGCAGGAATCGCAGGCGCAAGCCGGGATGCCAGAGAACGCGATACTTGAACCAGTGGGGCCCATGGCCCCTCCACGCGCACCACGGCATTCAGCGATAGCTTCTTCTGCAGGTCCTGCTGTATGGGGACATAGGCTGCAGCCGGAGCAGGTGATCGCACGTCACGGTACTTCGCATCACCCACTACGGCAACAACCTCATAGGTGTTCTTATCCCAGGGATTCATAATCCGGCGTCCCAGCGCATCGCCATCAGGAAAGAGCTGTTTCGCCGCCGCGTTATTCAGGATGATCTTCATCCCCGAGGCCTTCGTATCGTTCCAATTGAACTCCCGCCCCTCAACAACCGGAATCCGCATCGTCCGGAAATACTCCGGCCCCACACTGTTCAGCCAGGTCAGGTGCTTCTCCCCACCGGGAGCCGCTAAGTTGTCATTCCATCCTCGATGCGAGATCGGCACGATGAACTGAAAGCTCACGTCCTTCACTCCCGGTTGCGTCTTCAGACCCTCGCCGATCTGGCGATACAGCTCCATCAACGGATCACCTTCCAGCTGCTGCTTATCCATGCTGAAGGCGATATTCACCACGTTTTGAGGATCGAAGCCCAATCCAGAGCGATAGAGCCGCACCAGGCTCGTTGCCAGCAACGCCGCGCCCGCCACCAGCACCAGCGCCAGTGCGACTTGCGAGGACATTAGGACTCGTGGGAGCGCCTTGCCATGATCGCGCGCCTTAGCCGCATGCCGGCCCTCTTTGATTTGCTCGTTCAGATCGCCTCCCGTAGCCCGCAGCGCAGGCACCAGCCCGATGAGTACCGCCGCTGTCACTGCAATCAGCGCGGCAAACCCGAAGACCCGTAGATCGAGCGAAGAATCGAGCACCATTCCCTCGGAGTTGCCTGCTAGCATCGTTGCCAGCGAGTGGCTCACTATCGGCGCCGACGCAAGGCCCAGCGTCGTCCCCACCGTTGCTAACAGCAGGCTTTCGATCAGCAACTGTCCTACAAGCCGGGTTCGCGTCGCACCAAGCGCCAGTCGCGTCGCCAACTCGCGCTCGCGGGCCGCTCCACGCGCCAGCAGCAGACTGGCGAGGTTTAGGCACGCCAGCAGCAGAATCCCCCCGCACATCGCGAACATCGTCACCAGCGGCTTGCGAAACAGAAACCGCACATACGCAAACCCATTCGACCCCGGCTCCGCTGCGAAGTAGAAGTGCCCCTTCTCCTCGTTCTGAATGTAGCCGACGTCATCTGTCGACTCATGCAGGATAGGGCTCGAGACCGTCTTGAGTGCTGCATTCGTCTGCTCCAGCGTCACCCCCGGCTTGAGTCGCGCCATCACGCTGAGCCACCAGGCATGTGTCCCGGCATGGATGTGGTCTCTCGGAGCATCGACGATCGGGTCTGCCTCGAGCGGAGCGTAGATCTCGGGACGCTCCACCGGGCTCGCTCCCGTAAACGACTTAGGCATCACGCCAACTACAGTAAACGGTGTATTCGCGATCACCAGTTTGCGCCCCACCACGTCCGGCGCGCCATCGAACCAGCGCCTCCAAAAGCCCTCGCTGATCACGACAGCCCATCCCTCTGGACTTCCGCCCGGCCTGTCGTCCTCAGGTGTCAGGTAGCGGCCCTTGAGCGGCGGCACCTCGAGAGCGCTGAAGTACTGACCGCTTACCAGAACGCCGCGAACGTTTTCGTTGCCTGAGCTTCCCCGAACCTGCAGCGTGTCCGGATTGAATGCAAATACATTTGCAAAGATGTCTTGCCGCTTCTCCAGCCCACGAAAGAACGGCGTACAGAAGGTATATTGCGCCTGAGGCATTCCATCCTTGTAGCTCAGATGAGGGCCGCTATCCTCGTAATTCAAAACCACCAGACGGTCGCTCTCCGGCACCAACAATGGCCGCAGCAGCAGCCCGTTGATCAGTGAGAAGACCGCCGTATTCGCGCCTACGCCGAGCGCCAGTGTCGCGAGCGCAATCGCCGTATACCCCGGCGACTTCCACAGCAGCCTCGCAGAGAACCTAACATCCCGCGCCATGTTCTCCAGCCACGTAAACTGCCAGACCTCCCGTAACCGCTCGTGCCAGCGCGTTGCGTCCCCGAACCTCTTCCTGGCGGCACTATCGGCGACATCGGCCGGCATGCCCTCCCGGAGATACTTCGACCGCAGCATCTCCTGGTGGAACTCCAACTCTTCCGCCATCTCGCGATCCATACTCCGTCCGCGAAAGAATGACCTCACTCTTCCGAGGAATGTATGCAGTGGGGGAAACATAGTCGCCTCCTTACGAAGCCTGCATCACAAAGGCCACCGCTGCTGACAGCCTTGCCCAGCGCTGCGACTCGGCATTCAGCCTCTTCCGGCCATCTGCTGTAAGCCGGTAGAACTTCGCCCGCCGCTTGTTCTCCGAAACACCCCATTCCGCCGTGAGAAGGCCACGTAGCTCCAGCCGGTGAAGTGCCGGGTACAGCGCACCTTCTTCAACTTTGAGCAGCTGGTGCGAGGTCTGGTGAATCCACTCAGCCACCGCATACCCATGCTGAGATCCACGAAGCAGTGCCTTCAGGATCAGCATCTCCAAGGTCCCCTGAAGCAGAGCTCCAGAATCCGTGCTTTCTTCCCTAATCATCTTAGGGGAATATAGGATGCTGCTATTCTGCTGTCAACTGTTTTGTGACCAACGCACTAGCCACCACTTAGTAGGAGATCGCCGTGGGGCCGCAGCCAGCCATTACGAGCACGAACGGTGGGACCGCGCCCGACCCAACGTTAGCTCTTGGGGGCATTCCGCAACAGGAACCAGCGGGCAGCCGGAGGAATATTCTCAAGAGCGTCGGGTTCATTAGAGGCATGGTGAATGCGAGTTGCAATCCTATCGGACATTCATGGGAACCTTGCTGCGCTCGATGCATTCGGATTAGAGAGATACTACCGAAAACTCGGCTTTGTTGACCGACCCCATCTCAACTGGTGATCACAGGCCGATGCACTCATCGAGCTAGATTTGCCGCAGATCTTGAATCGTTACTCCCCATAAGCGCTCTTCCTGGTAGTTTTCTATTGCCTCGGAGAGGCGCTCCACTCTCACGTAGGCCGAAGGCGAAGCGACCAAGACGCTGTCAAGCACCAAAAGCCCCCATCTTCAACAAATCAAACCTCATTTGAAGTGCCGACCAGTTTCCTCCGCTTTGCTAAAATTAAAGCCAGCAGAGAGAGAAAAGCCCCGGTCTGAAACCGGGGCTTCTTTCTCTTAACCGGAAGTCTAAAAACGGAGGTCCAGACCTAAGTAATTTATTGAGAATACTTTGCGCAAAAAGACAGGGAGGGGGGGTCACATCTGACGGGCGAGCACCAGGGTAATATCGTCCGGCTGCTCATCGGCCCCGATCCAGGCATCGAGCGCCTGCATCACCTGGCTTGAGATCACGTGCAACGGCTGGTCGCGGTATCTTCGCACCACCTCCATCAGCCGCTCTTCTCCGAACTCGCCAAAATCGTTCTCCGGCTCCGTCACGCCGTCCGAGTAGCCTACGAAGATGTCTCCCGGACGCATCTGGAACCGGTCTTCCTCGTACCGCATCCCGTCCATCAGTCCAACGACTGTGCCGCCGCGGTCGAGCCGCCGCACCACTCCATCGCGGCCCAGGATCAGCGGCGGCAGCTGTCCTGCGTTCGAGTAGGTCAGCATCGCCGACCTGGCATCGTAATGCGCTAAGAAAAGCGTCGCGTACTTCTCTGGCTGCGTACTCCGGTAGAGATGACGATTCAACAGCGAAAGGATCCGCCCCGGCGACTGGAACAGCTCATCGCAGTCGTTCCCGTTCTCATGACGACTCGCCAGCAGACCGTCGATCGCCGACTCGCTGTAGACGAGTTCCTCGCTGGCGAAACGGTAGGCGCGAACCGCGGAGTGCAGCGTCGCCATCAGAAGAGCAGCGGAGATTCCCTTGCCGCTGATGTCGCCGATCGCAATCCCGACACCCGTCTCTTTCCGCGATGGATGCCCGTTGTGAGCTGCCTCATGGAAGACCAGGAAGTCGTAGTAGTCGCCGCTCACGGAGCGCGC
>Ga0268266_10002948_pt1 | contig 17567 bp, 13 predicted proteins | sample KBSS13metaG_FD_190356 | JGI IMG/M metagenome (GOLD analysis project Ga0268266, IMG submission 190356) | Switchgrass rhizosphere microbial communities from Kellogg Biological Station, Michigan, USA - KBS S1-3 metaG (SPAdes) (version 2) | ecosystem: Host-associated > Plants > Roots > Rhizosphere...
AGCCGGCGGCTCGACCTTGGTACGCCAGCCGTCGGTGGCTTGCAGCTCGAGCCCGTCGGTGTTGGGCACGACCGCGAGCGGCTCGAGCGGGAGCCAGCGATGCAGGAGCTTCGCGGCCTGGTCGAACGTCGCGCGCGCGAACGCCGGCCGGCCGACGCCCATCGCCTGATGGCCGCCGTACGCGATCACCGTGTCGTGACCGGCTGCCGCGTCGTGCCACACGATCGCCGCTTCGGCGTCGCTCGGCACGCGGCGGAGCAGCGACTCCTGATCCGGATAATCGCGCGTGGGGCCCTGCCCGATCGTGCCGATGCCGGGCTTCGGCGTCGGAATGAACCACGTGCCATGGCGGAACGCGGCGCGCAGCACCTGGACGCGCGACATGTAGATCATCGGGCCGATCACGAGCGCGACGGCCACCCCGAACCGCATCCAGTAGCGATCCGCGCCGGTCAGCGACGATTTCGCCGGTTTCTTGGCCTCGGCGCGCGCGCGCGCACGCCGCCGCTCGGCCCACGCGTGCCACGCGACCGGGAGCACCGGGAACGCGAGCGCACCGACGATGCCGGCGAGAATCTTGGAGTACCCGTGATCGACGACATATGCCGACGCGACCAGGAACGCGGCCGCTCCCAGCACGACGAGCAAGACGCCGAATACGATCCGAGAGCGGACGTTGCTCACGACTAGGATCGTAGCAGCGGGCGGGCGCACCGCAATCGCGTCGAGAAGCCGCTACGGAACCGGTACGCCATACAGATCGTGCATCACCGGCTCGCCGAGGCCGAGCTTGTCGAGCTCGCCGCGGACCTTGCCCATGTCGCCGACCACGGCGATCACGAGCCTGCCCGACGGGATCGCCGATTTCGCGACCGCGCGGACGTCGGCGGCGGCGACGCGGCGAATCTGGTCGGCGTAGTGCGCGTACCAGTCGTCCGGCAGGCCGTGCAGCGCGAGCTCGGCGAACGACGCCGCGGTGCCGGCGTTGGTCTCGAACTGCGCGGGCAGCGCGCGGATCAGGTTCTGCTTGGCCTTGTCGAGCTCGGCGGCTGGCACGTCGGTGGCCGCGAGGTCGTCGACGATCTTCAGCGCTTCCGAGATGCCGTGCGCGGTCTCGGCGGCGACGATCGCGGTCGAGATCGAGAACGGGCCGGGCTGCGCGCGCCAGTCCATGCTGGCGCCGATGCCGTACGTGATGCCGAGCTGCTCGCGCAGCCGCTGGTTGAGCCGGCTCGTGAAGCCGCCACCGAGCGCGTTCGCCATGACCTCGAACGCGTAGTAGCGGCGATCCTTGCGATCGAGCCCGACGAGGCCGATCCGCACGTCGGACTGCGGCGCGTTCGGCCGATCGACGAGCTGGAGCCGCCGATCGACCTTGAGCGGCGCCGCCGCGACGCGAACGACCTTGGCGCCGGGCGCCTTCCACGTGCCGAGCGCGGCGCCGAGCTTGGCAAGAACCTTCGCCGTGTCGACGTCGCCGGCGACGACGAGCGTCATCGTCGCGGGGTTCCAGCGCGCGGCGTAGAACGCCTGGAGATCGGGCAGCGCGATCGACTTGAACGATGCGCGCAGTCCGGCGCCGGGATGGCCGTACGGCGTGTCGATGCCGAACAGCGTCGCCGCCAGCATGATCGACGCGACCTCGCGCGGGCGATCGCGGCGGAGCTCGAGCGCGGTCGCGCGATCGCCGGCGACGCGATCGAAGTCGCTCGGATCGAACGCGGGCTTCGCGAGGATCTTCGCGAGCAGATCGATCGTCGGATCGATCGTCGCGGTGAGCGTCGAGACGCTGACGCGCGCGGCATCGACGCCAGCGCCGAGCGAGATCGCTGCGCCGAGCCGATCTTCTTCTTGCGCGATCTGGATCGCGGAGAGCCCGCCGGCGCCCTCGTCGAGCATGTCGGCGGTGAACGCCGCGACGCCCGGCTTGTCCTTCGGATCGTAGGCGGTGCCCGCGCCGGGCGCGACGAGCGCCATCGATACGATCGGAAGCTTGTGGCTCTCGACCACCAGCACGCTCATGCCGTTCGGCAGCCTCGTGCGATGCGCGACCGGCGGCTTGAACGGGTGCTCGACCGTCGGCTTGGGAATCGCGGTCCAGTCGGCGATACCCGACGTCTCGTACGGCGCGGCGCTCGCGGCGCTGGCGACGAGCAGGGTCAACAACGCGGCGCGCATCACTTCGGCTCCTCGGTGGGCTTCTTGCCCGGCTTGATCGTGAGCACGACGCGCGCGCTCGGCTTGAGGTACTTCGCGGCCACCGACGTCACATCGTGCGGCGTGACGGCGCGATAGCGCGCGAGGTCCTTGCCGAAGAAGTCGGCGTCGTGGGCGAGCACCGCGTAGTTCGCGAGCTGGATCGCGCGCGCGAGCACCTGCTCGAGCCCGCCGAGGAACTGGGACTCGTGCGAGTTGACCGCGCGCTCGACCTCGGCGGCATCCGGCGGTGACGCGGCGAGCTTGGCGACCTCCTCGTTGATCTCGCGGCACAGCCGCTTCGGATCACTGCCGGGCTTGGCGGTCACGACGATGCGAAACTCGCCCCCGAGCTCGCGCGTGTCGTCGGCCGCGGACACCGCTTGCGCGATCTTCTCGTCGTAGACCAGCCGCTTGTAGAGCCGGCTCGACTTGCCGTCGCCCAGGATCGCAGCCGCCATGTCGAGCGGCGCCTCGTCGGCCGAGAACGCGGCCGGGCCGCGGAACGCGATGTACACGCGCGGCACCTGCACGTCGTCGGTCGTGTCGATCGTGATCTGCTTGTCTTGCGGCGGCGGCACGGCGTAGAGCGGCCGAGCCGGCGTGGGCTGGCGCGGGATCCACGCGAAGTACTTGGTGACGAGGCGCTTGACGTCGTCGGGCTTGACGTCGCCCGCGATCACCATCGCGATGTTGTTCGGCACGTAGTACTTCGCGAAGAACGCCTTGACGTCGGACAGCGCCGCGGCATGGATGTCCGCGGGATAGCCGATCGTCGACCAGTGATAGCCGTGGTTGTGCGGCCACAGCGCGGTGTCGAGATAGAGCGACGCCATGCCGTATGGCTGGTTCTCGTAGCTCTGGCGGCGCTCGTTCAGCACGACGTCGCGCTGGTTGTCGAGCTTCTTCTGATCGAGCGTGTCGGTGAGGCCGGCGAGCCGGTCGGCCTCGCCCCACAACACCTGCTCGAGGAAGTTCGAGCCGGCGACGTTCTGATACACGGTCTGGTCGGTCGACGTGAACGCGTTCGACCAGCCGCCCGCCGATTCGAGCAGCTTGTCCATCTGGCCATCGACGATGTGCGCCGAGCCCTTGAACATCAGGTGCTCGAACAGGTGCGCGAAGCCGGTGCGGTTGGCGACCTCGTCCTTGGATCCGACGCGGACCCACATCACCTCGTAGACCATCGGCGCCTTGTGGTCCTCGATCACGAAGACCTGCATGCCGTTGGGCAGCTCGAACGAGCTGTAGTCGATCTTCGGCACGTCCGCGTGCGCGGTGGCAGCGACGGCCGCTATCGCCAGAATCACCCATCTCATGGCCGGCGACGCTAACACGCATCTTGCGTAGCCGGCTCGTACCGACTAGGGTGCGCGACCTGTCGTTCTCGTCTGCCCATCCCGCGCTCGGCCGCGCACTCGCCGCTCGCTCGTACACGGAGCCCACGCCGGTCCAGGCCGCGGTGCTGGCCGATGGTGCGCGCGAGCGAGACCTCCTCGTCTCTGCACAAACCGGCTCGGGCAAGACCGTCGCGTTCGGGCTCGCGCTCGCGCCGAAGTTGCTCGGCGATGCCGATCGCGTGACAGCGCCCGGCGCGCCGCGCGTGTTGATCGTCGCGCCGACCCGCGAGCTCGCATTGCAGGTCCAGCGCGAGCTCGGCTGGCTGTACGCCGAGACCGGCGCGCGCATCGCGACGTGTGTCGGCGGCATGGACCCGCGACGCGAGCAGCAAGCACTGTCGCGCGGCGTGCACATCGTCGTCGGCACGCCGGGCCGGCTGTGCGATCACCTCGAGCGCGGCGCGCTCGTGCTCGCGCGCGTCGAAGCGGTCGTGCTCGACGAAGCCGACGAGATGCTCGACATGGGCTTCCGCGAGGACCTCGAGCGGCTGCTCGACGCGACGCCGGCCGAGCGCCGCACGCTGATGTTCTCGGCGACGATCCCCAAGCCGATCGCGCAGCTCGCGAAGCGCTACCAGAAAGATGCGTTCCGGATCGCGACGGTCGCCGAGACCGATCGCCACCGCGACATCGAATATCAGGCGATTCCGATCGTGCCTCGCGAGCGCGACCTCGCGGTCGTGAATTTGCTGCGCTTCCACGACGTGCCCGGCGCGCTCGTGTTCTGCGCGACGCGCGATGGCGTGACGCACCTCGCGGCGAACCTGGCCGAGCGCGGGTTCTCCGTCGCCGCGCTGTCGGGCGAGCTCACGCAGCGCGAGCGCAACACCGCACTCCAGGCGCTGCGCGACGGCCGCGCGCGCGTGTGCGTGGCCACCGACGTCGCGGCGCGCGGGCTCGACCTGCCCGACCTCGGCCTGGTGATCCACGCCGATCCGCCGCAGAACCCGCAGGTGCTCGTGCACCGCAGCGGCCGCACCGGTCGCGCCGGCAAGCACGGGCTCGCGATCTTGCTCGTCGCCGACGCTGCGCGCCGCTACGCCGAGCGCATGTTCTCGGCGGCGCACGTGCAGGTCGCGTGGAAGCCGGCTCCGTCGGCCGACGACATCCGGCTCCGCGATCGCGACCAGCTCGCGGCGGAGATCAAGGCGCTCGCCGGCGAGGTTGCCGACGACGATCGCGCGGTCGCGCAGTCGCTGCTAGCCGAGGTCTCGCCCGACGCGCTCGTCGCGGCGCTCGTCCGCGTGCGGCGCGAGCAGCGCCCGTCGCCCGAGGAGCTCACGGTGCCGCCGTCGATGCGGCCGCGGGCGGCGAAGCCCGAACGGCCGCAGCGCGAGCCGCGCGAGCAGCGCGAGCAGCGACCGCACCGCGAGCAGCGCCAGGCACGCGGAAGCGGTGGCGTGTGGTTCACGATCAACGTCGGCCGCAGCAAGCACGCCGATCCGAAGTGGCTGGTACCGCTCCTGTGCCGGCGCGGCGACGTCACCAAGCGCGCGATCGGCAAGATCGAGATCCTGATGAAGGAGACGCGCGTCGAGATCGCGCCCGATGCCGCCGCGCACTTCGCCGAGGCCGTGCGCCGTCCCGATACGAAGGACAAGCACATCCACATCGAGCGCCTGGACGCGGAGTGACGCTCGACCAGCTGTGGGAGCGCTTCGCCGAGCCTGACCTGTGCGAGCTGGATCGTGGGTGACGCGCACGTCGCCGAGGCGTTGCGCGCCGTGCTGCCCTGTCCATCGCCCGAGCTCTAGCCCGGCGGAATCTTCGACAGCTCTTCCCAGCGCGCGTACAGCTTCTCGACGGCGACGCGCGCGGCATCGAGCTGGGCGACGAGCGCCGGCACGTCCTGCGCGCGATCGCGGAACACCGCCGGGTCCTGCAGCGTGGTCTCGAGCGTGTCGACGTGCTGCTCGGCCGCGAGGATCGTTTCTTCCATGCCGGCGAGCTCGGCCTTCTCCTTGAACGTCAGCTTGCGCGGCGCGGCCGGCTTGATGCGCTCGACCGGCGGAGCTTTCTTCGCAGCCGCCGGCGCGGGCGCGGCGCTCGGCCGGCGCTCGGCATAGAACGCGTAGCTGCCCTCGTAGAGCCGGACCTGACCGTCGGCATCGAACGCGAGGATCGCGGTCGCCACGCGATCGAGAAACCACCGATCGTGCGAGACGATCAGCGCGCAGCCGCCGAAGTCGACGAGCCCGGTCTCGAGTGCGCCCAACGTCGGAAGGTCCAAATCGTTCGTCGGCTCGTCGAGCACGAGCAAGTTGCCGCCCTTGCGCAGGAGCCGCGCGAGCTGCACGCGGTTGCGCTCGCCGCCCGAGAGCTGGCCGATCTTGGTGTCGGCCACGGCGTCGGGAAACGCGAGCATGCGCAAGAAGCTCCGCACGTGAATGCGGCCGTGCGGCAGGTCGACGTAATCGTAGCCGTCGCCGACTTCTTCGAGCACGGTGAGGTCGTCGCGCAATTCGCTGCGGCCTTGCTCGAAGTACGCGGGCCGCGTGTTCGCGCCGAGCGTGACCGTGCCGCTATCGGGCGCGAGCTCGCCGAGGATCGTCCGCACCAGCGTCGTCTTGCCCGCGCCGTTGGGCCCGACGATGCCGATCCGATCGCCGGGCTTCATCACGAGCGTGAGCTCCTTGAACAGCTGCTTGCCCGCGATCGCCTTGGTCGCGCGATCGAGCTCGACGATCGTCGAGCCCAGCCGCGGCCCGCTCGGCAGCTCGAGCTTGAGCGCCGGGCCGCGCACGTCGTCGATCCCGGGCGCGGCGGCGACCGCGGCGTCGAAGCGATCGATGCGGGCCTTGGCCTTCGTCGTGCGCGCCGGAGCGCCTCGCCGGATCCAGTCGATCTCGGTGCGCACGAACGCGGCGCGCCGGCGCTCGGCTTCGGTCTCGACCGCGAGCCGGCCGGCCTGCGCGATCAAGAATTCGGCGTAGTCGCCTTCGTACGTGTACGCCTTGCCGCGATCGATCTCGACGATGCGCGTCGCGACGCGATCGAGAAAGTAGCGATCGTGCGTGACGACGATCAGCGCGCCCGGCCACGCGGCGAGCCGCCCCTCGAGCCACTCGATCGTGCGCGCGTCGAGGTGGTTGGTCGGCTCGTCGAGCGCGAGCACGTCGGGCTTGGCGAGCAGCGCGCGGGCCAGCGCGACGCGGCGGCGCTCGCCGAACGACAGGTTGCCGACGATCGCGTCCATCGGCGGCAGCTGGAGCGCCGCGGCGATCGTGTGCAGCTCGTGCTCGGCGACTCCGTCGCGCTCGAGCGACGCCCGCACCGGCTTGGTGACGTCGAGCTCGGGCTCCTGCGCGACGTACTCGAGCTGGAGGCCGGTCTTCCACGTGATCGCGCCTTCGTCGGGCTCGAGGCCGCCCGCGCCGACCATCATCTCGAGCAGCGTCGACTTGCCCGCGCCGTTCGCGCCGATCATGCCGATCCGATCGCGCTCGTGCACGGCAAACGATGCGCCCGCGAGCACGCGGCGATCGCCGAAGTGCTTGTGCACGTCCTGAACGGTGACGACTGCAGTCACGCGCAGATGATACTGTGCGATCCGATGGCCGCACACGAGGCTCGCATCGGACCTTGGCTGGTCGCCGGCGGAGCCGCGTTGTGGGGGACCGAGAGCGCGTGGCGGATCCCGCTCAACAGCCGCTTCCCGGACGCCGACGTGCTGGTGTTCTGGGAGCACGTCGTGCTCGTGCTGCTCGCGCTGCCGATGATGCTGCCGCGGCTCGGCGAGCTCCGGCGCGCGAGCGCGCGCTCGATCGGCTGGCTCGTGTTCTCCGGCATCGCCGGCTCGGCGGTCGGCGCGATCTTCTTCACGCTCGCGCTCAAGAACGGCAATCCGACGGTCGTCAACGTCGTGCTGAACATCCAGCCGGTGCTGTCCACGACCGCCGCGTGCATGTTGTTCGGCGATCGACTGGCACCTCGGTTTTTCGTATGGGCGCCGATCGCGGTGATCGCGGGCATGGTGCTCGTCGGCCTGATCTCGCCGGACTTCCAGTTTCACGTCGACACCGGGATCGGCTACGCGCTGATCTGCGCGCTGTTCTGGGGCCTGTCGACCGTCGCCGGCCGCGGCGTGATGGTCGAGATGTCGCTGCCGCTCGCGGCGGGCCTGCGCGTGACGATCGGCCTCGCGTCGATGGCGGTGATCTGCCTGTTCCGCGGCCTCATGCACGGCGCGTCGCTGTGGCCATCGACCGCCAGCGCGGAGTCGTGGTCGACCGCGATGTACATCGCGCTGCTCGGCGCCGCGTCGGGCTGGGCGCCGCTCCTGCTCTACTTCAAGGGGCTCAGCCTCACGCGCGCGTCGACGGCCGGCTACTTCGAGATGCTGCAGACGCTCGCGGCCGTGCTGATCACGTGGGGCGCGTTCCACGAGGCGCTGTCGCCGCTGCAAGTCGTCGCCGCGCTCGTGCTGATCGGCGCGGTCGCGATGGTGCAGCGCGCGCAAGAAGCGACCGCGCTGCCGCCGCCGCCGAGCGCCGAGCCGCCACCGCCGATCCCCGAAGCGCGCGTCGTCTAGTAGTCGAACGGCCGCAGGAAGTGGTCGTTGTAGCCGTTGGGATTCTTGATCAAGTAATCCTGGTGGTAGTCCTCGGCGCGCACGAACGTCGTCGCCGGCTCGATGCGCGTGACGACCGGGCTCGACCACTTGTGGCTCGCGTCGACTTTCGCCTTGACCTCCCACGCGACGCGCGCTTGCTCGGGCGACGTCACGAAGATCTCCGAGCGGTACTGCGTGCCGACGTCGTTGTTCTGGTGATCGAGCTGCGTCGGATCGTGGCCGCGGAAGTACCAGTGCAGCAGCAGATCTCGATACGAGATGACCTTGGGATCGAACACGATCCGGACGGATTCTGCGTAGCCGGTCGTGCCGCTCGCGACGTCTTCGTAGCCGACGTTTGCCGCCTTGCCGCCGGCGTAGCCGACCTCGATCTTCAGGATGCCGGGCGCCTTGCGCATCACGTTTTCCATGCCCCAGAAGCAGCCGCCGGCGACGATCGCGACCTCTTGCTGGCCGCTCGGCGTGAACGGCTTCGGATCGGCAGCGGCGGAGTGCTCGGCCTGGCACGCGGCGAGCGCGAGAGCAACGAGCAGGATCTTGCGCATCATGCAGAGTGTACGAGCGAGCGGCGCTCGCGGTTACAGGTCTTGATACGATGCGCAAAGTGCCCGATCTGTTCGCGATCGTCAGCAAGGCCATCTTCGAGCGGGACGCGCGGGGCATCGCGCTCGGCGACGTGTGGCCGGTCGACCGCTACATCAGCACGAACAAGGCGCTCGCGCCGCTCGAGACCGGCGGCCGGATCTTTCTGGTCACGGTGCGGCCGCCGAACGAGCAGCTGTGGCTCGTCGGCGTGCTCGATCAGCCGCGGTTCGACGGCGCCGCGTGGATCGCGCGCCCCAACGCGACGCCGGCTACCAACATCACGGCGCTGCGCAAGACGATCGTGTTCGAGTCGGGCAAGGGCATGCTGCAAGATCGCGGCACGCTCGGCATGAGCCTGCAGATGCCGCGCGTGCTTGCCGCGAGCGACGTCGCGCAGATCGTCGCAGCGATCGGCGGCGCGCAACCGGTGCCGGCTCCGGTGACGAAGCCGGTGCGCGTGATCGGCGGCGTCTACGACGTGATCCGCGAGCTCGGCCGCGGCGGCATGGGCGTCGTCTACGAGGCGCGCCATCGCCATACCGGGCGCGTCGTCGCGGTGAAGGAGATCGCGATCGGCAGCGACCGGCAGCTGATCGAGCGGTTCCAGCGCGAGGCGCGCGCGACCGCCGCGATCGACTCGCGTCACGTGCCGCCGGTGATCGACGCAGGCGGCGATCCGGATCCGTATCTCGTGATGGAGCTCCTGCACGGCATGGATCTCCAGGCGTATCTCGACGAGCACGGCCCGCTCGGCGAAGACGTCGCGCTGCGCATCGTCGCGCAGGCGTGCGCCGGGCTCGTGCGCGCGCATGCCGCCGGCGTCGTGCATCGCGACATCAAGCCGGCGAACTTGTTTCTCGCGAAGCGCGACGACGAGGTCGTCGTGCAGCTGCTCGACTTCGGCGTCGCGCGCGTGAAAGAAGAGCTCGCGTTACGCGCCGATCACGCGCTCACGCTCTCGGGCGTCATGCTCGGCACGCCGCTGTACATGTCGCCCGAGCAAGTCGTTGCCGGCGCGAAGGCGCTCGATCATTTGACCGACTTGTGGTCGCTCGCGGTCGTGCTCTACGAGTGCTTGACCGGCGCGACTCCACACGGCGACGCCGAGACGCTCGGCGGCCTCATGGTCTCGATCTGCGGCAAGCCGGCGCGTGGCGTTCGCGAGCTCGCGCCGACCATCAGCGAGCCGGTCGCGGCGATCGTCGCGAAGGCGTTGGCTCTCGACCCGAATGCCCGGTATCCGAGCGCACAAGGCTTGCTCGCGGCACTGGAGTCCCAGCTGCCATTCGGCGCGAACCTAGAGATCTCGCTGATGTAGACAGCGGACCTGGGTGGCGACTCGCCTCGCCACCTGCACACCCGTAACAGCTGCAACTCATCGAGATTGCAGCTACTCGAGCTGGTCCGTGGCGTGCACATTGCGGTGGGCATGTCGAAGGTGGAGTGCACCGCGGTCAACGAGCTCGTGGATCTCGTCCGCAGTAAGGCTCTGGACAGCGACTCCGCCGACGAAGATCTCTTCGCGGCCTCGGCTCCGCGGGCGCATCGGTTGCGCGGCACGCCGGCACCCGCATGGTTCGAGATGCCGGCGCCGCCCGCGCCGGTTCCGCAGCCCGAAATCGCCGCGAACGTCGTCGGGTTGCCGCGGATCGAGGCCACGCCGGCGCGCGCCCGTCAGGCGCCGACGCACCTGGACCGCAGCCGCAAGCGCGCACCGTCGCACGTCGATCGCTACATTCCGCTGAGCGCGCTCGCGCGTCGCTTCGCGATGCCCGTCGCCGGCCTCGTCGTGTTCGGCATCGTCGCCGGCATCGCGTACACGCGGTTCTCGCATTCCGCCACGCCGGCTGCTCACGCGCCTTCGCCGACCGAGGTCGCGCTCGCCGCGGCTGCCGCGGTTCCGCCGCCGCCTGCGCCCGTTGCCGCCGCGCCGCCTCCCGCCGCGCCCGCGCCGCAGCTCGTCGACGTGCGTCTCGATTCGACGCCGTCCGGTGCGACCGCGACGCTCCTGTCGAACGGCGTGTCGACGCCGCTCGGCTCGACGCCGGTCGACGCGTCGATCGATCCGAACAAGAGCTACGACGTCGTGCTCGCGCTCGACGGCTTTCCGTCGAAGGTCGAGCACCTCGAGCCCGGCAAGAGCACGCACGTCGTCGTCGCGTTCGGCGATCCGCCCGCAGCCGAGGCGCCGGTGGTCGCTCAGAAGCCCGCGAAGTCGTCGCGGCATCACGGCCATCACGCACAAGCCGCGCGCGTCGCGGTCGCTGCGCCCGCGCACCACGCGGCGGCGCCGAAAGCCGCGAAGGCCGATCGCGTTCCGGATCCCGGCGTCGGCAACGGCACGCTCGCCGTGATGACGTCCGGGCCCGCGGCGATCTTGATCGACGACTCGAACACCGGGCTCACTGCACCGCAGCGTGCGATCCCGCTGCCCGCCGGCCACCACAACGTCCGGATCATCGCGGCGGGTCAGCACATCAACAAGCTCGTCCCGGTCGACATCTCGGCGCACCACACGACGCGGATCAGCCCGTTCTGAGCTAGCGACCGATCACGGTGTCGGATTGACGTCGGCCGCACTGCCCTGCTGAGCGGCACGCTGCGCGCGGAACGCATCGCGCCGCGCCTTCATGCCGGCCGCGAGCTCGTCGGCGGAAATGTCGCCGTCGTGGTTGGTGTCGAGCTCCTCCGGGTTGTCGAAGTGCATGCGGCCCGGCGCGTTCTTGAGCTCGTCGTATGACAGCTTCCCGTCGCCGTTCGCGTCGAGCCGGCTGCGGAACTTATCGGCGCGCTCCTTCATCACCGCCGCACGCTGGTCGTCGGTCATCGCGCTGCCGTTCCAGTCGCCGCGGTGATGCCGCCCCGAGTGCTCTTCGGGCAGCGACGGCGCGTTCGAGCCTTCGACGTCGTTCGGCGATGGCAGCGACGGTGCGACGCGCGGCGCGTTTCGCGCGTGCTCCACGGCGGGCGAATCGTCGGACGCGGGCGCCGGAGCCGGCTTGGACTCCGACGACGATTTGCACGCGGCACACACCAGGACCAACAACACGAGGCGCTTCATGCCGTGGACTCTACGCTGTGAAGCGACCACGAGCCCGCGCTTACACAATCAGAAAAAAGGGGGTCACGTCTGCCCCGCAACGTCGATCGCTGCCACATCGGCGGCGTCGAGCTCGACGTGCAGGCTCGCGAGATCCTGAGCCATGTGGTCCGAGCTCGTCGTCCCGATCAGCGCGATCATCCCGACCTGCCGCGCGAACGCGAAGATCAGCTGCGCGGTCGTGAGGCCGTAGCGCGCGGCGATCGCGCGCACGCCGCGGTGGTGTTGCACCACGTCGCGATTCGCGGTGAGCAGCGAGAAGCCCTGGTACGCGATGCCGTGGCGCGCGCATGCGGCCCGCACGTCGCGATCCCAGCCGCGCGACGCGTAGCAGCGGTTCTGCACGAACGCCGGCGGCACGCGCGCGATCGCGACGAGCGACTCGACCTGCTCGGCGGTGACGTTGCTCGCGCCGACGAGCGGCACGCGATCGGTGAGCGATTCGATGCCGCGCCACGCGGCGACGTCATCGGCGTGGAGCCCGACGCGCTGCGACGGCCCGTGCAAGATCAAGCTGTCGATCCGGTCGGTCTGGAGGTGCTCGAGCGAGCGGGCGAACGACTGCCGCACTTGATCCTCGACGGGCGCGTCCGGATCGTAGGGCAGCCGCTCGTCCTGACCGCCGACGTGCGTGAACTTGGTCTGCACGAACAGCTCGTCGCGCGGCACGCCGGCCAGCGCGCGGCCGACCGCGGCCTCGTCGTAGTGCTTGCGCTGGTTCGCGGTGTCGATCGCGCGGAACCCGGCCGCGAGCGCGTGCTCGACGAGGCCGGTCGTGCGCGATTCCTTCCATGCGGTGCCGTAGAACACGTCGGGCACGGTGACGCCGCGGACCTTCACGCGGTGCGACCTTGCGGCCGCGCCGTCACGGTGACGTCCGGCGCCGGCGCCGACGCGGCGCGCGTGAGCCTCGCGGCCGGCGGTGCGGTCGTCGCGTCGGGCGATGCCGCCGGCTGCGTGGCAAGGCTGCGCCACCACGCGATCGCCTTGGCCTTGGTCCACGCGTGCTCGTCGGGGATCGCGATCGCGCCGAGCGCATCGGCGAGCGCGCGCGCGTCGTGCGGGCGCTGCTCGGGATCCTTCGCGAGACACGCCACGACGAGCCGCTCGAGCTCGGCGGGCAGCCAGCCGCGCACGATCGCGCGGAGGTCGGGCAGCGGCTCGCTGACGTGCGTGCGGATCAGATCGTCACCGGAGATGCCGGGATAGACCTCGTCGCCGGCGAGCAGCCACCACGCGACGCAGCCGAGCGAGTACAGATCGCCGCGCGCCTCGAGTGCGCCACCGACCGCTTGCTCGGGCGGGATGTAGCCCGGCGTGCCGACCACGGCGCCCATCGCGGTGAGCCGCTCGCCCGACGCGCCGAGCGTCGAGCCGGTCGGCGCCGGCGGCAACGAGACCGCCGCGAGCGCCGGATCGGCGAGGTTGTGCGCGATCCCGAAGTCGAGCAGCTTCACGATGTCGACCTCGTCGGCGGCGCGGCACACGAACAGGTTCGCCGGCTTGATGTCGCGGTGAAGCAAGCCCGCGTCGTGCGCTTCGGCGAGCGACGCGCACGCTTGCATCATCAGGTGGATCACGCGCGCCGCCGGCTGCGGGCCATGCGCGCGCACCAGCTGCGCGAGATCGAGCCCCTCGAGCAGCTCCATCACGAAGAAGAACGAGCCGTCCTCGGTGACGCCGTAGTCATAGAGCTCGATCGTGTGGCGCGAGCGCAGCGTCGCGAGCGTTTGCGCCTCGCGGCGGAACCGCTCCTGGACGAGCGCGGCGTGCGCCGGGTTCTCGAGCGCCTCGCGGCGCACGAGCTTGATCGCGGCGTGCCGGGCGAGCAGCTGGTGCTGCGCGCGCCACACCTCGCCCATGCCGCCGGCGCCGAGCTTGGCGACGAGGCGATAGCTGCCGAGCTCGTCGGCGCGCTCCTTGGCGGACTTGGCCTCGGCGCGCGCGGCGCCGACCGCACGGCGCATGCGCAAGAGGTTCCACGCGAACATCACGGCCACACCGAGCGCGATCAACAGCGCGCCGGCCGACGCGACGAGCGCCTGGCGGCCGAGCCGGTGCGTCGCGCCGAGCAGCACGCGCTCGGGCACGAGCGTCGCGAGCTCCCAGTCGATCGGTGCGGCAGTGCCGGCGCGCTCGCCGCCGACCTCGGCCACCGCCGCGAGATAGCGGCCATCGCGCGCCTCGAGCTGGAAGAACCGCTGCGTTCGGCCTCGCGCGCTCTCGAGCGCCACGAACAGCGCGTCGAGCGCCGGGTCGTGAAAGTCGGTGTAGCGCAGCAAGCGCTGCTCCTTGCTCGCGACGTCGGGGATCGCGACCGCCGGATACGCCAGGATCGTCCCGTCGCGCGTGAACACGACGGTGCGCGCATCTTGGATCGGCGCCTCGCCGATCGACGCCGACAGCCCGTCGACGTTGTAGTCGATCGTGACGACCGCCGACAGCGCCTCGCCGGCGTAGACCGGCTCGGTCACCGTGATGCCGGTCTTGTGCGACGTCGAGAACGTGTGCGGCGGCATCCACACGCGATGCTTCGACGCGACTGCGAGCGTGTAGTGCGGCCGCGTGCGCGCGTCGTAGCTGGTCTGCTCGCGATCGACGGCGTGCAGCCCGCCGGAGAAGCTCCAGTCGGTGCGCGTCGCGTCGAGCGCGCGGTCCGCGGTGCGCAGCTCGCCGGTCGGCGTGTCGTAGAACGCGGTCCACAGCGCGCCGCTCGGAAACGCGATCGCCGCGTTCGCGATGCCGGGCCGGCCGATCACGAGATCGTGGAGCCGTTGCATCGCATCGGGCGTGGCGAGCGCCGAATCGGCGAGCAGGCGCATGCTCGCGAGCACGGGATCGGCTTGATCGAGCGTGACCGCGACGTCGCGCTGCACCTGCGCGGCCTGCGCGTCGAGCTGGTGGCGCGCCATCGCCTCGGCGCTCTCGCGCGTCGCCGACTGGCCGAGTAGCAGCACGGTCAAGCCGACCGCGATCACGAGCAGCGGGACCACCACCAGCACGCTCGCGGGAGCCGCGAACCAGCGCGCGAACCGATCCGCACCTCGTGTCACTGCGGGCTATGCTCGCACGAATGGAGGTGCGAACGCTCGGGCAGTTCGTCGAGCAAGAAGGCGTGCTCGCCGATGTCGCCGCGATGATCACCGAGATCAACGCGCGCGCCGGCCGCGAGGCCAAGCAGCTCGGCAAGGTGTCGTGCCTGACGTGCACGGCCGCGAAGGCGTGCTGCCAGTCGATGGTCGTCGCGCGGTTCTACGAGGGCATCGTGGTCGCCGCCGAGCTGCGCGCGACCGGCCGCGACACGCCCGAGCTCCGCGCCCGACTCGACGAGGCCGCGCGTGCGATGGAAGCCGCCGATCCGTACGGCTGGCGCCGGCCGTGCGTGTTCCTCGACGAGCGCGAGCGCTGCACGATCTACAAGGCGCGGCCGTCGCCGTGCGGGATCCTGTACGTGTACTCGCCGGCGGCGGCATGCAGCGACCCGCTCGCCCAGATCCGCGCGTACATCCCGCACGCCGAGCACGCGGTCGCGCTCGAGCTCGAAGAAAAGTTCCGCGAGCGTCTTTCGCTGCGCAAGAAGGTCGGGCGCCGCTACCTCGGCGTGCTGCCGCGCATGGCGCTGCTCGCGCTCGAGATGTGGGACCGCAGCGATTTTCGCGAGGCGCTGCGCGCGCACCCGTGGCCGACCGACGCCGAGGCCGCGCGCTGGGATCGCCGGTAGACGGTCATGCGTCGAGCGTGCAGTCGCGCGTCGGGTGCGCCTGACACGCGAGCACGAGGCCCTTTGCCCGATCGTGATTGGTCAGCGCGTCCTGCGCGTCCATCCGCACCTTGCCGTGCACGAGCCGCGTCTTGCACTGCCCGCAGATGCCGGAGCGGCACTCGAACGGGATCGCGACGCCGGCTTCTTCGGCGGCCTCGAGCACGCTCGTCTCGTTGCCGACCTCGGCGGTGATGCCGCTCTGGGCGAACGTGATCGTCGCGGTCTCGCCGTCGGGCAGCGGCGGATCTTCGTCGGCGCTCGGCGTCTCGGAAATGGCCGGCGGCGACACGAACGCCTCCTGATGGATCTCGCCGTCGGCGATGCCGATGCCGACGAGCAGCGCGCGCATCGCGGTCATCATCGCGTCGGGGCCGCACAGCATCACCGGGCCGCGCGTGAAGTCTGGCACGAACCCGCGCAGCATGTCGGCGCTGACTCTGCCGACCTCGCTCGTGACCGCGACGAGGACGTGCAGGTTCGGATGGCGCGCCTTCAAGTCCTCGAGCTCCGCCTCGAACACGACGTCTGCGCGGGTGCGCACGCTGAACACCAGATAGATCGCGCCGTGCCAGCCGCGATCGGTGAGGCTGCGCGTGACCGACATCATCGGCGTGATGCCGATGCCGCCGGCGATCAGCACGACGCGATCGCTCTCGTCGCCGCGGAACACGAACTTGCCGGCCGGCGCCGAGATCTTGACGAGGTCGCCCTCGCGCCACGTGTCGTGCAGGTGCTTCGAGCCGTAGCTCGCGCGCTTCACCGAGATCTCGCAGTACGCGCGGCGCGTCGGCGGTGACGCGATCGTGTACGAGCGCTTGACGGGCTTGCCGTCGATCGTCAGCGCGAGGTTCAGGTACTGGCCGGCGACGTGCTCGAACGGCAGCGACCCACCGTTCGGATCGACGAAGCGGAACGTCTTGACGTCGTGCGTCTCCTGAACGATCCGCTCGAGCTTCAGCTGACCCGACCAGAACGGCTTCTTCGCGGCGCGCTTCGCACGCCGGCGCCGCACGTCGAGCTCGCGCGCGACGACGCGGAACCCGAGCAGTAGGGCGACGACCGACGTGAACGCGAGCGGCGGCCGCGTGTCGGATTTGACCAGCAGGAAGTAGTGCACGCAGCCGGCGAGCACGATCACGTACGTGAGCCGGTGCAGCAGCTTCCACCGCTTCGCGCCGAGCCGGCTGACCATGCCGTCGGTCGACGTGATCGCGAGCGGGATCATCAGCACGAGCGCGCCGAAGCCGAACCACAGGTACTCGCGCGTGAGGATCTCGTGGATCGTCGAGCTCGCGCTGCGCGCGCGATCCCACCAGTAGAAGATGAAGAAATGGGCCGCGATGTAGCAAAACCCGGAGACGCCGAGGTTGCGACGGATCGCGATCAGCGACTGCCAGCCGGTGATCCGGCGCAGCGGCGTGATCGCCAGCGACAGCACGAGGCACACGAGCCCGAGCAGGCCCGTCGTGCGGATCGCGAAGTTGATGTCGTTGACGCCGAGCTGGTGATGCATCGCATCCCAGCCGAGGATCGCCGCCGGCACGCACGCGTTGATCGTGACGAGCAGCTTCGCGAACCGGTTGTCAACGATGCGTTCAGAAGTCGACATCGAGATCCATCCCGCGATACAGGCTCGCCACCTGCTCGGCGTACCCGTTGAACGGCAGCGTCTTGCGGCGGCCGTCTTCGCCGATGCGCTGCTCCGTCGCCTGGCTCCAGCGCGGGTGATCGTGCATCGGGTTGACGTTCGCGTAGAACCCGTACTCGCTCGGCGCGTATTGCTGCCACGTCGTCGGCGGCTGCGTCGCGACGAGCTGGATCTTCACGATCGACTTGATGCCCTTGAAGCCGTACTTCCACGGGACGACGAGCTTGATCGGCGCGCCGTCCTGCGGCGGCAGCTCCTCGCCGTAGAGGCCGAGCGCGAACATCGCGAGCGGGTGCATCGCC
>Ga0268266_10002949_pt1 | contig 17563 bp, 17 predicted proteins | sample KBSS13metaG_FD_190356 | JGI IMG/M metagenome (GOLD analysis project Ga0268266, IMG submission 190356) | Switchgrass rhizosphere microbial communities from Kellogg Biological Station, Michigan, USA - KBS S1-3 metaG (SPAdes) (version 2) | ecosystem: Host-associated > Plants > Roots > Rhizosphere...
CAAGACTCTTTTGGAAGTGCTGAAACTGCTGGCCGCCTCTCGCAACTCGACGATCAACGAGGTCCACTTCCCGGCCGAACTCGGCCCCAGCTTCGTCTACACGACCCCCGCGGCGGTGGAAGAAGCAGTGCAGGAATTCCTCGGCGGCGAAACCGTGCAGGAGGCGAAAGCCGCGCAGAAGCAGAGCCGCGAAGAAGCCAAAGCCGGCAAGAAGCACAAGCGACACAAGCAGCCGAAGCAGAAGACGAAGCCGAAGAAGCCGCAGGTGGAAGCGGTGAAGGCAGGCACCGACGGGCTGGTCCCGGCAAGCGAAGCGGGCAAGGCCGAGGCCAAGATCGCCGCCCGGCGCTCGCGCGGCTTCTTCCCGATCTACTACCCGACCCGCCTGCCCGCGGGTGCGCGCTTCGTCGAAACCAACCCCTACGAAAAGGTCGTCGATCCCTACGTCTACAACATCAAGGACGAAGACGGGAACCGCCACCTTGCCTACCGGATGGTGTTGGTGGCTGAAATGAGCGACGGCAACCACTACTTCGGCGTGCAGGGGATCCGCGGCTGGTCCGATCCGCCGATCCTCGAGGACCCGAGCCTGACGAAGACGATCAACGGCCGCGACTACGACATCTACGTCGACGGCGAAAATGTGAAAATGGTCGCCTGGCACCGCGGGGACAACGTCTACTGGATCTCCAATGACCTGCTGCGGACGCTGACCAACGATCAGATGGTCGGGATGGCGCGATCGGCGAAGGTGCTCGTCCCGAAGAAGAAGCCGAAGCGTGGAAGGAGCAGTCGATGAGTGAGCAGAGGGAGCCGATCGGCGTCATCGGAGCCGGCTGGGTCGGGCTGGTTACCGCCGCCTGCTTCGCCGAGCTCGGCCACCCGGTGATCGCCCGCGACATCGTCGCGGAGAAGGTCGAAGCCCTTTCCCGTGGCGAGGTCGCGATCCACGAGCCCGGCCTCGAGGACCTGCTGCGCCGGAACGCCGAGCGGCTCACCTTCACCACCGAGATGGGGGAGCTGCTGGACGGGGCGCGGCTGCTCTTCGTCTGCGTCGACACGCCGCCGACCTACTCCGGCGACGCCGACCTCTCGCGGGTGCGGGCGGTGGTCCAGGAGCTGCCGGAGGACGGCGAGCACGTATTGATCATGAAGAGCACGGTCCCGGCCGGGACCGGCGAATCGATCCGCCGCGACATGCCCGGCCTCTCCTACGTCTCCTGCCCCGAGTTCCTCAAGGAGGGGACCGCGGTCGCGGACTTCATGGACCCCGACCGGGTGGTGATCGGCGCCGACGCCGGCGACGACGATGCGGCCGACGCGGTCGCGGCCCTCTACCGGCCGCTCGGTGGCGAGATCCTCCGCACCGACGTCGCCAGCGCCGAGATGATCAAGCTCGCCTCCAACGCCTTCCTGGCGACCAAGATCTCCTTCATCAACGAGATCGCCAACGTCTGCGAGGAGGTCGGCGCCGACGTCGGCCAGGTCGCCAAGGGGATGGGGCTCGACGAGCGGATCGGCAGCTCCTTCCTGCGCGCCGGCATCGGCTACGGCGGCAGCTGCTTCCCGAAGGACGTCAGCGCCCTGAAGATGCTCGCCGGCAACACCGGCTACCACTTCCAGCTGCTGACCGCGGTGATCGAGGTCAACGAGCTGCAGAAGCGCCGCGTCGTCGGCAAGCTCGAGAAGCACCTCGGCTCGCTGATCGGCAAGCGGGTGGCGCTGCTCGGCCTCGCCTTCAAGCCCGACACCGACGACATGCGCGAGGCCTCGAGCCTGGTGCTCGCCGCACGCCTGCAGGGCGAGGGCGCCGAGGTGGTCGCCTACGACCCGGTCGCCTCCGAGCGGGCCGCGGAGCTGCTTGGCTCGGTCGAGATGGCGACCTCGGCGATGGAGGCGCTGGAGGGCGCCGACGCCGCCGTCCTGGTCACCGAGTGGGGCGAGTTCGCCGAGCTCGACTGGGCCGCCGCCGCCGAGCGGATGACCCGGCCGCTGCTCGTCGACGGCCGCAACTACCTCGACCCCAAGGCGCTCGCCGACGCCGGCTTCGAGTACGAGGGAATCGGCCAGACCGTCAGCGCACCGCGACCGGCCACCGCCACCTAGCGGCCCCGACCAGTCAAGGGCCGCCAGGAAATGCAAGCAATCGTTTTAGTCGGCGGCGAGGGGACCCGGCTCCGGCCGCTGACCAGCGACGTGCCGAAGCCGGCGGTGACGCTGGTCGACCGCCCCTTTCTCGCCTACGCGATCGAGTGGCTCGCCGCCCACGGCGTCACCGAGGTGGTGCTCGCCTGCGGCTTCCTGCCCGACGTGCTGCGCGCCGCCCTCGCCGACGAGGAGGAGCGGGCCGGGGTGGAGATCACCTACGTCGCCGAGCCCGAGCCGCTCGGCACCGCGGGGGCGATCCGCTTCGCCGCCGACGCCCTCGGCGATCGGCTCGAGGACCGCTTCCTCGCCCTCAACGGCGACGTGCTCGCCGACCTCGACCTCTCGGCGCTGCTTCGCGCCCACGAGGAGCGCGGGGCGCGGGCGACGATCGGGCTGCACCCGGTCGAGGACTCCTCCGCCTACGGGCTGGTCCGCTGCGACGAGGAGGGCAGGGTGCTCGAGTTCCTCGAGAAGACCGGCGAGACCGTTCCGGGCGAGATCAACGCCGGCGCCTACGTGCTCGACCGCTCGGTCCTCGACCTCGTGCCCGCCGGGCAGGCGGTCTCGATCGAGCGCGAGGTCTTCCCGCGGCTGGTCGGCGACGGCCTCTGCGGGCTGCTGCTCGAGGGGTACTGGATGGACATCGGCACCCCGGATCGCTACCTCCAAGCCAGCTGGGACATCCTCGAGGGCGGGGTCGAAACCCGGGTTCGCCCGACCGCGCCCGGGCTGCTGGTCGGCGCCGACGCGGTGATCGACGAGGAGGCGAAGCTCGGCCCGCGCGCCGTCGTCTCCGGCGGCTGCCGCATCGAGCGCGGCGCCGAGGTCGGGGACTCGGTCCTGCTCGAGGGCTGCACCGTCGGCCGCGACGCCCTCGTCCAGGGCTCGATCCTCGCCCCGGGGGCAGAGGTGGAGCCGGGCGCGCAGCTCGTCGACGCCGTGATCGGCCGAGATGAAAGAGTCCCGGCCTGATGAGCCCGATCCTCGAGGACACGCTCGACCTCCCGAATCAGCTCCGCGATGCTCTCTGGCGGATCGAAACCGCCCGCCTCGAGCTGGCCGACTCGGCCGGGCTGATGGTCTGCGGGATGGGCGGCTCGGCGATCGGCGGCGACCTCGCCGCCGCCGCGCTCGGCGACCGGCTGACGAAGCAGCTGGTCTCGATCCGCGGCTACGAGCTGCCGAGCTGGGCGACGCCCGAGTGGACCGTCCTCTGCTCCAGCTACTCCGGCAACACCGAGGAGACCCTCGCCTGCTTCGAGGCCGCCGAGGCGCTCGGGGCGCAGCGGCTGGTCGTCAGCACCGGCGGCTCGCTGGTCGAGCAGGCCCGCGAGGCGGGGGTTCCCGTCGTCGGCCTGCCGGGGATCTTCCAGCCGCGGGTCGCCGTCGCCTACATGTTCGCCGCCGCCGCCGAGGCTGCGGCCCTGACCGGCGTCGCTCCCCGGATCCGCACCGAGATCGACGCTGCCGCCGCCTTCCTCGAGGCGCGGCGGGACGAGATCAAGGCGCAGGCAGCCGAGATCGCCGCCGAGCTCGACGGCGCCGTCACCGTCCTTTACGGCAGCGACCTGACTACGCCGGTCGCGAAGCGGTGGAAGACCCAGATCAACGAGAACGCCAAGCTCCCCGCCTTCGCCGCCGAGCTGCCCGAGGCCGACCACAACGAGATCTGCGGCTGGTCGGCGGGCTCGGGCGCCGAGCGGATGGCGGCCGTCTTCCTCGAAGACTGCGACCAGCACCCGCGCGAGCGCCAGCGCTTCGAGCTGACCGCCGGCCTCATCGCCGACGAGGCCGCCACCGTGCTGCGCCTGGAGACGGTGGGGGAGACCCGGGTGGAACGCCTGCTCTGGGCGACGCTGCTCGGCGACCTCGTCTCGCTCGAGATGGCGCGCCTGCGGGACGTCGACCCGGAGAGCATCGTCGCGATCGACAGGCTGAAGGAGGGCATGGCGGCATGAGGGCGATGGTGCTGGCGGCGGGGCTGGGGACGCGGCTGCGGCCGATCACCTACGAGATGCCGAAGCCGATGGTCCCGGTGCTGAACAAGCCGGTGATGGAGCACATCCTGCGCCTGCTCGCCCGCCACGGCTTCACCGAGACGATCGCCAACCTGCACTGGTTCCCGGAGCTGATCGAGGGCTACTTCGGCGACGGGTCCGGCAGCGGCGTCGCCCTCAGCTACAGCCGCGAGGAGCAGCTGCTCGGGACCTCGGGGGGAGTCCGCAACGCGGCCGAGTTCCTCGGCGACTCCTTCCTGATCATCTCCGGCGACGCGCTGACCGACATCGACCTGACGGCGATGCGCGAGTACCACGAGTCCCACGACGGGGTCGCGACCCTGGCGATGAAGCGGGTCGAGGACACCAGCCAGTTCGGCGTCGCGATCGTCGGCGCCGACGGCCGGATCCAGGGCTTCCAGGAGAAGCCGGACCCCTCCGAAGCGCTTTCGGACCTCGCCAACTGCGGCATCTACATGTTCCGCAAGGAGATCTTCGACTTCTTCCCCGAGCCCGGCGCCAGCAAGGCGGCGGGGGAGGGCGACCCGCCCGGCTTCGCCGACTGGGCGATGGACGTCTTCCCGCGCCTGCTCGACGGCGACGTGCCCTTCTACTCGCACGAGATCGACGCCTACTGGAACGACATCGGCAACCTCGAGGAGCTGCGCGAGGGCAACGTCGACGCCCTCACCGGCGCGGTCGAGGTCGAGCGCGAGGGGGAGCTGGTCGACGGCTTCCGCAGCGGCGAGCGGATGGAGGGCGAGCCCGACCTCGTCGGCCCGGTCCTCCTCGGCCCCGGCTGCGAGATTGGCGACGACGTCCGCATCGACGGCCCGACCGTGATCGGCGACGGGGTCAAGGTCGGCGACGGCGCCCGCCTGAAAGAAGTAATCGCCCTCCCGAACGCCCAGATCCCACCCCGCCAGGTGCTGATCAACGCCATAGCCGGCGCCCGGCCCTGAACCCCATCCTGGGGGGAGGGTGCCGGTATCCCTCTCCAGAATTGACCTCCCCTCCGCTTCGCTGCGGGGAGAACATGCTGCGCGGCATTCGCCGCGCAAGAACCAGATTGCATATCGCCGAACATTCCTCCGAGGGACACCGGCACCCTCCTCGGACAGCCTTCAGCTAACGCTCATCCTCGAGACCGCAAAAAGGTGTCGTGGAGACGTACTTCTGCGGTCTCGGCAGCTAGTCGAACCCTGAAGTCCTGTCGCTGGGAGGGACGGGTGTCCCCTGCCCGACCGGCGTCCTGATTTTCGCACTAGCTACTCGGCGAGAGATAGCCACTTAAAGGCGAAAATCCCAGGAAGGGAAGGGGACACCCGTCCCTCCCTACCGCCACGGCTTTCTAGGACAGAGTCGACACAGAGAATTTGCTTCTTGCGCGCCACGCGTGCGCTCTTGCTCGGCAGGGTCGGGGCATGGAGCTTTTGCCGCGGATCGGGGTTGCTTTGGTGCCGGCGCTTTGTGCTGCTTGTGGGCGGTCTTGCCGGTTTGATGCGGTGGTCTGTACTCGCTGCACGCGCAGGCTCGCGGATGCGGATCCGCTGCTGGGGAACGGGCCGGCGGGTCTGGACAAGGCTTGGTCCTCGGCCTCCTACGAGGGGGTGGCGCAGGATCTGGTGGGGGCGCTGAAGTTCCGGCGCTTGCTCTCGGTCGCCGACCTGATGGCCGAGCGGATCGAGTGGCTGGCGCCCGCGCACATGCTGAGCGGGACGATCGTGCCGGTGCCTCCGGCGCCGGCACGGCTGCGGCGGCGGGGGTTCGACCCGGCGGGAGAGCTGGCGGGAGCTTTGGCGGCGCGGCTCGAAGCGCCGCTCTCCAACTGCCTCGAGCGCCGCGGCGGCGGCCGACAGGTCGGCAAGCGGCGGGCCGAGCGAGTCGGTCATCCGCCGCGCATTGCGGCGCGCGCGGAGGCTCCGCGCAGCGTCCTCCTGGTCGACGACGTGCTCACCACCGGGGCCACCCTCACGGCCTGCGCTCGCGCGCTTCGGGCCGTGGGGGCGTCCCGTGTGGTGGCGGTGACCTTTGCCCGGCGCCTCTAGTTGGCTCTCCGCGGCCCTACGGCCGTGCCTCGGCCGGGCGGCCTCGCATCTGGTCGACAAGCTGCCGGGTGCGACGGCGCTTGCGACGCAGCTCGCGGTGCTTCTTCACCTGCCGGCTCATATCCTCGGCCAGCTCGCGCACCGAGTGGGTCATCTCGGGGCTGCACTCGCGGGCGTGCAGCGTTACCCCCTTCAAGTAGAACGTCGCCTCCGCCACCTGGCTGTCGGCGACCCGCGGGTTGCGCTCTTCCGAGAGCACCACGTCCAAGGTCGCGAGCGGCGAGACCTGTCGTCCCAGCCGCTGGAAGCGCTTCCGCACCGTCTCACGCAGGTCGTCCGTCATCTCGACGTTTCGGCCCCGAATCTCAATCCGCATGAGCTTGCCTCCTTGTGGGTTGAGGAACGATCGTACGCCCCTCGCCGGAGGCCGGCAAGGGGCAATTAAGGTCGCACCGCTAACCTTGAGCAATGCCAGCGATGGACCTCGTAACGAAGGCGCTGCGCGCGGGGGAGGGACGGAAATTCAAGTCCTACCAGAAGCGCGCGGAGGCGATTAATCGATTCGAGCCGGAGATGGAAGCGCTCTCCGACGAGGAGATCCGCAGCGAGGCGGACTCCCTGCGTGAGCGTGCCCGCAACGGCACTTCTCTCGACGACCTCCTGCCGGAGGCGTTCGCGCTCTGCCGCGAGGCTTCGCGCCGCAGCACCGGCCAGCGCCATTACGACGTCCAGCTGATCGGCGGCATGGTTCTCCACGACGGTGGCATCGCCGAGATGAAAACCGGCGAGGGAAAGACCCTGACCGCGACCCTGCCCGTCTTCCTCAACACGCTCGCCGGCGAAAGCGTCCACCTCGTCACCGTCAACGACTACCTGGCCCGCCGCGACCAGGAATGGATGAAGCCGATCTACGACGCCCTCGGGGTCACCTCCGACGCTCTCCAGGACGGCGACGACCACGCCACCCGCCAGCGCAAGTACTCGCTCGATGTCACCTACGGGACCAACTCCGAGTTCGGCTTCGACTACCTGCGCGACAACATGGCCGACGCGCTCGAGCACTGCGTCCAGCGCGACCACAACTTCGCGATCGTCGACGAGGTCGACAACATCCTCATCGACGAGGCGCGGACGCCGCTGATCATCTCCGGCCAGCCCGAACAGGCAGCGCAGACCTATTACACCTTCGCCCGCCTCGCCAAGCAGATGAACGGCGTGCCGGCGAAACAGAAACTGAAATCGCTCGGCGAGTCGCGCGAGACCCACGAGGCCGACTACGACTACGAGTACGACGAGAAACACAAGACCGTCTCGCCGACCGAGCGCGGGGTCAAAAAAGCCGAGGATTTCATCGGCGTCGACAACCTCTACCTCGGCGAGCACGGCAGCCTCGTCAACCACCTCGTCCAGTCGCTGAAGGCGGAGTCGCTCTACAAAAAGGACGACGACTACGCGGTGATCGACGGCGAGGTGATGATCATCGACGAGTTCACCGGCCGCATCCTCGAGGGCCGGCGCTGGTCGGAGGGCCTGCATCAGGCGGTCGAGGCGAAGGAGGGCGTGGCGATCCGCGAGGAGAACCAGACCCTGGCGACGATCACCCTGCAGAACTACTTCCGCCTCTACGACAAGCTCTCGGGCATGACCGGCACCGCCCTGACCGAGGCGACCGAGTTCATGAAGATCTACAAAATGCCCGTGGTCGAGATCCCGACCAACCGGGACATGGTCCGCGCCGACCAGAACGACCAGATCTTCAAAACCAAAGACGGCAAGTGGAAAGCGGTGCTGGACGAAATCGTCAGCCGCCACGAAAAGGGCCAGCCGGTCCTGGTCGGAACCGTCTCGGTCGAGGTCTCGGAGATGATCTCCGGGGCGCTGAAACGCGACGGGATCAAACACGCCGTCCTCAACGCCAAGCCCGAGCACGCCGAACGAGAGGGTGAGCTGATCGCCCAGGCCGGCCGCAAAGGAGCGGTGATGATCGCGACCAACATGGCCGGCCGCGGCGTCGACATCAAGCTCGGCGGCGACCCCGAGCACCTGGCGATCGCGGAGCTGAAAAAGCAGGGGATCACGCCCGAGAGCGAGGGCTACGAGGAGGCGCTGGCCGAGAAAGCGGCCGAGCTGGAGCCCCAGTGCAAGATCGAGGCCGACGAAGTCCGCGAGCTCGGCGGCCTCTTCATCTGCGGCACCGAGCGGCACGAGTCGCGCCGCATCGACAACCAGCTGCGCGGCCGCTCAGGCCGCCAGGGCGATCCGGGCGAGTCCCGCTTCTTCCTCTCCGCCGAAGACGACGTGATCCGCCTCTTCGCCGGCGATCGCATCTACAAAATCCTCGACAAACTCGGGCCGGTCGACGACGACGGCGGCGAAATGCCGCTGGAAGCGAAGATGCTGACGAAAACCGTCGAGAACGCCCAGAAGAAGGTCGAGGAGCAAAACTTCCTGATCCGCAAACGCGTCCTCGAGTACGACGACGTGATGAACGAGCAGCGGCGGGTGATCTACAAATACCGCCGCGAGATCCTCGAAGGCCGCGACATCTCCGAGAACGCCCGCGACGAGCTCGAGGGCGTGATTGAGCGCTTGGTCGACGAGTACACCGCCGGCGACATCCTCGACGAATGGGATCTCGTAGAGCTGGAGACGCAGCTGCGGCAGATCTGGCCGGTCGGGATCGAGGTCGGCAGCCTCTCCCCGGAGACGGTCGACCGCGAGCAGCTCAAGGACGCCCTCGACGACGACGCGATGACCGCCTACGACGAGCGCGAGGAGCAGCTCGGCGAGGAGCTGATGCGCTACCTGGAGCGCTCGATCCTGCTGCAGGTGATCGACAATCGCTGGCGCGAACACCTCTTCGACATGGACTACCTGCGCGAAGGCATCCACCTCCGCGGCTTCGCCCAGATCGACCCCCTCGTCGCCTACAAAAACGAGGGCTACCAGATGTTCGAAGAGCTGATGCACTCGATCTGGGACGAGTTCTCGAAACTGGTCTTCCGCGCCGAAATCGAAGTCCAGCCCGAAGGAGGCGCCGCGGTCGCCGCCAACGGCGAAGGCGATCCGGCGAGCTTCGCCTACTCCGGCGGCACCGCCGAGAACCAGCCCTCGGCCCTGGCCGAGGTGGCGGCCGCCAGCGGCGCCAGCGCCGTCGACGTCGCCGCCGCGGGAGCGGCTGGTCCCGGCAACGGCGAGGTCGTCGAGACCGTGGTCAAAGGCGAGCACGACGACATCGGCCGCAACGACCCGTGCTGGTGCGGCAGTGGCAAGAAGTTCAAGAAGTGCCACGGCGCCTGAGGGCGCATGACCGACCCCGTCCGCGAGTTCATCCGGGCGTTCAACGAGCGGGACCTGGACGCGTTCGTCGCGGTGCTCGACCCCGAGGTGGAACTGCACGCGAGCCGGGGACTGCGCAAGGGGGTCGAGGCGGCCCGGGTCTGGGCGACGCGGGCGCCGGGCGGGGTGCAGCAGACGATCGAGCTGGAGCAGCTCTACGAGGACGGGACCGAAGGCGGCGGCGGCCGGGCGGTGGCGCTGATCCTGCGGCGCTGGCACTGGGAAGAGGACGAGAGCGTGGCGGGGATCGACCTGATGGCCTGGGCTTTCGAGCTGCGCACTCACAAGGTCCGCAGCTGGCGCCCGTATGACAGCCGCGACGAGGCGCTGCGCGAGTACAGCTTCGCCCACCCCTAGCCAGCGGCGCGACGGCGGCTTACGATGGGACCGATGAGCTCAGTCGCCCCCGACAACGTCGAGGCAACCGAGGCCTGGAGCGGGCCGCTGTTCGAGATCTTCCTCAAGTACCGGGACCTGACCACCGGCGGGCTCGGCGCGCACGGCGAGGTGGCGATGCGGTCGAACCCGCCGCGGTCCGGCGAGCGGGCGATCGACATCGGCTGCGGCTTCGGCGACACCAGCCAGCGCCTGGCGGAGCTGGTCGGGCCGGAGGGCTCGGTCCTCGGCGTCGACGTCTCGGCGCCGTTCATCGAGACCGCCCGCCAGGAGGCCGAGGAAGCGGGCCTCGGCAACGTCGAGTTCAGCCTCGCCGACGTGCAGACGCTGGAGCTGCTCCGGGAATTCGACTACGCCTTCTCGCGGATGGGGATCATGTTCTTCGCCAACCCGGTCGCCGCGCTGCGCAACGTCGCCGCGGCGCTGAAGCCGGGCGGACGCTTCACCGCCGTCGTCTGGCGGCGCAAGCTCGACAACGAGTGGGTGCGGCGCGCCGAGGAGATCGTCGAGGAGTACCTCGAGCATCCCGACGAGACCGACGAACCGACCTGCGGCCCCGGGCCCTTCTCGATGGCCAACGCCGACACGGTCAGCGAACAGCTCAAGATCGCCGGCTTCGAGGAGATCGGGCTGCGGCGCTGCGACCTGCCGATGAAGGTCGGCGCCGACCTCGACCAGGCGGTCGAGTTCGGCATGGCGCTGGGCCCCGCCGGGGAGATCCTCCGCCTCTGGGGTGACCGCGTCGACGAGATCCGCCCCGAGATCGCCGCCAAGGTCCGCGCCGCGATCGCCGACTTCGAGCAGCCCGACGGCGTCTTTGCGCCGGCCTCGACCTGGATCATCACCGCCCGCACGCCGGCCTGAGCCGGCGCGACCAATAACCTGTGCCAATGGCCGACGCCGCGCAGAGTCAATCGGTTGCGCCCCGCCTCGCCGCTGTCCGCGAGCAGCTGTCCCTGCTCTCGGACTACCTTTGACCCCGCTGCGCTAGAGGCCGAAGCCAACCGCCTGGAGGAGGAGATGGGCCAGCCCGGCTTCTGGGACGACCAGGAGACCGCCGCCGGCACCTCCGCCGCCCACGCCCGCGCCCAGCGGCGGCTGGAGATGTTCCGCGGCCTCGAGAGCGACGTCGCCGACCTCGCCGACCTGGCTGAGATGGCCGCCGAGGACGAGGAGATGGCCGCCGAGCTCGACTCGCAGCTCGGCTCGGCCGAGCAGCGGCTGGCCGAGCTCGAGGAGGCGCGTCTGTTCAGCGGCGAGTACGACGCCGGCGACGCGGTCGTCACCGTCCACGCCGGCGCCGGCGGGACCGACTCCCAGGACTGGGCCGAGATCCTGCTGCGGATGTACCTGCGCTGGGCCGAACGCCGCGGCTTCGATGTCGAGATGGTCGAGGCCTCGCCGGGGGAGGAGGCAGGGCTGAAGTCGGCCACCTTCATCGCCCGCGGCGAGAACGCCTACGGCCTCTTCGCCGCCGAGCGCGGCGTTCACCGCCTGGTCCGGATCTCGCCGTTCGACTCCTCTTCCCGCCGCCACACCAGCTTCGCCCAGGTCGACGTCGGCCCGGTGGTCGAGGACAGCGTCGAGGTCGAGGTCGACGAGAGCGACCTGCGGATCGACACCTACCGCGCCTCCGGGGCGGGCGGCCAGCACGTCAACAAGACCGATTCGGCGGTGCGGATCACCCACATCCCGACCGGCGTCGTCGTCCAGTGCCAGAACGAGCGCTCGCAGACGCAGAACAAGGCGGTGGCGATGCAGCTGCTGCGCTCGAAGCTGATCGAGCTGGAGGAGCGCAAACGCTCCGAAGAGCTGGCCAAGGCGCGCGGCGAGGTCAAAGACGTCGCCTGGGGATCGCAGATCCGCAGCTACGTGATGCACCCATACACGATGGTCAAGGACCACCGCACCGAGCACGAGGTTGGCGACGTGCAGCGGGTCCTCGACGGCGACATCGACGAGTTCATCCGCGACTACCTGAACAAGACCGCCGCGGCCTCGGCCAGCTAGATGGCGCCGCTCCTGCATCTCGAACGGGCGGCGGGCGGCGATCCCGAGGGACTGCTGGTCCTCCACCACGGCCGCGGCACCGACGAGAGCGACCTGCTCGGTCTCGCCGGCTTCCTCGATCCCGAGCGGCGGCTGCGGGTCGTGACGCCGCGGGCGCCGCTGCAGCTGCCGGGCTCACCCGGCTACCACTGGTACCTGGTGCCGCGGGTGGGGTACCCCGACCCAAAGACCTTCGCCGCCGCGCGCGCGGCGCTCGCCGAGCTGCACGACGGCCTCTGGGAGGAGACGGGGATCGGCCCGGAGCGCACCGTCCTCGGCGGCTTCTCGATGGGGGCGGTGATGAGCTACGCAATGGGGCTCGGCGCCGAGCGCCCGCCGGTCGCCGGGATCCTCGCCTTCAGCGGCTTCGTGCCGACGGTCGAGGGTTGGGAGCCCTCGCTCGCCGACCGCACCGCGACCAGGGCTTTCGTCAGCCACGGTCGCAACGACCCCGTGATCGGGGTCGAGTTCGCCGAGCGGGCGCGGGATCTGCTCTCCGATGGCGGACTCGACGTCACCTACCGCGAGTCCGAGCTGGGCCACCAGATCGACCCTGCGCACCTGCGCGAAGCTAGTGCTTGGGTCGGTGAACTGCTTCGCTGAGATGTAGGCCGCAGGACGGCGGGCTGTTGACGACCTGCAGGTCGACGCTCACCTCGCGCGCCGCCAGCGCCTTTTTCGTCTGCCTCTCGGCCAGCTCGAAAGTGTCGCGATAAACGCCTGAGCGGCGGAAGTGAGTGTGGCTGGTACCGAGGTAGACCGCGCCTTTGACGCCGCGGAGGACGGCCTCGATGCTGACGCTGGCCGGCTTCCAGGTGCGGTAGTGGACGCTGAGGCGCAGCCGCCGCTTGCCGGGGTTGACGCTGACCGCGGCGCTGGCGCCCTTCAGCAGGCAGCCGTCTTCCTCGGCCTTGCGCCTGCCCCGCGGTTCTTCGCTTTCTTCGTCCTCTTCGCAGACGCCTTCTTCGTCGGGTTCGCAGGCTTCTTCGACTTCGCCGTCTTCTTCTTCGTCGGGCTCGCCGAATTCGTCGGCTTCTTCTTCGGGCGCGACCAGCGGCAGCACCTCGGCTGCCTGCGGGAGGAGCCTCGCCTGGGCGGGCACCGAGACCGCGAGCAGGGCGAGGAGCGAGAGGACGAGAAGGAGGGGGAGCTTGCGCATCGCCCCTTTGCATCGGAGCGCGCGGGCGGCCGCTTTAGATCCTGGACGTTTCGTCCAGGACGCCCTCCAGCTCGAGCAGCGCCTGCTTCATCGGCAGGCCGCCGCCGTAGCCGCCGAGGGCGCCGCCGGTGCGCAGGACGCGGTGGCAGGGGACGACGAGCGGGATCGGGTTGCTGCCGCAGGCGCTGCCGGCGGCACGGACCGCGCGCTCGTTGCCGGCTTTGCGGGCCATCTCCGTGTAGCTGCGGGTCTGGCCGTAGGGGATGCGGTCGATCGCCCGCAGCACCCGCCGGCGGAAGCCACCGCTGAGGCGCCAGTCGAGCGGCAGGTCGAAGCGGTTGAGCTTGCCGGCGAAGTAGAGGTCGAGCTCGCGGCGCACCTCGTCCAGCTCGCCCGGCGCCTCCAGGACCCGCGGCGAGACGCGGTCGGCGAGGTCGACCAGGAGCTCGTCGGCGTCCTGGTTCGGCAGCCCGACCCGGACCAGGCCGCGCCCGGTCTTGGCCAGCAGCAGCGGCCCGAAGGGCGAGTCGGCGGTCGTGTAGGCGACGTCGAGCAGCCCCTCCTCGGCGGCTCGCGCCCTGAACCCCTCGATGGTCTTCGGATCGACTGCGGTCTTCATGCCAGCTCCTTTCTCAGTCGCTTCAGTCCCTCGTGCAGGCTGCGGCGAGCGGCCTCCGGCGAGCAACCCAGCGCCGCGGCGATCTCGGCGTGCGGCAGGTCGCTGCCGTAGCGCAGCGCCACCGCGGCTCGCTGCTTCGGCGGCAGCGCCCCGACGGCGTCCCAGAGCCCCTGGTCGGGCTCCGGCAGGCCGTTTTCCGACGCGGCCTCCGGGACCTCGGCCACCGGGATCGGCTTGCGCCCGTTGGCGCGGTGGAAGTCGATCGCCTTGCGGTGGGCGATCGTCAGCAGCCAGCCGCGCAGGTTGCGGGCGTCGGCGAGCTTGGGATAAGCCCGCAGCGCCGCCAGGAAGGTCTCCTGGAAGCAGTCCTCGGCCCCGTCTCTGCCGACCGCGCCGCGCAAGATTCCCATCACCGCGGCGGAATGCTCGTCGAGGACGGTTTGAAACGGCGGCAGCGGGGTCACTCTGTGGATTAAACGTTGCCGGAGAGGAAAACGTGAGAGATAGGCTGCCGCGATGATCGAGCTGGCGGAGGAAATCGAGGAGCTGGTGGCGGGCGCGCTCGCCGAGGACGTCGGCGCGGGGGACATCACCTCCGAGGCGACCGTCCCCGAGGAGGCCCGCGGCCGGGCCCGGATCGTGCAGAAACAGCCCGGCGTCGTCTACGGCCTCGCGGTCGTCGCCGAGGCGCTGCGCCAGTGCGAGGTCGAGGACGTCGACAACCTCGTCGTCGAGGGCCAGTGGCGCGAGGACGTGCCGGCCGACGTCCTGATCGCCAGCGGCAGCGCCCGCGGCCTGCTGGCGGCGGAGCGGACCGCGATCAACTTCCTCGGCCACCTCTCCGGCGTCGCCACCCTGACCGCCCGTTACGCCGAGGCGGTCCTCGGCACCGGCACCACGATCCTCGACACCCGCAAGACGACGCCGGGGCTGCGCCACCTGGAGAAGGCGGCGGTCGCGGCCGGCGGCGGGATCAACCACCGGATGGGCCTCTACGACGCGATCCTGATCAAGGAGAACCACATCGCCGCGGCCGGTGGGCTGGCCAAAGCGGTCCACGCGGCGCGCAGCGCCCAGCCGGAGAAGGCGATCGAGGTCGAGGTGCGCAACCTCGACGAGGCGGCCTACGCCTTGGGCATGGGCGTAGACCGCCTGCTGCTCGACAACATGAGCCCTGACCTGCTTCGCGAAGCAGTGGCTCTGCGCGACCAGAACGCCAGCGGCCCCGACGGCGTCTCCCTGGAGGCTTCCGGCGGCGTGAACCTCGAGAACGTCCGCGAGATCGCCGAGACCGGCGTCGAGTTCATCTCCGTCGGAGCCCTGACCCACTCGGCCCGCACGCTCGACTTCTCGATGCTGCTCGAGCTCAGCTAGGCGGTCACAGGAGCCGGGGGTGGGGTCCGCCGGACCCTCCCCGCTGTTGTCCGCCGGACCCCACCCCCGGCTCCCCCACGCCTACTTGAGCAATTTCGAGAGCCGCCGGTCTTTGAGGACCTTGCCGCCCGTCTGCTCTTTCGGGCAGTAGTTCGTCTGGTGCTCGGAGAAGTAGACGGCCTCGATCGTCGTCCCACAGCGGGGGCAGGGCTCGCCCTCGCGCTTGTGGATCCGTAGCGGCATCGGGACTTTGTCGGGAACCTCGGGGCCGATCGTCTCCTCGTAGTGGTCGATCGCGTCGCCGAGGACGTGGAGCGCGGCGTGCAGCCGCTCGACCTCCTCGGGCGTCAGTTCGGAGCCCTTCTTGAACGGCGAGAGCCGCGCCTCCCAGAGGATCTCGTCGACCCAGGAGCGGCCGATCCCGGCGATGTCTTTCTGGTGGCGGAGCAGCGGGTGCAGGTGGCGCGGCTTGTCGATCGCCGCGGCGAGCTCGGCGAGCGGGGGAGGGGGCCAGGCTTCGGGCCCGAGACTGGCGACCATCTCGTCCTCGGCGACGGCGTCGACCGGCAGCAGCTTCGCCCAGGCCCGCTGCTTGGTCCCGAACTCGCGCAGCCGGAGCTCGCGGCCGTCGGCCAGCCGGATCAGCACCCGCGAGGCTTTGTCTTTCAGTGAGGCGCGTTTGTCGAAGACCCGCAGCCGCCCGGCGGACATCAGGTGGATCAGCAGCGCCAGGTCGCCGAACTCGACCACCGGCATCTTCCCGACCCGCCGCACGCCGCTGACCTGGCGCCCCACCAGCGCTTCCAGCGGCGGGTCGAAGGTCTTCATCACGTTCATCCCCGGCGCCAGCGCCGATTCCGCCTCGACCCCGGCCAGCGCCGCGTCCAGGCGGCGGGCGACGATCTCTACCTCGGGCAGCTCGGGCATCCCGAAAAGGCTAGAGGGGAAGTGCGATCAACTAGACTTCCTTTACGTTCATTCGACCGGTCCGGACCCCGTCCCGCCGGCGAACATCAGGAAGGAAAGGGCTCATGCAGGAGCTCCCGACTATCCAACCTACGCTCGCACCGGAGCTGAGCCCGGAGCAGATCGCTGAGATCAGCGACGAGGTCCGCGCGCTCGCACAGGAGCGGAACGCGGTCATCCTCGCCCATAACTACGAGCTGCCGGAGATCCAGGACGTCGCCAACTACCGCGGCGACTCGCTCGGGCTCTCGCGCCAGGCGGCCGAGACCGACGCCGAGGTGATCGCCTTCTGCGGCGTCCACTTCATGGCCGAGACCGCCTCGATCCTCTCGCCCGAGAAGACGGTGCTGATCCCCGACCTCGACGCCGGCTGCTCGCTCGCCGACTCGATCGACGCCGACCAGCTTCGTGCCTGGAAGGCCGAGCACCCCGGCGCGATCGTCGTGATGTACGTCAACACCTCGGCGGAGGTCAAGGCTGAGACCGACTACTGCGTCACCTCTTCAAACGCGGTCGACGTCGTCCGCCACATCTGGGCCGAGCACGGCCCGGAGACCGAGATCCTCTTCGGCCCCGACATGTGGCTCGGCGCCTTCGTCGAGCGCGAGACCGGGTTGGTCGAAGAACCGGAGCGCCGCGGCAACTTCCACATCTGGGACGGCGAGTGCCACGTGCACGCCGGGATCAAGCCGCTCGACATCGCCCGCACCCGCTCGGAACACCCGAACGCCGAGTTCCTGATTCATCCCGAGTGCGGCTGCTCGACCCAGGCGATGGAGTACGTCGCCTCCGGCGACATCGAGCCCGACGGCGTCCACATGCTTTCCACCTCGGGGATGCAGAAGCACGTCGAAGCGCACCCCGACGGCGAGTTCATCGTCGCCACCGAGAACGGGATGCTCTACCCGTTGCAGCAGGCCGCCCCGCGGGCGCACCTGATCGAGGCCAACCGGATGGCCTCCTGCAAATACATGAAGATGATCACGCTGCCGAAGCTGCGCGACTGCCTGCGCGACATGTCGGGCGAGGTCAGCGTCCCGGCCGAGATCGCCGAGCGGGCGCGAATCCCGATCGAGCGCATGGTCGCGATCGGCTGAAGCTCGTCGCGACGCTGTTGTCGGGGGCAGGCGCAAGATCGCCTGCGTGGGCGGGATCTTGCGGGGTCGGGGTGGCGGAGGAGTCACCCTGTGGTCGCAGAAGGCACCCCTCGCATGGCTATCCGACGAAAGAAAGAACACGGCTCCGACGAGCCGCGCCGCCCCCGCGGGCGCCGCGCGCCGATCATCGAGCTGAACGACGTGACCAAGGTCTACCCGGGCGGCCACATGGCGCTCGACCGGGTCAACCTCTCGGTCGGCCGCGGCGAGTTCGTCTTCCTCGTTGGCCCGACGGGCTGCGGCAAGTCGACGCTGATCAAGATGCTGATCCGCGAGCTCGCCGCCACCGAAGGCTCGGTCAAAATTGCCGG
>Ga0268266_10002950_pt1 | contig 17555 bp, 13 predicted proteins | sample KBSS13metaG_FD_190356 | JGI IMG/M metagenome (GOLD analysis project Ga0268266, IMG submission 190356) | Switchgrass rhizosphere microbial communities from Kellogg Biological Station, Michigan, USA - KBS S1-3 metaG (SPAdes) (version 2) | ecosystem: Host-associated > Plants > Roots > Rhizosphere...
GGAGTATCCCCCCCCCAGTCGGTAATCTTCGCTGCCATTCCCGGTTTTATGCGAACGGCATCTCGGGTGAGGAAGTCGGAGACTACTTCCAGACGAGGGGAGTAGCCGATTTCCACGATGGGTGTTCCAGGACTCACGACCCGCTCGCTCTGCTCGATGAGTTTGAGGATGCGGCCATCGACAGGAGAAAGGACAGCCGTGGGGAGTTCTGAACGGCCTTCCTGGTAGACGAGCAGTGCGGACTTTGCTTCTTCCACCTGGTAGGCTGCCGACTGCGCACCCGAGGTTGCGGCCTGCAGTTGTTTTGAAGTCACCTGTTCGAGAGTGACCGCCTTGTCGATGGCTTCTTTTGAGATGATTCCTTGCTTGAACAGCTCCTGTCCCCTGGCAAGATCATCTTTCGTTTGTTTGTACTCTGCCTGGGACCGTCCGGCCAGAGCATCAGCCTGCTGCTGAACAGCGAGAGCGGCATGAAGCCGTGCCTCAAGAACGGCACGCTGCCGAGGATCAATGGGAGTGGGGTCAATCCATGCAACGGGCTGGCCGGATTGCACACGATCGCCTGCGTGCAGGTCGACTCTGCGTAGTTGTCCTGTAACGGTGGCGGCCAGGACGAAGTGGTCGTGCATTCTGGTCTTGCCTTCTTCTTCAACTATCTCTTGCAAATGCCCCCGTCGAATGGGAGCGGTCTCGACGGCGAGGGGCGAGGGGCGAAAGACCAAGGCCAGAGCGACCGCGAGCAGCAACACAACAACTACCGCAATGATTCGTGTCCGCCGTTTCATATCACTCCCCAGCCTTGAGTACGGAGACGATGTCCAGACTTGCAACTCGCCTGCTGATCAGAATGCCCGATGCGACTGCGGCAAAAAGCACAATTAGGAAGGCAAACGCATAGCTCTCTGGTTGCACAACCAGAGGCATGCGGTACAGCTCGGTTTGCAGGCGAATCGCCAGTATTGCACATAAAGCATAGCCGGCGATGAATCCGAAGGGCAGCGCTACCACCGTGATGAATGCTTGTTCGCCGAGAAGGATAAAGGTGATTTCCCGACGAGTGAACCCGAGAATACGGAGGGTTGCCAGCTCGCGTGAACGCTCCGAGAGGGTAATGCGAGCTCCGTTGTAGATCATGCCAACGGCGATTACCGAGGCAAAAATAATCAACGTTCCAATGGATAACGTCATGCTTCGGCTGATTGTCTCCTTAAAGCTGTTAACAGCAGCTGCTTTGATCGATACGGCAGCAACCGCGGGCAATTGCTTCAGTCTCTGATACAGTTGCTCCTGTTTCCCTGCATCGACCTGCATGAGCGAGCCAGAGATAGAGTGGTCCTCGTGCATGAGTCGATTTAGGGCGTAGATATTCATATACGCGTTAGTTCCCAGCAGTTCATCGACAGTGGATGTGAGAACGATCCTGCGAACGGGACGCTTACCTTCAAGCACTTCTACGCTGAGACTTTCGCCGGGCACGACACCTAAGATTCCCGCCAGAGTGGAACTCAAGACAATGCCTTCCGGGGGCAAAGCGAGATGATTCCCATGCTCGTCGACAATCAAATGTAGCTCGCCGTTTTCTGACAGGCCAAGGATAGATGTCTTCCTCGATCGATGTTTAAACCTGAGACGCACGGGAACTGCCCTGAATGATTCCGAACGAATCACTCCGGGTAGTCCGGCAAGCTCAAACTGAGTGCGCGCAGAGTGTACTTCGTTCAAAGTCACCGCAATATCTTCTCGTTGGACATCGCGAAACTGCACCTCCATCATGCGATTGAGCGCGTCGAACAGGCCAAACTCAACAACGACGATCATGACGGAGCAGGAGATTGCGAATGCCGAGGCCAGTGCCCTCAAAGGTCTTCGTTCAAGGTTTCTGATGATCATGCGCAGCGCTGGAGATATGAATGGCAGGTTCAGCTTGTCAATGATCATTGGGCGGAAACGAGCAGGTGCTTCCGGGCGCATGGCTTCGGCTGGAGGCAAAGAAACAGCTCTTACGACTGCACCGATGGCTCCTGCAATCGCGGTGACAAATGTGATGAGGCCTGCCCAGAAAAATATCCGGAGATCCGGCCGATAGATGAGAACGGGGAAGCGATAGAACTCAGCATAGAGCGATGCCAGCTTGATGCCGAAGTACCATCCGATGGTGCACCCCAGCAAATATCCGGCGATGGCGACGAGAAGGCTGAATTCGACGTAATGAGCACCGACCTGCCAGCTGGAAAAACCGAATGCCTTGATGACTGCGATTTCAGATCGCTGCGTATTGACCAAACGCGTAAAAGACAGATGGACGAGGAGAGCAGCGACGGCAAGAAAGATGGCGGGAATGACGGTGGCGGTGATCCTGTTCTGGGAGATTTCGTCGGAGATGAAACGATGAGATACCTGGTCAGAACGCCCGTAGGCTCCTAGTGTTCCATAAGAGTCGAGCTCGCGGTCCATTTGCGAGATGACGTCTTCTTCGTTTGCGCCTGGAAGGAGTGAGACCGCGATAGAGTTGAAAGCGCCCTTCATGTTCAAGGCCGGCTCCAAGGCTTCTGCGGACATCCAAAGGACGCCGAATCTCTTGTTGTCAGGGAAGAGCGATCCTCCTCCTCGGATCTCGTAGATGTATTCGGGGGAGAGCGCGATTCCGACGACGCGAAGCTTCTGCCAGCGCCCATTGATCACAGCTTGCAGTTCACTGCCGAGTTCGAGCTTGTTGGCGTTGGCGAAGGCTTCGCTGGCGATAACTTCGTTGTCTCCGGTTGGAGACACGTACCTACCCTGGCGTAAAAAGAGCGCATTGAGTCCTTGAGCCTGTCGTGTAGGGATGGAGATCATGCGGCCTACGGCAGGCTCTTGCAGCCCCGGCACATCAAGAGTTACGTCCATCACAACGCGTGTTTCAGCTTGCGCGACGCCTGGTATTTGACGAATGCGTTCTGTCACCCAATCCGGAGCGCGCTTCAGCTCAACGAAGACGTCGGCGAAGCGATACTCGGTGTAGTAGTCGGCCTGAGAACGCAGCAGAGAGAGGTACATCGCCCGCATGCTTACGAACGACGCGACTCCACAGGCGATGACCAGAGCGATGGCGGTCGCTTGCCCTCGCATGTGCAAAAGGTCCCGGAAAAGTTTGCGATGAAGTGTCCCCATAGGTCACCAGACCAGCTCTTCGGGCGAGGCTTTCCTCGCGTTCTGGGTGACTTCGACGATTTCGCCGCTGCGGAGGCGAATGACACGATCGGCCATGGAAGCGATTGCGGAGTTGTGAGTGATGACTGCGACGAGAGTGTGGAGCTCCTTATTAATGTGGGCGAGCACATCGAGCACGAGCTTGGCGGTAGGGAAGTCCAGTGCTCCCGTTGGTTCGTCGCAGAGGAGGATGTCAGGTTTCTTGACAATGGCTCGTGCGATGGCAACCCGCTGTTGCTCTCCTCCCGAGAGCTGGGACGGGAAGTGATGCTCTCTTTCCGTGAGTCCGACAAGACGGAGTGCCTCTTTGGGGTCCATGGGGTTTTCGGCGATCTCCGTCACCAGAGTTACGTTTTCTAGAGCGGTGAGGCTCGGAATCAGATTGTAGAACTGAAATACGAAACCTACATGTTCTCTGCGAAAGCGTGTCAGTCCAGCATCATCTGCTTGAGACAGCCAGTGATCTCGAAAACGAACGTCGCCGGAGGTGGGTGTGTCGAGACCGCCAAGGATGTTCAAGAGTGTCGACTTCCCGCTCCCAGAAGGGCCGAGGAAGACTACGAATTCACCGGCGCGCAAGTCCAGCTCGACGGATCGAAGTGCCATCACGGAAATGTCGCCGCTCTGGTAGCTCTTAGAGACGGCGTGCACGTGGAAGACAATTTCTGAATCCTGTGAAGGAGAGCCGAGCGAGATAGAACTCATAGGAGTCAGGAGAAGCCTCCGTACCATCAATAGCTTTTGACTGTTCCCTGTAAGTTACGGATTACAAAAGGGGCCAGAGGCGGGATCGAATCACCGCCAACGGTCTTTTCAGGCCACCTAAGCAATAGCACGAAGTGGTCCGGAGCAGAATACCGGCGTCTCCTCAATATCCTTCACCGGAACAAAGTATGCAAATCTGTAACGTTTTCCATTTCCATGTCTTTCTTCCTTTGACAGTACTTGGCAGGACGGCAAAGTGTTGGTGATCTCCATCACTGCGCGTTACCCGATTGGCCCGGACACTGGTACTTGATCGCGTAGCGAGGAAGAAATGCGGAGATTTGCCGTCCTACTCGCAATAGTTTTCAACATTCTGCCGGGAGCGGGTGTTGCCGCAGGCGCGCAGACGACCGCGCCTATCACCCTGAGCGAAGCGATAGGACGAGCACTGCAGAAGAACCCCAGCCATGAAATGGCTTCGGCCGATGTAGCATCGGCACGCATCTCAGCCCGTTCAGCACGGATCAGCCTGCTTCCCGCTCTTTCGTTCAGCGAAGCCGCAACTCGCGGTAATGATCCGATCTATGTATTTGGAGCGAAGCTTAGGCAACAGATCTTCACTCAAAATGACTTTGCTCTGAATAACTTGAACCGGCCTCCCCCCTTGAATAACTTCACGACCCGCTTCGCAGGGAATTGGACTGCATTTGATTCGCTGCACACGTACTTTGAGATTCGCCGAGCGGATCTGCGCCTCAAGAGTTCCCAGGCTGTGGCTACACGTTCCGATCAGATCATCGTGTACCGCACGGTGGCCGCCTACGAAGCTATTTTGTTTGGCACGCGTGAGGTGGACGTCCTGCAACATGCCGTAGAGACAGCAACCGTGTCACTCGCATCCAGCAAGACGAGGGTTGAGGCAGGTCTCGCCATCGAAGCCGATGCGTTGACGGCTACCGCGAATTTGGCGGAGAGACAGCAGGAACTGATCGCGGCTCAGGGGCGAGTCCAGATTGCGTGGGCCGAACTGGAGGCCGTTATAGGAGAGCCCATACCGGAGAACTCGCGGCAAGCGCAGCCGCTTACAGAGCAGACCTTCAATATGCCTCCTCTTCCTGATGCGGTTGATTTGGCGATCAAGTCGCGACCGGATCGCCAGAGCCTGACTCTACGGCGCGAAGAACAAGCGGCATCCGTGCACTCCGCGAGCGCAGCGTTCGGTCCCCAGGTTAATACCTACGGGTCGTGGCAGATGGACAGGTCTTCCTTTGCTGGATCTGGCGGCAACAACTGGATCGCAGGGGCAGAGCTTCGCATAGACATTCTGCCGGTAGGAAAGCGCGAGAACCTGGCCGCGGCAAAGATCGATCTTCAGCGAGCCGACGCTGCGACGACAGCAGCCGATCAACAGATTCGTCTGGAAGTGACGCGGGCATATTACGAGCACAAAGCCGCACGGCAGATGCTAGAGGTCGCCCGCGCCACGACGTCGCAGACTTCGGAGAGCCTGCGATTGATGAAGGACCGATATGACGCAGGTCTGGCCACCATGACAGAGTTGTTGCGTGTTGAAGATGTGCAGCGGCAAAGTCAGACGAACTACTGGCAAGCCGTGTTTCGGGAGGTCCTAACCTACGCCAACACCAGATTTGCCGTAGGAACGTTGAATCAGGAAACGGCGGGTGAGTTGCAATGAACCGATCGGTCAATAGGTGGAACATAGCCGTCGTTGGCGTCGCACTTATCTTGGCAGGATGCGAAAAAGAACAGTCGAAACCAGTGTCTCGGCCCGTCGTAACTGGTCTTGCGGCAGTTCAGGCGCATCTTGAACAGGTGCCCGATGCTGTCGACGTCATCGGAACAGTGCATGCCCGGGAGTCGGCATCCATCGCTCCCCAAATTTTTGGACGCGTACAGTCCGTGTCGGTTCATGAGGGCGATCCTGTTCACGCAGGGCAGGTGTTGATTGTGCTCGATGATACCCAGTCTCACGCGGACGTGGAGCATGCCCGCGCAATCGTTGCCAGCAGTGAGCAGCAGGTGCAGGCGGCGGAAGCGGAAGCTTCGCTTGCTCGTTCCACACTTGCTCGTTATCAGATTCTCCGGGATAGAAAGACGATCAGTCCTCAGGAATTCGACGAGGTCGACCGGCGGGCACAGATTGCAACCTCCAGGCTGAATGCCATTCGTTCTCAGTTGAAGGCGGCGTATGCATCCGAAGCAGGCGCGCTGGCAGGTGCTGGATACACAAGGCTAAGTGCTCCCTTCGCCGGTGTTGTCACCGCCCGCAAGGCTGATCCGGGAGCGATGGCATCTCCGGGCGTGCCTCTCTTGGAAGTAGAAAAATCCGGTCCCCTCGAACTCGATGTAACGGTCGATGAGTCGCTCGTAAGGTCCATACAAAAAGACCTCTCTGTCCCTGTAGTGATCTCAGCACTATCCGCCACTCCAGTACACGGCCGAGTTGCTGAGTTGGTCCCGGCGGCAGATTCCACCAGCCATAGCTTTCTTGTCAAGGTTGCTCTTCCTCCCATTCAGGGCTTGCGTTCCGGAATGTTTGGAAGTGCCAGACTTGGCGGCAGCCTTCATCCAACAGTCCTGGTGCCTCAAGCGGCAATCGTAACGCATGGTTCCGTCGCAGGAGTGTGGGTTCTGGATAGCAATAACATCGCTTCCTTGCGCTATGTGACCTTGGGTACCAGGCATACGGACGATGTCGAAGTCCTCTCCGGACTGAGTGCGGGAGAGTCGGTGGTGCTTGCTCCGCAGGACCGCGAACTTGGCGGCAGCAAGATTGAGGTGCGGCCATGACGCAGTCACAGGGTATTGCAGGCAGAATCTCTGCGGCCTTCCTCAATTCGAAGTTGACGCCGCTGTTCATCGCTGCGTCGCTTCTACTGGGCGTGTTTGCGGTCGTGGTTATCCCACGCGAAGAAGAGCCGCAGATTGTCGTGCCAATGCTCGACATCACCACTACTCTGCCTGGAGCATTTCCGAGCGAAATCGAACAGAGGATTACGGTTCCCATCGAGAAGCTCATTCGTCAGATTCCCGGTGTCGAATACGTCTACTCCACCTCAAGTTCTGGGAACAGCCTGGTCATCGCTCGCTTCCTGGTGGGAACCCGGCAGGAAGATGCGTTGGTGAAGGTGTACAGCAAGCTGTATGCCAATACGGGCGGACTTCCACCCGGCGCTTCGCAGCCGATGGTACGGGAGCGTTCGATCGACGATGTGCCGATTCTTTCACTGACGCTGTGGGGTAAAAACTACGACGCGTATCGGCTCCGGTTGCTTGCGGCCGAGCTTCAACACAGCATCCAGCAAGTAGAAGACGTATCCGAAACGAGCATTCTCGGTGGCCAGCCCCGCGCGATGCTCGTCTTGCTGAGCCCGGATCGCATGGCAGCCTACTCGATCTCGCCAGTGGCCCTGCTCGCGACGCTGCAGGCCGCAAATGCTCGTATCGAAGCAGGTCAGTTTGCCTCAAACAACCAGCAAATCAGGGTGGACGCTGGAGAATTCTTCCATCGCAAAGAAGATGTCGAACAGGTTGTCGTCGCCATGGATCACGGCCATCCTGTCTACCTTCGCGATGTTGCCAAAGAGATTGTTGATGGCCCCGGTGAAGCGACGAACTACGTAACATTCGGTGGTGCTGCAGGCGATGGTTCGTCAAAGCTTGCTGCCGGTGGAGAAGTACCGGCAGTGACCATCACTGTAGCCAAACGTAAAGGGACGAATGCTACCGATGTTGCCAACGCCGTGCTTGCCAGGATCAGCGGGATGCGGAATACAACACTTCCCGCAGACCTGAACATCACGACCACCAGAAACTATGGGGAGACGGCGAAGGCCAAATCCGATGAGTTGTTGAAACATTTGCTGCTAGCAACGTTCTCTGTGACGTTACTTATCGCGATCTTTCTCGGTTGGCGTGAGTCCGGAGTGGTCCTTCTGGCCATTCCAGTAACGCTGGGGCTTACGCTTGCGGCTTTCTATCTCTATGGGTACACGCTCAATCGTGTCACTCTATTCGCTCTTATCTTCAGCATCGGCATCTTGGTAGACGATGCGATCGTCGTCGTCGAAAATATCGTCCGCCATTTCCGCCTGCCTGAGAGCAAGGGTCGGCCTTTGAGTGAGGTTCCCATTGAGGCAGTCGCGGAGGTTGGAAATCCGACGATCCTTGCGACGATCGCCGTCATTGCAGCGATCCTGCCCATGGCATTTGTAAGAGGGTTGATGGGACCTTACATGCGGCCTATTCCTGTAGGAGCATCCTCTGCGATGTTCCTTTCATTGCTGGTGGCTTTTGTAGTCTCTCCGTGGGCGGCGATGCGCCTGGTGGCTCATGCGGCTGCTAACGGGCACAAACAAACTGCGGAAGAAAGCTGGAGCACCCGCCTTTACAGGCGCATCATGTCGCCCCTGATCCATTCGGCACGCCACAGGCTCCTCTTTCTTGGTGGCGTAATCCTCTTGTTGCTGGCTGCGGTTGTTCTTGTGCCACTCAAACTGGTCCGGGTAAAGATGCTGCCGTTCGACAACAAGAGTGAGTTCCAGGTCATTGTGGACATGCCGGATGGAACAACTCTGGAACAGACCGCGCGAGTGACACAAGCATTAGGTCACTATCTCGCCAGTCAGCCTGAGGTCGCCAACTATCAAACGTACGTGGGGCTCTCCGGCCCCTACAACTTCAATGGCCTCGTCCGGCATTACTACCTGCGACAGCAGCCGAATCAGGCAGACATTCAGGTCAATCTGCTGCCGATCGAAGACCGCAGCACGCAAAGCCACGACATCGCAAAGCGGCTTCGTCCTGAGTTAGTGAGGCTCGCGCTGCCATTCGGGGCCCGTATCAAAGTGAGTGAAGTCCCCCCCGGGCCTCCGGTTGTGCAGACGCTGGTCGCGGAGGTCTATGGTCCGGAGATGTCGGGACAACTGGAGGTTGCCAAAAAAGTGAAGCAGATATTCCAGCAAACCGCCGGAGTCGTTGATTCGGACTGGTATGTAGAGGACCCGCAGCAGCGGGTCGAATTCACGGTAGACGAATCCAAGGCTGCGCTGCATGGGATCACAGTGGCGGATGTCGCAAAAGCACTGCAGCTTGCCGTATCGGGCACTGCTGCTGGACAGATTCACGAAACATCGGAACGAGAAGCGGTGCCGGTTCATGTTCAGGTAGGGCGCCCGGAGCGTTCTTCGCTGGAACAGCTCGAAAGCATTCGCATGAGAGCTTCAGACGGAAGCCTTGTTTCATTGCGAGAGCTTACGCAGGTTCGTCAAACGACGCTGCAACCAAGCATCTATCACAAGAACCTGAAGCGCGTGGTGTACGTGACAGGCGATGTAGCCGGCGCGGAAGAGAGTCCGGTCTATGCCATCTTCAGGATGAATGAAGCGCTGGACCATTTGACGCTTCCGGCCGGTTATACGCTCGCTCGTTACAACTCTGTACAGCCTGAATCCACAGATCACTACTCCATGAAATGGGACGGCGAATGGCAGATTACACTTGAGGTCTTTCGCGATCTCGGTCTGGCCTTCGCAGCGGTTCTCGTACTGATCTACGTGCTTGTGGTCGGTTGGTTCCGTTCCTTTCTTGTGCCGCTGGTTATCATGGCACCCATCCCGCTCACCCTTGTGGGCATCCTGCCCGCGCACGCTATGATCGGTGCCTTCTTTACGGCAACTTCGATGATTGGTTTCATCGCCGGCGCCGGCATCATCGTTAGGAACTCGATTATTCTGGTGGACTTCATCGAGCTTCGCAGAACTCAAGGGATGCCCCTCGCTGAAGCAGTCATCGACGCAGGGGCAGTTCGCTTCCGACCCATGTTGTTGACCGCGGCCGCCGTTGTGGTTGGCGCCAGCGTTATCCTGTCCGACCCGATCTTCCAGGGGCTTGCACTCTCGCTCATCGCGGGTGAAGTGGCCTCCACCGTGCTTTCACGGTTAGCCGTTCCCGTCCTTTACTACGCAAGCCAGAGGGGAGCCGACGAAAGAGATAGGAGGCGTGCGCAAAATGAACAGGCCCAGATCCTTGTTCCGACTACTACTATATGAAACCCGAATGGAAACGTAGCTCAAAACGAAGGAGAAAACGTATGACAGTCGAAAGAGCAGTTCGTTTACTAGCTGGTGTGATGGTTCTGGCGTCTCTCGCGCTTGCCTATTATGTTTCGCCTTATTGGTATCTGCTAACGGCGTTTGTCGGTTTGAATCTGCTCCAGTCCGCTTTTACAAACTGGTGCCCAGCAATGTCGATCTTCCGCGCGATGGGCCTGAGAGACCCGGAGAAGCAGCCGACTCGCCAGATTAACTGACAACTATATCGGCGTTCGGCGATGAGGAATCCTTGTTATTCCTCTGATTCCGGGCATCTGCGAGGTTATGAGACAGGATGCAGCCTATGAAGCTCGAATGAGTGACAGCCATCACTGCGCCGTGAGGATACTCCTTGTAAAAAGGAGCCTGGAGCACAAGACATTGCGTTAGGAGTAAGAAAATGACAAGTGCGCTCGCAGGGACGGGCTCGAAGGGCTCCGCCAATATGGAACAGCTGCCGCAGATCGAGTATGTAGTACAGGCGCGTCGCATCGACTCTGACGGAAGTATTGCGCAGTGCAAAGACGCAACTGTTCAACTGGACACCAGCGTGAACGGTCGTGTGGATGCGTTCAATCCGGTTGAACTTCTCTTGGCCGCGCTATCCGCATGCATGATTAAGGGCTTGGCGCGTGTTGCTCCGATGCTCGATTTTGACTATCGAAACGTCTCGGTGAAGCTCCGTGCATCACGTCAGAATGTGCCGCCTCGAATTACTCGAATCGAGTATGAAATCCTGGTCGAAACAGAAGAAACGGACCATCGCCTGAGCTTGCTCCACGAAAATATCCGCAAATTCGGAACGGTATCGAATACGGTTGCTGCCGGGACATCGTTAACGGGAACGATTTGTCGAATCGCCAGACGGTGAAGGTAAGACCCAACATCATGCCAGTTCAACAGAATCGCGACTGCGGTGTTCTTGTCGCAGCTCCAAAATTGCTCAGCTCAATAGCCAGCAAAACAGCTATCAATCTTTCGACATATCCCGGCATGGCCGCAGCATCAGACGAGCTTGCCGTCCTAAACATAAAGCGCGACTCCGACCGAACCTCCGCCTTCGGCCAAGATCACGCCCTCTCCAGAAGAATATCTGCGGAGATCTCGCATGAAAGGCCTACGCCTCCAGATCGTTCCTGGCCAAAGCTCCTATAGAGACCACGGACTAGCAAAGCGAGTGCGGAAAGGCTGGCGTCGCGCATTCATAGCCGGCTGCATTTTGCACATTCAAAGAGATTTGGACGGTGGCATCGTGGCGGCAAGACATCTCGCGACCAATACGCGACCATTCTGGAGAAGTCTTATGTTATTCATAACAGGATATTTATCTAAAAATAAGGAAAAACCTCTTGTTAGGGAGGCTAATATCTATTCTACGTAAGTCATTGATTCTAAATGGTGGCCAGAGACGGGATCGAACCGCCGACGCCGGCCTTTTCAGGGCCGCGCTCTACCACTGAGCTATCTGGCCTTGGCAATAAAGCAAAACGCCTTCATCGGGAGTCGCCAAGGACGCCCGGGCGTACGTCTGGTGCATCGACCTTATAAAGGGAGGCTTGTCGCAGTTGAAAACCAGCAACGCAAACGCAGTTTGAGTATAACAATCCTGAGCCATTCCTCCAAACCCATTCCAAATCACGCGGCTGCCTCGTCGAGGTATCCTTCTCATACCGCTCAATACAAGGACGCCTCATGCTCCGCCCCACCCTTTGCATAAGATTCGCTTTGTCTTTGTGCCTTTTTTCTGTAGCCGATGCGCAATCTGCAATCTCGGCTGCTCCCAAGCCACGGCCCGCAACAACTCCTTCAGAACTGCGTGCCGTCCATGCCTTTAATCTCGCTGTAGAAAATCCGCTTCAACTTACGTCCTTCCTGGCCGGCATGCCCAAGGGCGGCGATCTCCACATGCATCTGACCGGAGCGGTCTATGCCGAAAGTTTCATCCACCAGGCTGCTTCTGACGGACTCTGTTATAGCCCCGCCACACGCAGCTTGTTCAAGCCCTCGGCCACAACCCGCAGCCTCCCCCCTCAGCCAGTCTGCGGAGAAGGGAACCGCCGCGCTGAAGATGCCTTCAAGGACCAGATCCTCTACGACGCGTTAGTCGACAACTTCTCCATGCGCAGCTTCGTCCCAAGCGCAGGTATAAGCGGCCACGATCAGTTTTTTGCAACCTTTTCCCGATTCGCTGCCGTAAATCACACTCACATGGGTGAGTGGGTTGACGAAGTCGCCGGCCGTGCAGCAGCGCAGAATGAGCAGTACTTAGAAATCATGCATACGCCCAACTTTCTCGAGGCGGCTAAACTCGGCTATTCCATTCCCTGGCCATCTTCGCCTGAGGATTCCTCAGCTAACACAACCGGGGATACTGCCGGTACTTCCCGCGCCGATCTTTCCAAGCTCCGCGAACAGCTCATCTCCAAAGGTCTCCGAGACAGCGTTGCGATCGATCGCAAGGAGTTCTCCGACGCCCTTCAGGCCCGTAACCGCATTGAGCATTGTGGAACTCCCACCGCCACTCCTGCATGCAGAGTGAATATTCGCTTTCTCTATCAGGTTCTCCGCGGCTTTCCACCCCAGCAGGTCTTCGCGCAAACCCTTCTCGGCTTCGAGACTATCCAGGCCGAGCTCGACTCTGGCCACCCCATCGTCATCGGCATCAACTTCGTCATGCCTGAAGACGGCTATCTCTCCATGTCCGAATACCACCGGCAGATGCTGATGCTCGATTACCTGCATAGCGTCTATCCGCGTGTGCACATCAGCTTGCACGCTGGCGAGCTCGCTCCCGGCCTCGTCACTTTCGCTGGCCTTCGCTTTCACATTCGCGAGGCTGTGGAGCTTGGTCACGCCGAGCGCATCGGCCACGGTGTCGACATCATGTATGAAGACCAGCCCCAAGCTCTTCTAAAAGAGATGGCCTCCCACCACATCATGACCGAGATCAACCTCACCTCGAACGACGTCATCCTCGGCGTGCAGAAGCAATGGCATCCTCTTCCTGTCTATCGTGCCGCCGGAGTTCCAGTCGCTCTCTCCACCGACGATGAAGGTGTCTCGCGTATCGATCTCACGCACGAATACACACGCGCCGCCCTCGACTTTCATCTCGGCTATCTCGATCTCAAACGAATCGCCCGCACTTCTCTAGAGCACAGCTTCCTTCCTGGAACCAGTCTTTGGACAGAGCCTGATCAATTCACCTCTGTAAACACTGCCTGTGCCTCTCAACCGCTCGGTTCAGAGAAGCCCACATCCAGGTGTGCGGCTTTTTTACAAGCTAACGACAAGGCTTCCGAGCAATGGGAGCTCGAACATCGCTACCAGCTCTTTGAATCCAACGTCCACTAGTGCAGATTTGTGGAAAATTTCGCCAGCGACCAGATCTATGATCTAAAACCCAATAACACCTGTGTCTAGAGGACATAGTCGTGAGGTGAATCCCATCTTTGATCCGCCGAAAAGCACTGACAGCACCTTGCCAAGGATGTTTCTCTGGGCCTATATTTCGCCTGTCATCTGAGTAGGGAACGGTTCGATGACATCGGCCCCCCGCCTGTAGTACTTGAACCGTTCGCGACTTGTCTTCATCTCTGCACGTCTTTCATGACGTGCAGACTCAGGATGAACGAACCTCCCCTCGATCGATCCGGGCTCTCAGAGGCCTCCCCAGCTGCATGGTTCCAATCCGTTTTTCAGCACCGTCTCGATCAGACGGGGAACAGGAGGATGTAATCATGAATCTGACTCAAGAACAACGTGAGCAAATCGCTGCCGAAGTGAAGAGATTCTCATCGGATCTTCACCTAACCCCTGAGCAACAGGAAAAACTGCAAACGGCGTTTCAAGCTGCTCGAGGGAAACTGGGCGATTATATGGCAGAGCACCCAGGAGTCTCGCGTTCCGACATCGCCAAGGAGCTGTCCAGCCGCCGCGACGAGATTCGTCAGCGCGTCGTGAACTTCCTTAATCCAGATCAACTCAAGATGTGGGACACCGAGGTAGCCAAGGCCAAGCAATTCCTCGGTCAGCAGACAGCGGCTTAATCTTTTGCTATCGTGGCTCGGTAGACGGTCCGCCTCAGGTCAGGACCGTCACCGGGCCACTCTTTCAAAACCCCGAACCCACGATTCATTTCCTCTCTATATAAGCAGGGCAACGGGTAATATGTTCCCGTGCGAATCCTCCTTCTTCTCACCCTCGCTTTTCTCGTCCTGCCGCTCCGCGCGCAGCAGACTACTCTTCCTCTATGGCCCAACGGCAATCCCGAATCCCACAGCGGCGATCCGGAAACCGACATCACCAAACCCACCGACCGCCTCGTCGAAGGTAAGCCGCTCCAGCACCTCACCAACATCAGCAAGCCCACGCTGGCGTTCTATCCCGTTCCTGCAACCCACAATAGCGGTGTCACCATCGTCGTCTTTCCCGGCGGAGGCTACCGCATTCTCGCTTACGATCTCGAAGGTACCGAGGTCTGCTCCTGGCTCAACTCCATCGCGATCAACTGCGTTCTAGCTAAATATCGCGTCCCCATGGAGAAGCGTTTCCCAGAAAGTACAACCGATCTTGAGGACGCCCAGCAGGCCATGCGTCTCACCCGTTCGCACGCAGCGGAATGGCACCTCGACCCGCATCGTATCGGCGTCCTCGGCTTCTCCGCGGGTGGCCATCTTGTCGTCGTTCTTGGTAACCACCCGGACTTTAAACCAGCCAATGAACCTGCCGCCGAAGCCGCTGTAAGCGCGCGGCCTGACTTTGTCGTAGCGATCTATCCCGCCTACCTCGCCGAGACTCCTGCGCTCACTCAACTCTCCAAAGGTATCGATCCAGGTCTAACCACGCCGCCCACCTTCCTATTGCAAGCCGAAGATGATCCCGTCCACGTAGAAAACGTACTGGTTTACGCGCAAGCACTCAAACAACTCAAAGTCCCCACTGAGCTTCACGTCTACTCTGAAGGAGGCCATGGTTATGGTCTCCGGCCATCCGCCCTTCCTGTTACGCACTGGCCCTCTCTGGTCGAAACCTGGCTCCATACCATTCACATCCTTCCCGAAACGTCATCTTAATCAGAAAAGGATGCACGACATGAACCACACGAAAAGAGTCCTCCTGATTCTCGGTCAAGCGCTGCTGTTCTTTGCTCTCTTTGCCTTGGGCAGTTTTCTGCATCCGTTCAATCTTCACTGGGCGACGACGCCAACCCCCGAAGGCACACGCTACTTCGTAGCAGATGGCCTTCTCCTTGCTCTCGGCGCATTCCTCGCAATCATCATCGTCCAATCTCTTCGTAAGCGGCTCTGCGATACCCCACGGACGATCGTTGCGTTTGTCCTCGCGGTTGTCGCCGGCTACATGGTCAAACTAGGCTTCGTTACCGTCGAGGCCATCCGAAGCCAGTTCTGATATAGATATCTCCGAATACCGAAGTAGTGTCATCCTGAGTGAAGGTTGGTGCGCAAAGCGCGGCAATCGAAATCGAAAAATCTGCGGTTTCTACCATGAGAGCCGCGAATCTCGAGAGCACAGCATCTTCTCCTGAACAAACCAGAACGCCTACATGACTGATCCCAATCTCTTCTCTCTTCTCTCCCGCGCACAGACTCTCCTCGACGAAGGCTCCGCCGGCCTTCCTTCTGCGCCCTCTCCTCCGCTCGATGCTCAGGCCGCCGAGATCCTCAACGAAACCGCCACACGCCTGCACGACAACTACCCCTACGCGCATCCTCTCTACGCCGGGCAGATGCTCAAGCCGCCTCATCCCATTGCGCGCGCCGCCTATGCGTTGGCCATGTCCGTCAATCCCAACAACCACGCGCTCGATGGTGGTCGCGCCAGCTCCGCCATGGAGGTCGAAGCCATCGCCGCTCTCGCGGAGATGTTCTCCTGGCCTCAGCATCTCGGCCATCTCACCAGCGGAGGCACCTTCGCCAACCTCGAAGCCCTTTGGATCGCAGGCCAGCTCGCACCCGGCAAAAAGATCGCTGCCTCAGACCAGGCGCATTACACCCACTCGCGCATCTCTGCTGTCCTCAACCTGCCCTTCACAACCATTCCCTCCGATACCTCCGGTTGTATGGACCTCATCGCGCTCGAAGACGCGCTCTCCGCCGGTGAGATCGGAACCGTCGTTGTTACCCTCGGCACCACCGCCGTCGGCTCAGTCGACCCTCTCGACCGTATTCTCCAACTCCGCCGGAGATACCCCTTCCGCATCCACGTCGATGCAGCCTACGGAGGCTACTTCACCTTAGTCTCGAACCTCGCACCAGAGACTCGCCACGCCTATGACGCCATCCCGGAGGCAGACTCGATCGTCATCGATCCCCACAAGCACGGCCTTCAGCCCTACGGTTGTGGAGCGGTTCTCTTCCGCGATCCCACCGTTGGCCGCTTCTATAAACACGACTCGCCCTACACCTACTTCTCGTCGAAAGACCTTCACCTCGGCGAGATCTCGCTCGAGTGCTCCCGCGCCGGAGCCTCTGCCGTCGCCCTCTGGGCAACCCAGCAGCTGCTGCCTTACACCCACCAAGGCGCTTTCGCATCTGGTCTCGAATCCGGACGCTCTGCTGCTCTCGAGCTGAATCGCCGCATCCATCAAGATCCGCGTTTTATCGCTCCCATACACCCACCGCAACTCGACATCGTCTTCTTTGCCGCCCGTGACCCACAGACCGCTCCCACTCCGGAGTCATCCTCCGCACTCGCCCACCGCATCTTCGATCAGGCCGCTCATCTCGATCTTCACCTTGCACTCGCCAACCTTCCGCTGCGTCTCTTTCCGCCCGATAGCTTTCCCGGACACACCACCGGCACCGTGACCTGTCTTCGTTCCGTCCTCATGAAACCCGAGCACCTCGCATGGATCGATCCCATCTGGCAGCGTCTCGATCAAGCCACCACAGAAGTCCTAGGTACCTGAAAACGCGCCACAGACGAAGGAACCCACAGACGAAGGAACCCTGAAACGAAGCACCCCACAAACGTCATTCCGAGCGCAGCCGAGGCATCCCTGTATTTCGCTCGAAGTTCCACCAGCTCTCATTGAAGGCAAATCCGGACCACGGCCCACCTTCACAACGATCCCACCCAAAAAATATGTCATTCCGACCGGAGCGTAGCGGAGTGGAGGAATCCGCTTCTCTACAACCGTCGTCAAGACCGGCATTCCCAGCCACGTCTCCCAAAAACAAGTGCAAAAAATTTCAAAATGAGGAAAATCGGGCCGCTTTTTGCGTGACATGAAAAATAGGACACCGGAAACCCCCTATCCCTATGAAAACTCATGTCCATCCCACAAGAGAATCAGCCTGGGTGACCCACTCTTGCACAGTCCCGTTCGCATCGGTTTGATAAACTTGCGCCAAAGACGCCTGAAGCGCTTACGTTCTGCAATTTGCCGCAGTCTGGGTGTTAGGCAAAGGTAATTTCTTCGTGACGCAGAGTTATTCTGCTCTGTACCATCGGGAAGTTGCGGCACCGGTATGAAGCCTCCGGTTTTTTTGAGACGAGGATGACCACTGCATGAGTAGCTCTAAA
>Ga0268266_10002952_pt1 | contig 17542 bp, 22 predicted proteins | sample KBSS13metaG_FD_190356 | JGI IMG/M metagenome (GOLD analysis project Ga0268266, IMG submission 190356) | Switchgrass rhizosphere microbial communities from Kellogg Biological Station, Michigan, USA - KBS S1-3 metaG (SPAdes) (version 2) | ecosystem: Host-associated > Plants > Roots > Rhizosphere...
TATATCATCGAATTTAGGGGCGTCGCCAAGTGGTAAGGCACCGGGTTTTGATCTCGGCATCCGTTGGTTCGAATCCAGCCGCCCCTGCCATTCTCTTATTTTAAAGACAGACTTAATTGCTATGCTTTTTGTTGATTAATCTTGACATTGCATTGCAAAAATATTAAAGTTCTGCCGCATTAGGGGCGTCGCCAAGTGGTAAGGCACCGGGTTTTGATCTCGGCATCCGTTGGTTCGAATCCAGCCGCCCCTGCCATCTATTTAATTACATACCAACCGCCAAGGGTGCTTCATGCCCAATCTTGTCGTTTTTAGTGGAAATGCTCATCCACAGTTCGCTCAAAAAGTCGTAAGTCACTTACATATCCCTCTAGGTGCTGCATCAGTCGGTCACTTTTCTGATGGAGAAATTTCAGTAGAAATTACTGAAAATGTTCGTGGTAAAGACGTATTTATCGTTCAGCCTACTTGTGCCCCTACCAATGATAACCTTATGGAAATCTTGGTTATGGCAGACGCTTTGCGTCGTGCAAGTGCTGGTCGTATTACCGCTGTTATCCCTTATTTTGGTTATGCTCGCCAAGACCGTCGTCCACGTTCTGCGCGTGTACCGATTACAGCTAAAGTTGTTGCAGACATGCTTACCACTGTTGGTATTGATCGTGTCGTAATGATTGACTTACATGCTGACCAAATTCAGGGTTTCTTCGATATTCCAGTCGACAACATCTACGGTACTCCTGCTTTGCTTGCTGACTTACGTCAACAACAGCATGACAACCTTATGGTGGTTTCTCCTGACGTTGGTGGTGTAGTACGTGCTCGTGCCGTTGCCAAACAGATGGGTGACATCGATTTAGCAATTATTGACAAACGTCGTCAAAAAGCCAATGAGTCGCAAGTTATGCACTTAATTGGTGACGTAAAAGATCGTGATTGCGTTATCGTAGATGACATGGTTGATACTGCCGGTACTTTGTGCAAAGCAGCTGATGCGCTTAAGCAATTTGGTGCACGTCGTGTAGTTGCATACGCAACTCACCCTGTACTTTCTGGCAAGGCTATTGAAAACTTACGTAATTCAGTTATTGATGAATTGGTTGTCACTGACACCATTCCTCTTTCTGATGAAGCATTAACCTTGGGCAAAATCCGTCAGGTTTCTGTTGCTAGCATGGTTGCTGAAACGATTCGTCGTATTAATAACGAAGAATCTATCAGTGCGATGTTCGATAGTTTATAATACCGCAGCTTTTATGAACCCTGGCCTTGGCTGGGGTTTTCTATCACTAAACTGGTCGCAAGTTTAGTATATTTAAACTTTAATGAGGATTTACTCATGGCAAACTTCGTATTAAACGCTCAAGCGCGTGCTGAAGACAAACAAGGGAAAGGTGCGAGCCGCCGCCTTCGTCACGAAGCATTAATTCCAGCTATCATTTATGGTGGCAATGCTGAGCCTGTAGCTATTACTTTAGAACTTCGCGAGCTTGTAAAAGCTTTAGAAAACAATGCTTTCTTTGAAGAAGTTGTAGAAATCAAAGTGGGCGACAAAGTTGAAAACGTTAAAATCCAAGCGTTACAACGCCACCCATCTAAAAACACTCCTATGCACGCTGACTTCAAACGCGCATAAGTGTTGAAAGGCGTAGATTAGTGTCAAATATTTCGCTAATTGTTGGTTTGGGCAATCCTGGTTCAGAATATGCCCAAACCCGCCATAATGCAGGCTTTTGGTTCATTGAACAGCTTGCTAATAAATATGGCATTACATTAAAAAATGATCCGAAATTTCACGGAATCAGTGGGCGTGGTAATATAGAAGGACACGATGTCCGTCTACTTCTACCTACTACATTTATGAACCGTTCTGGACAAAGTGTAGTTCCATTTGCAAAATTTTATCAAATTGCTCCCGAAGCAATTTTGATTGCTCATGATGAACTTGATATGAATCCTGGTGTAATTCGCTTAAAAACAGGCGGAGGACATGGCGGTCATAACGGTTTACGTGACATTGTCCCTCATATTGGTCCAAATTTTCATCGTTTACGTATTGGTATCGGACATCCTGGCTCAAAAGAAAGAGTTTCAGGTCACGTACTTGGAAAAGCACCAAGTAGTGAACAAAGTCTGATGGATGCTGCAATTGATCATGCCCTTTCTAAAGTGAAACTACTTGTTCAAGGACAAGTTCCACAGGCCATGAATCAAATTAATGCATATAAACCCACTTAAATTGTTGAACAATCATGCTTGCTATCTTGCTTTTTTAGGAGCAAAATGCGCATCAGCCACTTTGCCAACCGCAAAAGCTAAAGATTTCACCATAAGATCTACATCTTAGGTCTACTCAGGAGACGCTAGCCATGCTATCTCGTTTATTAAAATGCAAAATTCACCGTGCAGTTGTAACCCATGCTGAACTTCACTATGAAGGTTCTTGTGCAATTGATGGCGTATTGATGGACTTAGCTGGTATTCGTGAATATGAAGAAATTCATGTTTGGAATGTAACCAATGGCAAACGCTTCACGACTTATGCGATTCGTGGTGAAGATAACTCTGGAATTATTTCAGTAAACGGCGGTGCTGCACATCAAGCAGACGTTGGTGATCTAGTCATTATTGCTACATTTGGTGATTTTACTGAAGCTGAAGCAAATATTCATAAACCACGTTTGGTCTATGCAAACCCAAATAATACAGTCAACCACACAGCGAATTGTATCCCTGTTCAAGTTGCCTAATTTCTTCTAAGAATAAAAAAGCCCGCATTGACGGGCTTTTATAATTTTATAAATCCTAAATCGTTCCTTCCCACCAGTTCTTTTGCTGTTTGCAATTTAATGCTTGAAGCCCCTCTCCTCGCAAATCAAACAGAATCGCCTCTCCTTTTGTATTTACCTTAAATTCAGCATACTTTGCTTTCTGATAGCATTCAGCTAGACCTTCGGCAAACAAGAAACTTCGTGAAGCGGGATATAAAGCCTGTAAACGATTTTCAGGATTTTTTAAAATTAAACTTTGCCCAGCAACTGAATTGTTACTATCTAAAATTGTACGAACTACTCGATTTTGTGAATCCAAAATAACTTTTGCTGGAACAGAAGAATGATTAAAAATTACCTGATCTAGAGCCTCACTCTCACTTCCTGCAAGAGCTTTAAGAGATTGTAAATTTAACTCATAAGCCAGTGCCATATAGTCACCTTGTAAAATTGAACGAGGATCAACTGGTCTAAGCTCAATAAAAATACTTTTACTATGATGCAGATGCCATTCGTTTTTCACTACTAATCCTACAAAGATTAATATGGTGGCGAATGCAAGAATAAGAGAAAAATACTTTTTCATTCTTTCCCTCCTTCAACTTCAACAAAATCACCTTTATTTTCACGATGAAGTAACCATGACAGAGCCAAGAGAACAACACCAGAAATAAAAATTGAGGCACTCTTGGCTAGAAAAGTTATTTGTAAGTTGTAGTAGAGCTGCCAGAACACTAAAACTAATACAGCCAAGCTAACTCCATAAACAATATAATCTTTCTTTTTTAATGCCCACGTTAAAATAATGAACAGGATAAAAATTTCAAAATAGCCAAGTGTAATAAGCAATATGCCAAAAATTAAAAAGGCAAAAAAAGTGACTCCATGAAGTTGTCTATATAAATGAAAAATACTAAAACATAGCAACCATATGCTAGGTAGCAAATATAAAACCCATAGCTGCTGACCTATCGAACTCTCTGGAATTAACCCCATAAAAGCATCAAAAAAAGAAGCTACTAGAATTACTACAAGCACACATAAAAAAATACTACGCTCATATAACGCTATTGATTCACTCTTAGGCAACAGCACCAAACTAAAAACCAAGTAACTGAGCAAAGTTAAATTTAAATAGGTCTGATTAGAATGCCATATGTAGCAAGCAATTGAATTAAAATGAAGAACCAATGCGGTTTAAGGAAATAACTGATACATAGAATAAAAATCTGCGCAATTAAAACCCATAGAATTTGATCTGTTTCTGAACCAAGATGAAATAAGAAAGCAGTCTGTCCACTGATAAATAAACAATAAGCAAATTGTCGAAAGAAATAGCTTTGTGATTTCTTTAAAAGAATAAAAGCTAGTCCAACAAAAATAATTCCAATAACTAAAGAAATGGCCTCCCAAAACACCAGTGTAAAAGCTGCAAGTGCTAGACCTGCAAGCCAAGCACCAATTGCCAATGGAATGACATAAAAGCGGCTTTGACGAAAAATTTTTATTAAAAGATAACTAATGAGTGCAAACCAAATAAAAATAATGCCCGCAATCAATAAAAAGATGAACTCATTAGAATCTTTAAATAAGTTATTAATCCCATCTACAAGCCATATTGTTGCGGTTACACCGAGAACAGCAGCCATTAAACTGGCACATAATTGGTCGTCTTTTTTGAAGAAATAATAAAAAGCGATGAGTCCTGAAAAGAACGCCGAGATCAGATAAGGAATATTTTCATTCGATAAATATTGGATCATTCCAATGATTGAAATAACGGCAAACCAAGCGATAAAAACAAATCTTAAAGCACGATACTTCTTTATACACACCCCAAACTCGACAAGGCTTAATAAATTTAGAGCGAACAGATATAAATATGGAAACTTTTCTGACCAAAAAGTCTGTTTAAAAAATAAAAAAAGTGTGAGCTGGCTGGTTATACAAATTAGACCAAAAATTCCAATATTCGGTCGATATAGCCACGGTAGTAAAAGCAATGTCCAAATTAAAAAAAGCAAATAACTGTCTGCACCAGTTTGATAAACCTGTCCGATAACGGCCAAGCTTAAGCCTATCATCAAGCCACAAATACTGTGTAAGGTCTGCCTAACACCTTCAGTTAAGGTATCTTTTACACTGAACCATGCTGTCACAAGTAATATAAGGGGCGGGATAGCGAGTTGAATGCTATCCGGAAGCATCAACCAATTAGCAGCAATTAAATAAAGAATACTTACCGCCATAAATACATAACTGAAAATATGGAGATGCTGAATAAATGAGCTATTTGTTAGAGGATAATAGTCTCTTATCTGCATGAAACACCTATTTTATTTATAATTTTCTATAAAAAACATAGCATTCCATTTTCATATCAACAAGTAAGCTCTTGTTAAAAAGCCTAATTCTGTTTATGAAAATACTTATTCATAAAGAAACTTAGCATTCTATAAAAGCATCTAGCCAATTTTATCAAGCGCGCTATAATAAAACCCATCGCTTCAGGGCGGGGTGCAATTCCCCACCGGTGGTAAAGTTAATTTTTATAAATAGATTAACAAGCCCACGAGCTTAAATTTTGTAATTTGAGCAGATTTGGTGAAACTCCAAAGCCGACGGTATAGTCCGGATGAAAGAAGACGACGAACTGGGATAAATCCGTTTTTATTTCAGTGCCAGCCTGTTTTTACATCAGTCCTGAAATGTTCAACCGTATTTTTACGAGAGCGTTTCATTATGTCTAGCTTAATTCAACCAGAACTTTTTTTCTCAGCCCTCTCTCCTGCTGAGCTGCGCATTCAACAAGCATTAGAAGATATCCGTAAAGGCAAACCTGTCTTGGTTATGGATGACTTTGACCGTGAAAATGAAGCTGATCTCATTGTTGCAGCCGAAACGTTAACGGTAGAAACAATGGCACGCATGATTCGTGATGGTTCGGGTATCGTATGTTTATGCCTTACAGAAGAGCTAGCAGACCATCTAGAACTACCACCAATGGTTTCTCAAAACTCGAGCCAGTTTCATACCGCTTTCACAGTAACCATTGAAGCTGCTCAAGGTGTTACTACAGGTGTTTCTGCTAAAGACCGTGTTACTACCATTCAAACTGCAATTAAAGATGGTGCTGTCCCAAGCGATCTTAATCGTCCAGGTCACGTTTTCCCATTACGCGCACGTAATGGTGGAGTGCTTACTCGACGTGGTCATACTGAAGGAACAATTGATCTCGCACGACTAGCCGGTTTAAAACCTGCTGGTGTGTTGTGTGAATTGACTAACCCAGATGGCACTATGGCATCAGGCATTCAAGTTTTAGCATATGCACAAACTCATCACTTAACCGTGATTACGATTGAAGAACTTGTTCAATACCGTCAACAACACGGTGTTTAAATAAAAAAAGGTTTGGCTTTAGATCAAAGCCAAACCTATAAATTAAAACTTACTTATATTTAAGAAACTTTCTTTTGTGCTGCCAGTTCTTCAATATAGTCCAAAAGTTCAGAGAACTGATTAATCATTGCTTTTGGCTGTGCTTGAGCAAGTTCCTCTGCTGTTCCATAGCCATAAGTCACAGCTACCGCCTCAATACCATTGTGACGAGCACCTAAAACATCATATTGACGGTCACCGACCATTAAACACTCTTCTGGACTTAATTGTTCGTGCTCAAGAATATAATGAATGAGTTCAGCTTTATTGGTCCGCTCACCCGTCAATTCACTGCCATAAATATCTACAAAATATTGGCTTAATTCAAAATGATCTAAAATTCGTTTCGCATACATCGTTGGCTTAGCAGTAGCAACAAATAAACGATACCCTTCGCCTTTTAATGCACTCAGTGTTTGTATAACTGATGGATATACTTCATTTTCAAACAAACCAATTACCGAAAAACGCTCACGATAAGCCAGCAGAGCTTGTTCAGCTAAATCATCATCTTGAGTAGCCAACAATTTTGCGAGTGAAGGTTTTAAAGGTGGGCCAATGGTCCAGTCAATATTTAAATCGGCAGCCAATGGATAGCCTAGTTTTTCCATTGCATAGCGAATTGAAGTATGGATACCAACCTTTGGGTCTGTTAGGGTTCCATCTAAATCAATCAAAATATGTTTTATAGCCATTCAATCACTAACCCAGTAAAGTATTTAATTCAATTGGTCGAGAGTTTAATCAAACTCTCTTATACTAACGTAAATTTAAATTGAAAAGGAAATAACCGTGCGTCCAACCGTACTTTGTTTCTCGGGTTTAGACCCTTCAGGTGGTGCAGGTTTACAAGCTGATATTGAAGCGATTGGACAAAGTGGTGCTCATGCAGCAATTGCATGTACAGCGCTTACCATTCAGAACTCACAACAAGTATTTGGCTTCGAAGCAACCTCAAAAGAACTATTATTAGCTCAAGCCAATGCCGTTGTTGGTGATTTACCAATTAAATGCGTTAAGTCAGGCATGCTTGGCACTACAGATAATATTGCTGCTCTAGCTGAATTTCTTCGCGCACACCCTGACTATCAATATGTACTTGATCCTGTTTTAGTGGCAAACAGCGGTGGTTCTTTAGGTGATCAAGCGACTCTTGTTAAAGCATTTGTTGAGCTTATTCCCCTAGCCACCATTATTACTCCCAACACGGTCGAATTACGTGCATTAACAGGTACTGATGATTTAGACCAAGCAACCAAAAAACTTTTTAAAATGGGTGCTAAAGCTGTATTAATTAAAGGTGGGCACGAAGATACACCAGATCATATTAAAAATAGTTTATATATTAATGGTGAACTTGCAGCGAGTAGTAGTTGCCCCCGTCTTGAAGGCGAATATCATGGATCAGGTTGTTCTTTAGCTAGTTTTATTGCTGGTCGTTTAGCTTTAGGTGATTCTTTAAAAATTGCAGTTCAGCATGCTGAAACATGGTTATTCGGTGTTTTAAAGAATGCTGACACTCCAGTGCCAAATGGGCAAAAAATACCAAAAAGATTTTAAAAAGAAAAAAGGCGCCAAAAGCGCCTTTTTTATTACCCTCAATTATTGAGGAATACGTAAAACCTGTCCAGGGAAGATTTCATCTGGATCTTTTAACATTGGTTTATTTGCTTCAAAGATTTTTGGATACTGATTTGCATCACCGTAAAATTCTTTCGCAATTTTTGAAAGATTGTCACCAGATTTCACTGTATAAAACTTACTTTCCGGTTCAGGAGTTGCAACAGTCATCTGGTCATCTACTTGTGCCACATGATCAATGTTGCCAACAATAAGAATAATTTTCTCTTTATCTGCTTGGCTTTTTACCTGTCCTTTAATAATTGCAGTATCTGTAGCACCATTATAGGTTACAGATAAGCCCTCTACCCCTAAGCCTAAACTTTTAATTAAACCTAATAATTTATTTGCAACTTCTTGTGCAGAAGGTTCTGCTGGTGTTGCCGGAGCTGGTTGTGGTTCTGCAGGAGCGGTATTTTTCTTACCAATACCTTTTACAAAATCAAAAAGACCCATCTTTTAGTCCTCATATTATTGTTTATAGTAAAGTCATTAAACTGACCTTTATTGTTATACTTCAAAAAAGTTATGCCTCTGCTATCAATTGAGGTTGATCTTGTAAAAATATGTATCTCTTAAATTTTTTCTCCAATAAAAAAAGCCACCTTCCGGTGGCCTTCTTTTTATTCAGCAATATGCGAATTAACCAAGTTTTTTAGTTACATAGTCAATTGCAGATTGAACTGTAGTGATTTCGTTAGAATCTTCATCAGGGATAGTGATGTCGAAGTCATTTTCGAAAGACATTACAAGCTCAACTAAATCTAAAGAGTCAGCACCTAAGTCATCCATAAAAGATGCTTCGTTTTTAATCTCTTCAGCTTTAAGACCAAGTTGTTCTGCAACCGCTTGTTTAACGCGTAGTTCGATATCGCTCACAGGAATTCTCCTCATTGCTTGTGGCGTTTGATTTGCCACTAGTTTAATTGAATATAAAAATTTTTAAAAGTTTATACATCAGCCTTAGGCCATGTATAAACCACCATTTACATGTAATACCGTACCGGTAATGTAACCTGCTTTATCACTTGCAAGGAAACTCACCGCATTTGCGATATCTTGTGGCTCACCTAAGCGATTTAAAGCCACTTGATCACTCATTTTTTTGCGAATGTCTTCACTAAGTGCATCTGTCATTTCTGTTGCGATGAAACCTGGTGCCACACTGTTCACAGTGATTTGACGGCTACCCATCTCTTTTGCAAGACTACGGCTAAAAGCTTCAATACCTGCTTTTGCAGCAGAGTAGTTCGCTTGGCCTGGGTTTGCAAAGTGCGCAACAACAGAACTAATATTAATAATGCGGCCAAAGCGCGCTTTTGTCATACCTTTAAGCACACGTTTAGATAAACGATATACAGCTTTAAGGTGAATGTTGAGAATGTCATCCCAATCATCTTCTGACATACGTAGCAATAGATTGTCTTTCGTGATACCCGCATTATTAACCAAAACAAGCACAGGGCCATAGTTCTGTTCAATATGAGAAACGACTGCTTCAATCTCATCGAGATTACGCACATCGAGAGCTAAACCTGCACCTTGCTCACCAAAGCTTTCACTTAACTTTTGTGCACCAGATTCAGATGTTGCAGTACCTACAACAAAATAACCGTCTTGAATAAGTTGCTGGGCAATTGCAGCGCCAATGCCCCGACTCGCGCCCGTTACTAATGCAACTTTGCGTTCTTGTGTCATGCAATTTTTCCTTCTGCCACTAAAACAGCATTTAGGGCATCTTCCATTTTACTCTTGCTATCAATCGCAAAAGCTTTTTCTATATTTGGTAAACGCTTCGCGAGATTACTCAATACTGTACCAGGGCCACACTCAACAACGTAGTGAATACCTTGGTCTTGTAAGAACTGCATCGTGTCTGTCCATTGTACAGATTGGTACAATTGAGCAGTCAACGCCTGACGCAATTGAGCAACATCGGTAGCTATTCCCGCGTTGACATTTTGTATTACAGGTATGGTAGGCAGCTCAATGGCAGTTTGTTCCAAAGCTTCTGCAAATTTTTCAGCAGCAGGCTTCATCAATGAACAATGCGAAGGAACTGACACAGGTAAAGCAATTGCCTTAGCAGATTGCTCTTTTGCCAAAGCCATTACTTGTTGTACAGATGCTGTACTTCCGGCAATTACGACTTGGCCTTGTGAATTATAGTTTGCAGCTTCTACTGAGCCTTGACCTTCTGCATTCACAATTTGGCAAAGTTCAACCACTTTTTCATCAGCCAAACCAAGGATGGCAGCCATAGCTCCTTCCCCTTGAGGAACAGCGCTTTGCATGAGTTTGCCACGCAAATTCACGAGTTTCACTGCATCTGCCAAGCTCATAGATCCTGCAGCAACCAAAGCGCTGTATTCACCTAGAGAATGTCCTGCAAGGTACTTAGGTGCCAGACCACCTAAATCAAGCCATACACGCCATAAAGCGATACTGGCAGTTAATAACACAGGTTGGGTATTTTCTGTTTGGTTGAGACCTTCACCACTTTGCGCAATATGCCACAGATCAAATCCAAGTGCATCTGAAGCTTCCGCAAAGGTTTGCCCAACCCCACTAAACTGTTCTGCTAGTTCAGCAAGCATACCGACTTTTTGTGAACCTTGACCTGGAAACACAAACGCAGTTTTTGTGGCTAAAGCTACTTGTTCAAGACGTTTAGCAGACATAAGAAATCCTTTTTTGGGTTTTCACTCATTTCTGGAGCGGAAATTTAACATGTTATTTATATTTTTATAATTGCGAAAAACAACAAAAAAAGGGAGCTTTCGCTCCCATTTTTTCTATACTTAAGCATCACGCTTAATGCATATCATACAATTATTCAGCATCAGCTGCTTTAGCGAATAATTGACGACCACGGTAGAAACCGTCTTTAGTCACGTGGTGACGACGATGAGTTTCACCAGTTGCTTGGTCTACTGTTAATGCATTCTCGGTTAAAGCGTCATGTGAACGGCGCATGTCACGGCGAGAGCGACTTTTACGGTTTTGCTGAACGGCCATGATGGCTCCTTACAAAGATCGAAAAAATGGATCAGAACAAATTCAGTTGTCTTATCTCACAATTATATCACAAATTATGAGTTAAGTTTACCCTTCAAACCTGCCAAAACATCAAACGGGTTATCCCGTTTTTCTTCAACAACATTTTGAATGGTAGGTTGATGTTTATTTTCACAAGCATCATGCTTGGGAGATAAAGGCATCAACAATAACAGTTCATCTTCTAGTAATGCGAGCAAGTTAATCGAGGCTGGCGTATCATAATCGCCTTTCGTCGAAGACTCACTTTCACCTAAAACGATGAAATCAGCATCCTCATCCAAGCGCTCTATCAGTGACTCATCATCCACTAATGCAATATGAAAGTCTAAGACAAGAGGCATTTCAACAGGTTCCAAACAACGTTGGCACTCCATTGGAACTATCGTGTCCATATGACCATCCATCCACACAATGCGATGATATGCATCCATTGATAGCTTACAGTCTATGTTGATCAATTGGTTATCAATTGATCCAACAGCTTCACGAGCGATACGAGCAAAGCGAGACAAGGGCAGTTGACCTGACCATGTAAAGCCTTGTTCAGCCCATTTAAACGGCTCAATCTGTGCCGGAAAGGTATTTGCTGACATAATTAAGGCGGCAATTCTACAAATTCATCGGTACTCTGTCAAAGATTAAGATACAATTTTGCACTTCTTTAGACAGAACTCGGGGTAAATTAAGCAATGCACCTGTTGCAGCCGCAACCTGAAGTTAACACTTCATTACTCGTTTGCACCCATTCAACTCATCAGAACACTCTTGTACCTGACATAGTGCAACTCTCACCATGGTCAAGCTCAAAATCGGAGTCTGAGCAAGTCGATTGGCTTATTTTACACTTTAATCACTGGTTTTCCCACCATAATGTGACATTAGTTCGTGGAGATTTTGAACCAGAATATTTCCCTGCAACAAATATAGAACCTGCCAAGATTCAATTTGCCCATGGTTTCTTTAATAGTGCCTTGCATGAAATTAGTCATTGGTCTATTGCAGGCGAAAAACGCCGCCTATTACCGGATCTAGGATATTGGTACGCTCCCGATGGCCGTACGCAAGAACAACAAAGTCTATTTGAACAAGTCGAAGTTAAGCCTCAGGCAATTGAATGGTTGTTTGCACAGTCTTTTGGTAGAAAATTTAGAGTCTCGCTTGATAATCTGACAGGTGATGGTGGAGATGGCAAAATATTTAAAGATAATGTCTATGCTCAAGTACAACGTTACTTTTCAGGTGAAGCCAAGTTGCCACGTGATGCAGCAGCATTTATTGGTTTTATTTGCCAATGTACACGTTCAGGCCTAGCATTACAATTAAATGAATTTGAACGTGAACTCCTTGATTAATTGACAAAAAAACCACGTTAATTACTTGCATAGGTTGTTTAAAAAGCCTAATAATTATTTTAACACTGGCGTGATGGAGTCTCTAAAATATGATGCATTTACATGTACATCCTGAAAATCCACAGCAACGCCTTATTAGCCAAGCGGTTGAACGCATTCGTGCCGGAGATGTTGTGGTTTATCCTACCGATGCAGCCTACGCAATTGGGTGCCAAATCGGTAATAAAAATGCAATGGAACGTATTGCGCAGATTCGCGGTTTAGGACCTAAACATCAATATGCCATTATGTGCTGTGACTTATCAGATATTGCAACGTATGCAAAAGTTGATAATGCGACATATCGTTTATTGAAAGCGAATACCCCTGCTATAACGACATTCATTTTACCTGCAACAAGTGAAGTTCCTCGTAGGTTAATGCATCCTAAAAAGAAAACGATTGGCTTACGTATTCCAAGTAATCCAATTTGTCAGGCTTTATTACAAGAGCTTGGTGAGCCCCTACTTACGAGTACATTAATTTTACCGGGCCAAGAAGATCCTCTAGATGATCCTTACGATATTGAAAATCAATTAGATAAACGAATCGATGTATTTATTGATGGTGGTTTCGGTACTTTAACAAGCACAAGTATTGTCGACTTATCGGGTGAACATCCTGAAATTATCCGTCGTGGTATTGGCGATGTAAGTGCTTTTGAATAAGCACTTACAATTTTTACCAATAGTTTTAAAAAAAGTATTATCACTCAAAAAAATACTCTTTATTTATTTTGGATTTTTTTTACACTTTAGTCGTTAAGTAATTTATTAAAAGGCACAATTCATTTAGAATGATTTTCACTATCTGCTGTTCTTCTGTTTACAGCTCTCTTTGACTTGAATAACAAGTCTCATGCTTTTGAAAATTCGCGTGGCTTATAATCGTAATGAATCAATCACTTCATCAATCCATGGAAGACGCTCCACACATCCGTGTTTTAGATGAGTGGCATGACAAGATTCCTGAAGATCTCTATATCCCTCCTGCTGCATTTGAGATTTTGCTCGAACAGTTTGAAGGTCCCCTAGATTTTTTAATTTATCTGATTCAAAAAAACGGTTTTGATTTAATTCACGTCGATATTGCGCCTATAGCAAGTCAATATTTAACTTATATGGATAGTATGAAATCCTTAAATATTGAGCTAACCGCTGATTATATGGTGATGGCCGCTTTATTGGCAGATTTAAAGTCTCGCCTACTTTTACCAAAGCCAACAATCATCAGTATTGAAAAAGACCCTAAACAAGAACTTATTGACCGACTTGAAACCTATCTACGTATCAAGCAAGCGGCTGAACGTTTGGGTCAAATGCCAATTCTTGAGCGTGATACATTCAGTGCAAATGTGAGCTTAGGTCATATTGCTCCTGTTTATGAAGGCTATGATATTTCAGCATTACATGACGCATTGTTCTGTGTGTTTAACCGACCAGAACCTATTACGCATGTTGTGGCTCAAGAGCCTGTCTTACTAGAAGAACGCATTGCATATATTGAAGAGAAATTAGAGTCTGGTGACGTGTTAAGTTTTAAAGAATTACTCAATCCTCTGCAAGGTCGCATGGGAATGGTTGTTACATTTATGGCTGTTTTAGAGTTAACCCGACAACAGCGAATTAAAATTATTGCCTCAGGTATTGAAGCTCCGTTAGCAATTCAAGGATCTTCAATATGAGCTTTGAACAAAATAATACGGATTTGTCATTAGCTGACATTCACCACGAAGTCTTATTACAACTTGAAGCTATTATTTTTGCTAGTGAAGCGCCCGTTTCAATTGCCCGTTTAAAAGAAGCATTTAATAATCAATATAATAAACAACAGCTTCGTCAACTTTTACAACAGCTCGCGCTATTACAACATGGCCGATCTATTGAGTTGATTGAAACAGCGCAAGGGTTTCGCTTTCAGGTACGATCTAAATATCGTAGTATTATTGCTCAAATTTGGCCAGAGCGACCAACAAAACTGTCGCCTTCATTACTAGAAACCCTGGCTGTCATTGCTTATCATCAACCGGTTACCCGCGCTGATATTGAACAAATTCGTGGTGTGTCTAATAATAGTCAGATTCTTAGAACACTATTTGACTGGAACTGGATTAAAGAAGCCGGTTTTAGAGATTTACCCGGAAGACCCGCGTTGCTAATTACAACGCCTCAGTTTCTGAATGCTTTTGGTCTAGCATCGCTAGGCCAATTGCCTCCCCTACAGAACGCCAAGGAAGCCTTTATGGCTCTCGATGCAAATGCACCGAAATCATAAAGAGGTGGACTGTTGATCATTATGTCTAAGGTTGTGCTGTCATGAGTGAAAAATTGCAAAAAGTATTAGCGCGAATCGGATTAGGTTCCCGCCGATATATGGAAGAGGTTATTGCCGCAGGACGCGTGAGTGTAAACGGTCGTGTTGCCCAAGTGGGTGAGCGCATTGAACCAGGCGATGAATTACGCATTGATGGCCGTAAAGTTCAGTTTCAAATTGAAGACGAAATTCGTCGCCGTGTATTGATTTACTATAAGCCAGAAGGCGAAATCTGTTCACGTAATGATCCTGAAAAACGCCCGACTGTATTTGATCATTTGCCACAAATTGCGAATGACCGCTGGGTAATGGTAGGTCGTCTGGATATTAACAGTACTGGTTTATTACTATTTACAAATGATGGTGAGCTTGCTAACCGCTTAATGCACCCATCAAATGAAGTTGAACGTGAATATGCTGTTCGAGTTATGGGTGAAGTAACACCTAAAATACGTCAAAACATGGTTAATGGCGTAGAACTTGAAGATGGCCCTGCTAAATTTGAATCTTTCTCAGAAATTGGCGGTGAAGGTATTAACCGTTGGTACCAAGTTGTAGTGAAAGAAGGTCGTAACCGTGAGGTTCGTCGTATTTTTGAATCACAAGAACTTAAAGTAAGCCGCTTATTGCGTACGCGCTACGGTACAGTTATTTTACCACGCGAATTACGTACTGGCCGCTGGATGGAACTCGATAAAACTGATATCGATAATCTAGCAAAATCTGTTGAGTTAAAACCACGTCAAGGTACAGGTTTATTTGGTATGGCAAAACGTCGTACTGACCGTATGACTGAAAAGCCAATGGCTGCTCGTCGTGGCGGTTACTTACGCCAACAACGTCGTGATGAAGAAAAAGAAGCTCCAGCTAACACGGGTAACCAACGTAAATCAACTGGTTTTAACCGTGGTTCTAAGAAGTTCTAAGATTTATTGATATAAAAAAACCGCTCAAATCAGAGCGGTTTTTTTATATCATTTTTTAACTTAATTCATTTTTTCTAGTTCAATCCATTCAGCTTCAGGGAAATGAACTGCTAAATAGTCTTTCAGATAATTTGAAGTATCTTGAGAAATTAATGGATCTTTTGATTCATCTTTCAGGTTATAAACCAAAGCTTTTAATTTAAGTCCACGAGACTTAAGTGCTTCAAGACTAAGTAAAGTATGGTTAATACTTCCTAAACGACCTGATGTTACTAAAATAACTGGAAACTGGTGCTGAGCAACATAATCAATGCTAAGCAGACTGGTGGTTAGTGGCACCATTAAGCCGCCCGCACCTTCTAACAATACAATTTCAAAACGCTCTGCCAATGTTTGCGTCGCATTTTCAATTTTTTGAAAATCAATTTCTCGGTTATCTAGGCGTGTTGCAAGATGAGGCGAAGCAGGATAGCTAAAAATTTCAGGCATGGTTAGCTTATCATGATCTTCTTGAAACCAGCCCTGCCCCATAATTTCACGATGCTTTTCGATATCTTCAGAAATATCAGCATTACCCGTCTGAATGAGTTTTTGGGTAATCACTTTTTTACCCTGCTCAGTCCATAATTTTGCTAAAAAGCCTGTAGCGTAGGTTTTACCAATGTCGGTATCAATCCCACTCACAAAATAGATCTGGCCACTCATTTACTTCACTCTCCGGGCAATACAATAAATCGGATGATATGTGAGGGAATATCCCTCAGCGTACTTAAACCGATCATAATCTTGATAAAACTGTTGTAAAGTTTGCTTTGTCCAACGATGCTGAGCAGTTGCCGTTACACCTGTTGCTTTTAAATGCTGCAACACGGCTTTAGGCGAATCAAAATAGAGTTGAGCTTCTGACTCTGACAAATGCAAAATCTCAAAACCAGCCTGAGTTAAGGCACTATTCCAATTTTCAACTGACCAATAACTTAAACCTTGTCCGGTTAGCTCTTTAATTTCTCTTAAATTCTGAGAGCCGAATGTTGAAAAGCATAACCAGCCTTGATCAACTAAAGCCTCATTACAACGCTTAAGCAAAAGAGGCAAATCCTGCATCCATTGCAAAGCAGAACCTGAAATAATCATATCGAGCTGCTGGGGAAACTCTAAAGTTTCAATGTCCCCAATCAACCATTTCAAATTTTCTTGATGATTAAAATGCTGCTGCACATCTGCATACAGATCATTCAAAATTAATTCTTCAATCTGAAAAGATGCAGTAATAAGACGAGTCAAATTGCCAGAACCACAACCGATTTCAAAAACACGTGACATCGTACTTGGGCAAAACTGCTTTAGTAAGCCCGCTAAATTTTGGCAAATTTGTTTTTGAACTATTGCATGCTCTGAATAGCTTTGCCCAGCTTTGGCAAAACGCTGGGCAACCAAGTTTTTATTCAAACTCACAGAAAACTCACCAATTCTTCAAGCTCATGTTGCTGCACCATTGACGTTAAAGAAATACGCAAACGTGCACTATTTTTAGGTACTGTTGGTGGGCGTACAGGCATGGCATAAAAACCGCTTTCTTGAACGTGTTTTGCCTTATCGATCGCAGCCTGACTTTCTCCAACAATAACTGGAACAATATGACTAGTCGACGGGCTTACATAACCCTTTTGTACAACGGCTTGTTGAAGATATTGGCTAATATTTTTTAAGTGCTCACGCTGAGGTTGAGCAACCAATACTTTTTGGAATATAAAGTTTACCCAAGCTACAATAATAGGAGGTTGAGAGGTAGTAAAAATAAGCGGACGCATTTTATTAATAAGATAATCTTTAATAATTGGATCGCAAATAATGTAACCACCAACAGCTGCTAATGCTTTACCGAAGGTACCAACTAGAAAATCAATTTCCTGAATCACATTATATTGTTCAGCACATCCTAAGCCTTGCTGACCACGAACGCCAATTGAGTGTGCTTCATCGACATATAGCATGGTTTTAGCAAAACGTTTTTTAAGCT
>Ga0268266_10002953_pt1 | contig 17541 bp, 12 predicted proteins | sample KBSS13metaG_FD_190356 | JGI IMG/M metagenome (GOLD analysis project Ga0268266, IMG submission 190356) | Switchgrass rhizosphere microbial communities from Kellogg Biological Station, Michigan, USA - KBS S1-3 metaG (SPAdes) (version 2) | ecosystem: Host-associated > Plants > Roots > Rhizosphere...
GGGCTGGAACGCGAGGTCGGCGATCGGCGGCTCGCCGATCTGCCCGCCGGTGATCTGCAAGTTCTGCGCGCGGATCGCGGCGACCACTTCGGCGGAAGTCAGGCCGAGCGTTGCGATCCGGTCCGGATCGAGCCACAGCCGCATCGAGTAGTCGCGGGCGCCGAACATCTGGATGTCGCCGATGCCGTCGACGCGGAGCAACTCGTCGCGTACCTGCAACAGCGCGTAGTTGCTGATATAGAGCTGGTCGAAGCTGTCGTCGGGCGACAGCATGAAGACCACCATCAGGATATCGGGACTGTTCTTGCGGGTGACGACGCCGTTGCGCTGCACCTCTTCCGGCAGCCGCGGCTGCGCGATCGCAACGCGGTTCTGCACCAGCACCTGCGCCTTGTCGAGGTCGGTGCCGAGCTTGAAGGTGACGGTGATGGTGAGGTTACCGTTCGAGGTCGCCTGGCTGTAGAGATACAGCATGTCCTCGACGCCGTTGATCTCCTGCTCGATCGGGGCTGCGACCGTGTCGGACACGGTCTGCGCGGTGGCGCCGGGATATTGCGTGGTGACGACGACGGTCGGCGGCACCACTTGCGGATATTCCGAGACCGGCAGCGTGGTGTAGGCGATCGCGCCGACAATCAGCAGCACGATCGACAGCACCATCGCCAGGATGGGCTGGTTGATGGAAAGCCGGCCCAGATTCATGTCTTGTCACCGGCCGGTTTGACCTCTGACATCTGCGGGGTGACTTTCGCGCCCACGCGCGCGCGCTGCAGGCCGTCGATGATCACGCGGTCCTCAGGCTTCAGCCCCTCGCGGACCACGCGCAGGCCCTCGTCGAGCGGCCCGAGCGTTACCGGCTTCGCCTCGACCGTATTGTCGTCCTTGACGACAAAAACGATCTTGCGCGACTGGTCGGTTGCAATCGCCGTGTCCGGCAACAGCAACGCCTCATAAGGCGCGCTGCCGATGATGCGGACGCGGCCGAACTGGCCGGGGAGGATCGAGAGATTCTTGTTCGGGATGACCGCGCGGGTGCGCAGCGTTCCGGTCGACAGGTCGAGGCGGTTGTCGAGGAAATCCACCTTGCCCTCAAGCGAGGGCTTGGTCTCGCCGGTCAGCGTTACCTGCACCGGGTTTGGCGTGTCGCGCGAACTCGGTCGCTTGCCTTCAGACCAGAGCCGGCTGTTTCGCTGATAGGTCGCCTCGTCGACGTCGAAATAGATGTAGATCGGATCGAGCGAGACGATCGAGGTGAGCAGTGTCGCGCCGCCTTCGCTGCCCTGCACGAGATTGCCGGGCGTGACCAGATGGCGGCTCACCCGGCCGGTGATCGGCGCCATCACATGGGCGAACTCGATGTTGAGCTTGGCCGCCTTGAGCGCTCCTTCGGCCTGCATTTCCGCGGCGCGCGCCGCCTGCAAGGTCTGGCGGCGCTGGTCGACGATGGAATCCGACACCGCCTGGGTCTGGTTCAGCGTCAGGGCGCGGTCGAGTTCGCGCTTGGCGAGTTCTGCCTTTGCGCGTGCGTCCGACAACTGGCCATCGGCCTGCTCGGCGACCGCCTCGAACGGGCGGGCATCAATCACGTAAAGCAGATCGCCCGTGCGCACGATGGCGCCATCGCGGAATTCAACGCTGGTGACGAAACCGCCGACGCGGGCGCGAACCTGAACCTCCTGCACGGCATCGAACCGTCCGGTGAACTCGTCCCAGTCGGTAACGGTACGCTTCACCGGCTGCGCGACCGTAACCGGCGGCGCCGCGGGAGCCGCCTGTTGCGGCGCCTTGTCGCCGCAGGCGGATAGCGCCAGGGCGAGCAGCGGGGTCAACCATTGGAGAACACGAGGTGAGCGACGAACGCCGGCACCCGCCGGCAAAGCCGGACGTTTCAATTGCTCAATTGCAGTCAAACCCCATCTCCCCTCTCGGCATCCCCTGAGGAAGCCGCCGTGGAACTCTCGGCGGAGGCCACAGATGTGATCGATTTCCAGTCTCGTCAAGAACCCAGCGGGATCAAGCACAATCGTTATGCATGGATCGCGCTAAAGCCCGGCACAATTGTGGAACCTCCGAACAATCGCCATCATTTCTTCTGGCGGCCAATACCGCTATCAGCCGACGCCTGACAAAAACGTGACATCGCCGGAACGTCGCTCTCATGCTGCGCGCTTAAACGTGAGCAGCGATCCTCAAGGAGGATATCCCGTGGTGCGGCGTGCCGAAAGCCGGTCACAGTCTGCCGGCGGAGTGCCGCTAGCATAGTCTATCGGACAGCGGCATCAGATGGCGCCGGCACAACTCGCGGCTGTGGGCCGCCCGCAACATCAGGCATGACGGCCCGGATTTCCTCGGCTAACGTTGCGGCCAAGGCTCCCAAAGAGCCAGGGCCGGCAACAAGGCCGGATGTCCCGGGAGGACAAGCGTGCATAAAGGGCGTGTCGTATTCGGCGCCATGGATGAGGTCGTGTTCGGGCGGCCGGCATCCGAGGCACTCGTCGAACAATTGAGCCGGCTCGGCGCGAAACGCGCCTTCCTGATGGTCAGCGGTACCCTCAACCGCGAAACCGATGTGATCGAGACCATCCGCCACACGCTGGGGCCGCGTTGCGTTGGCACATTCGATGCGATGCCGCCACATACGCCGCGCGCCGCGGTCATTGCCGCCAGCGAACAGGCCCGCGCCGCGAATGCCGATCTCATCGTGACGATCGGCGGCGGCTCGATCACCGACGGCGCCAAGGCGGTGCAGCTCTGCCTTGCCAACGATATTCGCAATCCCGACGACATCGACGGGATCAGGGCCGGTCGCGGCGCTCCGCCGCAGCTCATTGCGCCGACGGTGCGCCAGATCAGCGTGCCGACGACGATTGCCGGCGGCGAGTTCTCTGCCTCGGCCGGCGTCACCAACGAGAAGACCAAGTTCAAGGAAGCATTGCGACATCCGCTGGTGATGCCGCGCGCGGTGATCCTCGATCCCTGGCTGAGCCTTCACACGCCGGAATGGCTGTGGCTCTCGACCGGCATTCGCGCTGTCGATCACTGCGTCGAGGGCATCTGCGCGCGCGAGGCGCATCCTTATGGCGATGCCCAGGCGCTGAAGGGGCTGTCGATGCTGGCGCAGGCGCTGCCGCGGGTGAAGGCGGATGCCGGCGACCTCGACGCGCGGATGGATTGCCAGATCGGGACCTGGCTTTCGACCGGGCCGCTGACGTCCGGGGTGCCGATGGGCGCCAGCCACGGCATCGGTTACGTGCTCGGCGCGGAGTTCGGCGTGCCGCACGGCTACACTTCCTGCGTGATGCTGCCGTCGGTGATGCGCTGGAACAAACAGGCCAATGCCGAGCGGCAGGCGCAGGTGGCCGCCGCGATGGGGCATCCGAACGAGGACGCCGGCGACGTGCTCGATGCCTTCATTCGCGGCCTCGGCATGCCGCGCAACCTGCGCGAGGTCAAGGTTGGCCCTGAGCATTTCGACCGCATCGCGCAGCAGGCGATGGCTACACCCTGGGTGCCGCGCAATCCGCGCAAGATCGAGGGACCTGCGCAGGTGCGGGAAATTCTGGATATGGCCGCGTAGGGAGACCAAAGCCAACATGTATACCGGCAAGCATGTGCATCTTCGTCCGCTTCAGCCCGCTTTCATCATGGCCTCATCAGGCGAAGCGGTGACCTACCGCGAGCTGGAGGCGCGCTCCAACCGGCTGGCGCATCTGCTTCGCAACCGCGGCCTGACGCGGCTCGATCACTATTCGATCTTCATGGAGAACAACAGCCGCTATCTGGAATCCTGCGGCGCCGGCGAACGCTCTGGCCTGTATTACACCTGCGTGAACTCCTACCTCACCGCGGGCGAGCTAGCGTATATCCTGACCAACAGCCAGTCGCGCGTCCTCATCACGTCAAGAGAAAAACTCGATGTCGCGCGCGAGGCGCTGAAGGAATGCCCGCAGGTGGAGCTTTGCATCGTCGCCGATGGTGATGGCGAAAGCGAACGCATCGTCGGCCTGCAGGAAGTAACTGCCGGTCTGCCCAACACGCCGATATCGGACGAATGCGTCGGCACCGCAATGCTCTATTCCTCCGGCACCACCGGCCGGCCGAAGGGAATTCTGCGCCCGCTGCCGGAACTGCCGGCCGACCAGCAATTGCCGCTGTTCGATTTTCTGCTGAAGATCTGGCAGTACCGCGAGGGCATGATCTATTTATCACCTGCGCCGCTCTATCACTCGGCGCCGCAGGCCGCCGTCAACCTGACGATCAAGATGGGCGGCACCGCCATCATCATGGAGAGGTTCGATCCCGAACAATACCTCTCGCTGGTCCAGAAATGGGGCGTCACTCACACCCAGCTCGTGCCGACGATGTTCTCGCGGATGCTGAAACTGCCGGAAGAAGCGCGCAAGCGCCACGATCTGTCGTCGCTCGAAATCGCGATCCACGCCGCCGCGCCCTGCCCTGCGGCCGTGAAGGACGACATCATCAAATGGTGGGGGCCGATCATTCATGAATATTACGGCGCCACCGAAGGGCTCGGCTTCACCGCCTGCAACAGCGAGGAATGGCTCGCCCATCGCGGCACCGTCGGCCGCGTCCTGCTCGGCGATCTGCATATTCTCGACGAGAACATGCAGCCCTGCCCGGTCGGCACGTCGGGCACGGTGTGGTTCAAGACGGCGACGCCGTTCGAGTATTTCGGTGATCCGGCCAAGACGCAGGAGGCCCGGTCGGCGGACGGCAGCATGAGCACGGTCGGCGACGTCGGCTATGTCGACGATGACGGATTTCTCCATCTGACCGATCGCGCCACGTTCATGATCATCTCCGGCGGCGTCAACATCTATCCGCAGGAATGCGAGAACCTCCTGATCACTCATCCCAAGATCGCGGACGCAGCGGTGTTCGGTGTGCCCAATCCGGATCTCGGCGAAGAGGTGAAAGCCGTGGTGCAGCCGATGCCGGGCATTTCGCCGGACCAGGAGCTGGCAGAGGAGCTGATTGCCTTCTGCGGGCAGTCGCTGTCGCGCCAGAAGGTGCCGCGCTCGATCGACTTCGAAGCCGAATTGCCGCGGCTTCCGACCGGAAAGCTCTACAAGCGGCTGCTGCGCGATCGCTACTGGGGCAACAAGACCTCGCGCATCGTGTGAAGGCAAACGGATCGGCGCGTGGTGCGGCGCATCATCAGATAGGGATCAAGTGTTCCGCCTCGCGGACTTTACGTAGTTCGAATTGCCAATTCCCACAGCACCTTGCCCGGTTGCCCGAACGCCCCACCATGGTATCTTCGATGCCAATCGGGCCAATTGAGACCCAAATATAGAGTGGAGGAGACCATGCGGAGCGTTTACGCGCTTGCCGCCGCGGCGTTGTTGTTGCTGCCGGCATTCGACCCTGCATCGGCGGCTGAGCCGAAACAGGGTGGCATTCTCAGGATGTATCACCGCGACAGCCCCGGCAGCGCCTCGATCCACGAAGGCGCGACCTATTCGGTCAACGTCCCCTTCATGCCGATCTTCAACAACCTCGTCATATTCAAGCAGGACGTGGCACAGAACAGCGTCGACTCGATCGTGCCTGATCTCGCCGAGAGCTGGGCCTGGAGCCCCGACAACAAGAAGCTGACCTTCAAGCTGAAGCAGGGCGTCAAATGGCATGACGGCAAGCCGTTCACATCGGCCGACGTGAAATGCACCTTCGACATGCTGATGGGCAAGTCGCAGCAAAAATTCCGGCAGAACCCGCGAAAGTCCTGGTACGACCAGGTCAACGAAGTCACCGTGAACGGTGACTACGAAGCATCGTTCGAGCTGAAGCGGCCACAGCCAGCCCTGCTCTCGCTGCTCGCCTCCGGATACACACCGGTCTATCCCTGCCACGTCTCGCCAGCCGACATGCGCACCAAACCGGTCGGCACCGGGCCATTCAAGTTCGTTGAGTTCAAGGCCAACGAGTCGATCAAGCTCACGAAGAACCCTGACTACTTCAAGAAGGGCCTGCCGCACCTTGACGGCATCGAGTTCACGATCATTCCGAACCGCTCGACCGCCATTCTCGGATTTGTCTCCAACAAGTTCGACATGACCTTCCCGACCGAAGTGACGATTCCGCTGCTGAAGGACGTCAAGAATCAGGCGCCGAACGCCGTCTGCGTAGTCGAGCCGGTCAATGTTTCGACCAACATCATCATCAACTCGTCCTCCCCGCCATTCGACAATCTCGACATCAGAAAGGCGCTGGCGTTGGCGCTTGATCGAAAGGCATTCATCCAGATCATGTTCGAGGGACAGGCCGATATCGGCGGCACCATGTTGCCGGCGCCGGGTGGCCTGTGGGCGATGCCCAAGGAAATGCTGGAGACCATTCCGGGTTACGGCCCTGACATCAACGCCAACCGGGAGGAAGCACGCAAGCTGATGCAAAAGGCCGGCTACGGCCCCGACAAGCGCCTCGCCGTCAAGATCTCCACCCGCAACATTCCGGTTTACCGCGATCCGGCCGTCATCCTGATCGACCAGCTGAAGAGCATCTACATCGATGGCGAACTCGACGTCGTCGACACCGCGCAATGGTTCCCGAAGGTCGCTCGCAAGGATTACTCGCTCGGTCTCAACCTTACCGGCAACGCCGTCGACGAGCCCGACCAGTCCTTCTATGAGAACTATGCTTGCGGCTCCGAGCGCAACTACACCAATTACTGCAACAAGGAGATCGAAAAGCTGTTCGATCAACAGTCCGCCGAGACCGACAAGGAGAAGCGCAAGAAGCTGGTCTGGGAGATCGACAAGAAGTTGCAGGAGGACGTTGCACGGCCGATCATCTTCCACGGGCGGGGCGGAACGTGCTGGCAGCCTTACGTGAAGGGCGTTACCGTCATGGTCAACAGCTCCTATAACGGCTATCGTTACGAAGACGTCTGGATGGACAGGTAGCCGTTCAACCGCAAACATGGCATTCTCGCGCGAAACGGGATTCCGGTTCGCGCGAAAAAGCGCATCAAAAACAAAAAACTGTCGTTCGAATCTGAGCTGATCGGAATCGAGCTCAAGCCGGCCTGCCAGGGAGAACCGCCAGGGTGTTTGCTTATATCGTGCGACGCCTCGCCTTGATGCTCGTGACCCTGATCGGGATCTCGATCATCATCTTCGTGCTGCTGCGCGTCGTCCCCGGCAATATCGTCGACATCCTGTTCGACGCCGCCGGCTTCGTCGATCCGACCGACAAGGCCAACCTGGAAAAGGAACTCGGCCTCAATCTGCCGATCTACGTGCAATACTGGAACTGGATCAGCGGGCTGCTCCACGGCGATCTCGGCTATTCCTACGTGTCGGAAAAGCCGGCGCTGCAGGAGATCCTGCCGCGCATTCCGATCACCGCGCGGCTGGCGGCGCTGGCGCTGTTGTTCTCCGCGTCCATCGGCATTCCGCTCGGCGTCATCAGCGCGGTCCATCAGGGCTCGCGGCTCGACTACACCTTGCGGGTCGTCAGCTTGAGCGGCCTGTCGCTGCCTTCCTTCTGGCTCGGCTTGTTGATCCTGATGGCGTCGGTTTCGCTGTTCGGCAGCATGCCGATCTACAACCCGAACCCGAAGACCTGGACCGAGGCGCTGGCGATCTATGCGGTGCCGGCGATGGCGGTCGGCTTTCGCAGCGCTGCGCTGACCATGCGCATCACGCGCTCCTCGATGCTGGAAATCCTGCGGCAGGACTACATCCGCACCGCACGCGCGAAGGGCGCCTCCGAGTCGTCGGTCAATTATCGCCACGCGTTGAAGAACGCCATTCTCCCTGTCATCACCGTGATCGGCATCGAGGCCGCGTTCCTGATCGGTGGCCTGATCGTCACCGAAACCGTGTTCAATATTCCTGGCGTCGCCCGCTTCCTGGTCGAGGCGCTGCGCTGGCGCGATTACCCGATCGTCCAGAACCTGGTGATGCTGATCGCCGTGGTCGTGGTGGTCGCCAACTTCACCGTCGACATGCTTTACGCCGCGATCGATCCGCGCATCCGGTATGGGGATTAGCCGCTTGACCACGATCAACTTCCACAACGAACTGCGACGGGCCGGCGCCCATTCGACGCATGGCTGGCGCCGTCTCCTGTTTCTGGCGCAGCGCTATCTGCTCGGCACGGTCGGCCTCGTCATCATGGTGCTGTTCGTCTGGATGGCGATCTCGGCCGACCTGATCTGCCGTTACGATCCGCTCAGCGTCGATTCCGCGCAGCGGCTCGCGGCACCGAGCATGCTGCACTGGATGGGAACCGATTCGTTCGGCCGCGACGTCTGGAGCCGGATTATTCACGGCGCGCGGATCTCGCTGGCGGTCGGCATCGGCGCCACCGCGCTGGGATCGTCGATCGGCGTCATCGTCGGCCTCGCATCGGGTTATCTCTCGGGCTGGGTCGACCTCCTGTTCCAGCGCGTCACCGATATTCTGCAGGCGCTGCCGCTTCTGGTGCTGGCGCTGGTGATGACGGCCGCGCTCGGCCCCTCCCTGCCGAACGTGATCATCGCCATTGCGATTCCGCTGATCCCGACCGTTGCCCGCGTGATCCGCGCCAACACGCTGGCTCTGCGCGAACTACCGTTCGTCGAGGCCGCGAAATCTATCGGCATGAGCGAAACCCGCATCGCGTTTCGCCACGTGCTGCCCAACACGCTGGCGCCGCTGATCGTGCTGGCTACCGCGCAGCTCGGCTCCACCATCCTCACCGAGGCCTCGCTGTCGTTTCTTGGCCTCGGCATTCCCGAGCCCTATCCTTCGTGGGGACGCATGCTGTCGGAATCGGCGGCGGAATATGTCCGCACCGCGCCGTGGCTGGTGATCTTCCCTGGCGTCGCCATCAGCCTTGCGGTGTTCGGTACCAATCTGTTCGGTGATGCGCTCCGCGACATCCTCGACCCGAGGCAGCGCGGCTGATGACGGAGATGAGAGGCGAAGAGACGGTTCTCGATGTGAAGAACCTGCAGACGGTGTTCTTCACCCCTTCGGGACTGTTCCGGGCGGTCGACGATGTCTCGTTCACCGTGCGCCGCGGCGAGACGCTGGCGATCGTCGGCGAGTCCGGCTGCGGCAAGAGCGTGACCGCGCTGTCGGTAATGCGGCTGGTGCCCGACCCGCCGGGCCGTGTGGTCGGCGGATCGGTCACGCTGGAAGGGACCGATCTGCTCGGCCTCGACGAAGCCGAGATGCGCAAGATCCGCGGCAACCGGATTTCGATGATCTTCCAGGAGCCGATGACCTCGCTCAATCCGGTTATGCGGATCGGTGACCAGATCACCGAAGTGTTGCGCCTGCACCGGGACATGACACCCAAGGAGACGTGGGCCAAGGCGGTCGAGATGCTGCGCCTCGTCCGTATCCCCGAGCCGGAACGCCGGGCCCAGGAATATCCCCATCAGCTTTCCGGCGGCATGCGGCAACGCGCCATGATCGCGATGGCGCTGGCGTGCCGGCCGACGCTGTTGATCGCGGACGAGCCGACCACCGCCCTCGACGTCACGATCCAGGCGCAGATCCTGGCGCTGATTGTCGATCTGCAAAAGACGCTCGGCACCGGGCTGATCCTGATCACGCACGATCTCGGCGTAGTGGCGCAGACCGCCCAGCGCGTCATCGTGATGTATGCCGGCAAGAAGGTCGAGGAAGCGACCGTGGAAGACCTGTTCGCCAATCCAAGACATCCCTATACGCGCGGGCTGATGGCCTCGATGCCGGCGGTGATTTCGTTTGGCGCCAAGACCGACGCGCGGCTGAACGAAATTCCTGGCATGGTGCCGTCGCTGACCAACCTGCCGCCGGGCTGCGCCTTCGCGCCGCGCTGCAGCCTCGCCGTCGATCGCTGCCGCGCCGAATACCCGCCGCTGCAGGAAGTCGACGGCAATCATTTCGCGGCGTGCTGGCGCGCGGCAGAACTGGTGGGCGCGCCATGACCGATCAACGCCCGTTGCTGGAGGTCACCGACCTCGTCAAGCATTACGCGGTGCGCGGCGGCGTGCTGCGGCGTCGCGTCGGCACCGTGCATGCGGTGGATGGCGTGAGCTTTTCGGTCGACAAGGGCGAGACGCTCGGGCTGGTCGGCGAATCCGGCTGTGGCAAATCGACCGTGGCGCGCAGCGTGCTGCGGCTGGTGGAGCCGTCCAGCGGCGCCATCAAGCTCAACGGCACCGATATCACCGGGCTCAGCAAGGCGGAGATGCGGCCGCATCGACGCTCGATGCAGATCGTGTTCCAGGACCCGTTCGCCTCGCTCAATCCCCGCATGACCGCAGGCGATATCGTCGGCGAACCGCTCAGCGTGCACGGGCTCGCGACGGGCCGGGCGCAGCAGGAACGGGTGGCCGAACTGTTCGCGCAGGTCGGGCTGCGGCCGGACCAGATGAAGAACTATCCGCATCAATTTTCTGGCGGACAGCGGCAGCGCATCTGCATTGCGCGGGCACTGTCACTGGGGCCGAGCCTAATCGTGTGCGACGAGCCGGTGTCGGCGCTCGACGTCTCGATCCAGGCGCAGGTGATCAACCTGCTGATCGACCTGCAGCGCAAGAACGATTTCTCCTACCTGTTCATCGCGCACGATCTCGCGGTCGTCGCCCATATCAGCCATCGTGTGGCGGTGATGTATCTCGGGCGCATCGTCGAGATCGCCGACAAGACCGAATTGTTCGCCAACCCGCGCCATCCCTATACACAGGCGCTGCTCGCCTCGGTGCCGATCGCCGATCCCAAGGCCAAGCGCCTTGCGCCGATGGTCGACGGCGACGTGCCGAGCCCGATCAACCCGCCCTCGGGATGCGCCTTCCACACCCGCTGCCGCTACGCGGTGGACCGCTGCAAGGTGGAGCGCCCGGCGCTGGTGGAAGCCGGCGAAGGACATCGGGTGGCGTGCTGGTTGAACGAGGGGACGGGACGGGCTGAGTAAAACTCTCCCGTCGTCCCGGCGAACGCCGGGACCCATAACCCCGGTCGTTGAGAAAGTTGTTGGCCATTGTGCTCAACAACGGCCGCCGCGGCGGATGGGTCCCGGGTCAAACCCGGGACGACGGCGAGTTTGCTGCTACACCATCGCCGCAATCTCGACGACGATCTTCCCCGTCGTCACCTGCTCGCCCTCGGCCACGTCGATCGACGACACCGTGCCCGTGACACCCGCGGTGTGCACATGCTCCATCTTCATCGCTTCCAGCGTCATCACGGGTTGGCCGAGCGCGACCTGCTCACCCGGCTTGACCAGCACGGCAACCACGCGGCCGTTCATTGCCGCGCGCACCTTGCCGTCGCCGCCGGCGGCGCCAGCGGTTTCAGGCGGAGCTAGCGTGAGGTCTCGGACAGCAATCGTGGTGCCGCGATGCAGGAGATAGAGCCGGTCGCTGTCGCGGAGGAACGTTGCTGACTCCATCATGCCGTTGGTACGGAAGCGGATCGTATCACGGCCGAGTTCGTCGATTTCGAACCGCTGCTCGGCACCATCGACGTTCGCGACATACCCTCCATCACGTTCGCGCACGACATCGACCTCGTGCACCCCGCGACCAAGATCGATCCGCGTCGTCAGCGGAAACGTCGTTGCGAGGCTGCGTCCGCCGCGCCAGGGCGGCGCATGTGGATTGGTGACGTAAAGCAGCAGCGCTGCCAGCGCGGCATCCGCCTTGTCGCCCGCGCGCGGCGCCAGCAATTCGTCGCGATGGTTGCCGATAAAGGCCGTGGTAGCTTCGCCCCTGGCAAAGCCGGGATGGCGCAGACAGGAAATCAGGAATCCCTGATTGGTGGTGACGCCGAATGCCGCGGTCTGTTCCAGTGCGCAGATCAGCCGGCCGCGCGCCTCGCTGCGGTCGGCGCCATGGCTGATGATCTTGGCGATCATCGAATCGTAGAATGGCGGGATGTCGGAGCCGGATTGCAGCGCGTGCTCGACGCGAACGCCATCCGGCATCTGCCACAGCGCCATTTTGCCGGACTGCGGCATGAAATCGTGACTGGCGTCCTCCGAACACAGCCGGACCTCAATGGCGTGGCCAGCGAAGCTGACGTCTTCCTGCCTGAGCCCGAGCGGTTCACCCGCTGCAATTCGCAACTGCAGTTCGACGAGATCGAGCCCGGTGATCGCCTCGGTGACGGGATGCTCGACCTGCAGCCGCGTGTTCATTTCCATGAAATAAAACTCGCCGCCGGGATCGAGCAGGAATTCCAGCGTGCCCGCGCCCTCATAGCCAATCGACTTGACCGCCGCGACCGCGACCGCGCCCATGCGCGCCCGCAATTCCGGCGTCACTTTCGGCGATGGCGCCTCCTCGATCAGCTTCTGGTGACGGCGCTGCACCGAGCAATCGCGCTCACCGAGATGGATGGCGTTGCCGTGGCGGTCGCCGAACACCTGAATCTCGATATGTCTGGGGTCGACGATCGCGCGCTCCAGGATCACGGTCGGATCGCCGAATGCGCCCTGCGCCTCGGAGCGTGCGCTGCGCAGCGCATCCGGAAATGCCGAGGCGTCCGCAACCAGCCGCATCCCGCGCCCGCCGCCGCCGGCGACCGCCTTGATCATCACGGGGAAGCCGATCTTTTTGGCCTCCGCCAGCATCGCGGCATCGCCCTGGTCAGCACCCTGATAGCCGGGCACGCAGGGCACGCCGGCCTTTTGCATGATGTCTTTGGCGCCGGCCTTGTTGCCCATTGCCCGTATCGCCTCTGGCGACGGACCGATGAAGATCAGCCCGGCATCGCGGCAGGCCTGCGCAAAATCCTCGTTCTCGGCGAGGAAGCCATAGCCCGGATGCACCGCGCTGGCGCCGCTGGCCTTGGCAGCCGCGATGATGGCATCGATCCGCAAATAGGACTGCGCCGGCAGCGCCTCGCCGATCCTGACAGCCTGATCGGCCTCACGGACATGCAGTGCGTCACGGTCGGCATCGGAATAGACCGCGACCACACCATAGCCGAGCCGGCGCGCGGTGCGCATGATGCGCAGCGCGATCTCGCCGCGGTTCGCGACGAGGATCTTGAAGAACGGCGTTCGCTTCACTGTGGCACCACTCATGGCCGCGCGACCGAGAATTGCATGCGCTGCGGCGTGCGGGCCTCGGCCTCGCGACAGATCGCCAGCACTTCCGAAAGCACGCTGCGGGTATCGCGGGGATCGATCACCCCATCATCAAGGACGCGCGCGCTGGTCGAGAACACGTCCATCTGGCTATCGAACACGCCGGTGATCTGCGCCTTCATGGCGTCGAGCTTTTCCTTCTCGATCGGCTTGCCGCGCCGCGCCGCCGCAGCTTCGGTCACGATCGCCATGGTTTCCGCCGCCTGCTCGCCACCCATCACGGCGGTCTTGGCGTTCGGCCATGAGAAGCAGAAGCGCGGATGGAAACCGCGCCCGCACATGCCGTAATTGCCGGCGCCGAACGACGCCCCGCAATAGATCGTGATCTGCGGCACGGTCGCCGAGGTGACCGCCTGGATCATCTTGGAGCCGTGCTTGATCATGCCGGCTTCTTCGTAGGCCTTGCCTACCATGTAGCCGGTGGTGTTGTTCATATAGAGGATCGGCGTACGCGACTGGCAGCAGGCCTGGATGAAATGCGTCGCCTTGTTGGCGCCGGGGACGTCGAGCGGCCCGTTATTGGTGATGATCCCGATCGCCTGCCCCTCGATGCGGGCGTGGCCGCATACCGTCGCGGGTCCATAATTCGCGCCGAACTCGGTGAAGTCGGAATCGTCGATAAAGCGCGCGATCGCCTGGCGCATGTCGACGGGCCGCTTATGATCCATCGGCATGATACCGAGCAGTTCTTCCGTATCGTAGCGCGGCGGCTTGAACGACGCTTCCGCTGGCTTTGGCCGATCCCATTCCAGATTGGCCATGATGTCGCGCGCGATGCGGAGCGCATCGCGGTCGTCCTCGGCCAGATAGTCGCCGAGACCCGAGATGGACGTGTGCATCTCGGCGCCGCCGAGTTCTTCCTCGGTCGCAATCTCGCCTGTCGCGGCTTTTAGCAGCGGCGGACCGGCCAGGAACGCGCGGGTGCGGCCACGCACCATCACGATATAGTCGGACAGTCCGGTTTGATAGGCACCGCCCGCCGTCGACGAACCATGCGTCACGGTGACAACGGGCAGCCCTGCCGCCGACAGTCGCGCTAGATTGCGAAAGATGTTGCCGCCGCGAATAAAGTCCTCGACCCGGTAGCGCAGCAGGTTGGCGCCCGCGCTCTCGACCAACTGTACGTAAGGCAGCTTGTTCTCCAGCGCCAGTTCCTGCACCCGCAACGTCTTGTCGAGGCCGTAAGGCTGCAGCGCGCCGGCATCGATGCCGGAATCGTTGGCGCTAATCATGCAGCGGATACCGGAGACGAAGCCGATCCCCGCGACCAGCCCGCCGCCGGGGACGCTTTTCTCCGCATCCGGAACATCGAACATGTATCCGGCAAGGGTCGACAGTTCGATGAAGGGCGAACCGGGATCGAGCACCAGCGCCACGCGCTCGCGCGGCAGCAACTGCCCGCGCTTGTGGAAGCGGTCCCTCGCCGCGGCCGACGCGGCACGCGTACGATCTTCCAGCGAGCGCATCCGCGCGATCAGCCCCAGCATGCCGTCGCGATTGGCCTTGTAAGAAGCGCTGCCGGTAGCGATGGTGGATTCGAGGATGGCCATCGCTACTTTCCGGCAAAATGTTCGCTGAAGGCCTGCCGCAACTCAACCTTGCGCAGCTTGCCGGTCGCGGTCATCGGCATCTCGTCGAGGATCCGAACCAGCTTCGGCACCTGGAAACCGCCGAGATGCTTGCGGCAATGTTCGGTGATCCCGGCTTCATCGGCCTGCGCGCCGGGCTTCAGCTTGACGAAGGCGGATACCGCTTCGCCCCATTGCGGATGCGGCAGGCCGACGACGGCGGCATTCTGTACGGCGGGATGCGCCAGCAGCGTCTCCTCGATCTTCACGGAGGCGACGTTCTCGCCGCCTGACTTTATCATGTCCTTCTTGCGGTCGAGGAACAACACCTCGCCATGCTCGTCGATCAGCGCAAGATCGCCGGTGTGATGCCAGCCGAACTTGCGCGCTTCCTCGGTCGCCTTCGGGTCCTTGTAGTAGCCCATCATGACGTTGGGACCGCGGTGCACGAGTTCGCCGACCTCTCCGCGCGGCAGCAGATTGCCATTGTCGTCCATGATCGCGGTCTCGTTGACGATCAGCGACTCGCCCCAGTAATTGCCGAAGCGCTCGAGCTGCCGATCCGGCTGCGACATCGTCGTCGCCGGATACATTTCGGTCTGGCCGCTGCTCAACACGAAGTTCGGGCAGAGATCGGCGATGGCGCGCTCCAGCAGCGGCCGGCCCATCGGGGCCATGGTGTAGATGCAGGTTCGCAGGCCCGACAGATCGAACTCGCGGCGGCGCGGGTGATCAAGGATCGCCTGATACATCAGCGACAGGCCGACGAATACGGTGAGCTTGTCGCGCACGATGGCTTCCATGCAGACCAGCGGATCGAAGCCGCGCATCAAGGCCATCCGGCCGCCGACCGACAGATAGCTCAGCAGCAGCACGTGGCCGGCACAGTGGAACAGCGGAAACTGCCCAGTGATGCCATCGTCGCGGCCAAGCTTCATCTCGATGGCGTTGCTCATCACGGCCATGACAACGGCGAGATGGCAATGCATCGCCCCCTTGGGTCGCGACGTGGTACCCGACGTGTAAATGATCATCGCGAGATCGCGATCGTCGAAGTCGATATCCGGCTCGACCTCGGACTGGCCCTTGATGAGATCGTTGAAGCTCTCCAGTCCCGTTTCCGCGATCTTGCCGGCTAGGTTGATGCCGATCATCTGCATGCCGCGCTTTTCCAGCGCGGCGCGGCGATCAGGCTGCGCGTGCATGACGTCGTCGATCAGCGCGAAGCGAACCTCGGCGTGGTCGAGGATGTAATCCATGTCAGCCGGGCCAAGCATCGTGTTGATCGGCACCCAGACCAGGCCGGCGCGGTGAATGCCGAACAGGGCTTTGACGAACTCGACGGAGTTGCTGCAGATCGTCGATATCTTCTCGCCAGGCTTCAGGCCGCGCTTGACGAGGTAGTTGGCGAAGCGGTTGGCGTCTTGTTCCAGCTCGGTATAGGTGACACGGCGCGTACCATCGGTCAGAGCCACGCGATCGGGAAACCGCGTGGCTGAGCGCTTGAGCAGGTCACCGATCGCCACCCGCCCGATGCGGCCGGGACCGGGTACGCCACCGGTTGCTGCGAGATTGGTCATGTGTTCCTCGTGCGATCGCCTACGCCGGCGTCATAGCGAGGAGCGAAGCGACGAAGCAATCCAGGCTTCTCCCGATCGATGGATTGCGTCGCTTCGCTCGCAATGACGGCGCTAATGCCTCGTTCCAAATATCTGCCGCGCCTCGGCCGGGCTCGCGATCTCGCGGCCGGCGCGCCGCGCGCAGGCAGCGACGGCTTCGATCAATTGCCCGTTCGAGGTCACCTTGGTGCCGTCGCCAAGGTAGAAAGTATCCTCCAGCCCGGTGCGCAGGTGGCCGCCAAGATCGGCGCAGCGCTGGTGCAGCGGCCAGATCTCAGCGCGGCCGATCGCGGTGACTTGCCAACGCGCTTCCGGCAGTTTCAGCTTCAACAGGATCGGCAGCAGTTCCGGATCGGCCGGCATGCCGGACGCGACGCCCATCACGAAGTTATATTCAAGCGGGCCGGAATACATCCCGGTCTGCCGGTACATGCCGACGCAGCGCACGATGCCGACGTCGAAGCATTCGAACTCGGGGATCGTGCCCGCTTGCTTCATCACGTCGAGATAGTCCTGCACCTTTTCGACCGCGTTATCGAACATCATCGGTGGCCACGCCCAGGTGTTATCGGCCCTGACCTTGAGATAGTTCAGCGAACCGGCGTTGCAGGCGGCGATCTCGGGCCGCGTCTCGCGCACGCAATCGAGCGCGCCCTGATACTTCGGACCCGACGTGCCCGTGGTGTGGTTGATGATGACGCCGGGGCACGCCTCGCGAATGGCCTGCTGGATTTCCTTGCTGACACCGACGTCCCAGGACGGCAGGTGGCCCTTGTTCGGCTCCTGCTGGCGCAGATGCACATGCATGATGCTGGCGCCGGCGTTGAACGCGGCCTTGGCCTCGCGCGCCATCTGCTCCGGCGTAACGGGCACGTTGTGCTGCTTCGGGTCGGTCAGCACGCCGTTCAGCGCGCAGGTAATGACTGCCTTGTCGCCCATGGATCAGCCTTCGATTGCGGGACGCGAGGAATAGCGAAACTATCCAGCGCGATCATGCGTTCCGCATCAGCCGGCTTCTTGCGTCCACCCGCTATTGCCGGCCGCGGCATGGCGGTGGCTATAGATCGCCAGATCGCGCGAACCCGAAAAGATCGCGCGCGGCTTCAGCCCATAGAAGCGGCGGATCGAGTGGCTGAAATGCGTGGAGTCGGGATAGCCGATGTCCTGCGCGAGATGTGCGAGGTTGATGTCCTGGTTGGCGAAATGCAGCAGATGGCGCGCCCGCTTCCAGGCACGGAACGAACGGAAGGAAATTCCGG
>Ga0268266_10002954_pt1 | contig 17540 bp, 22 predicted proteins | sample KBSS13metaG_FD_190356 | JGI IMG/M metagenome (GOLD analysis project Ga0268266, IMG submission 190356) | Switchgrass rhizosphere microbial communities from Kellogg Biological Station, Michigan, USA - KBS S1-3 metaG (SPAdes) (version 2) | ecosystem: Host-associated > Plants > Roots > Rhizosphere...
GGACATGAAGAGCGGCGAGCTGACCTGGAACGAACCGTGGTTGCGGGAGATGGCAGCGAAGCATAGTGCTCCCCAAGAACAGGAAGTGAGGGAGGAAAAAGATGCGTTGTGAGATACGAGTGATGATCGTCGGAGCGGGAACAGGCGGGCTGTGCCTGGCACATGGTTTAAGGCAAGCCGGCGTGAGCGTGCGCGTCTTCGAACGCGACCGCACGCGCCGCGATGGCCTGCAGGGATATCGCGTGGGCATATCCCCGGCGGGAAGCTATGCGATGAAGCAATGCCTTTCTGCGGAGCTCTTCGACGTGTTTGTGGCGACCTGCGCACGGGCTCCACGCTACTTCAACATGCTGACGGAGAAGATGGACGAGCTGCTCTCCATGGACGTGGGCGAGACTGCCGATGCAGTGGACAGCGAGAAGTCTGTAAGCCGCATGACGCTGCGGCAGGTGCTGTTGACGGGTCTTGAAGATGTCGTCGAGTTCGATAAGAGGTTTGTGCGCTACGAAGAGAACACCGATGGTACGGTGACGGCCTTCTTCGAAGATGGGACCAGCGCAACAGCCGATGTGCTGGTGGGAGCCGACGGTGCGGGCTCGAAGCTGCGTAAACAGAGGCTGCCTCACGCAAAGATGGAGGAGACAGGCATCGTTTCGCTGGGAGGGAAGGTGCCACTGACTCCTGAGACACGGGCATTGATCTCCGACAAGGTCTTCCAGGGTATCTCGTTGGTGATGGCGCCGAAGGGTATGGGCGGCATCGTTCACGTGATGGAGTTCAAGTGGGATCGCTCGGGGGTGAAGAACGGGATCGGCGGCAACGATGCGGAGCTGATCCGGCAGTGGCCGGGGATGCTTTATGACAATACGCAGGATTACATCCTGTGGGGTCTCTGGGCGGCACGCCGACACTTTCCTAAATCACCGGAAGGGCTGTCGCCGCAGGAGACGATTGCACTGGCCGAAGAGATGACGCGGGGATGGAGCTCGAACCTGCGACGTCTGATCGAGCTCACCGATCTCTCAACGACGTTGTCGATCAACATCAGGACATCGGTTCCGTTGGATCCGTGGAAGACCTCGAATGTGACGCTGCTGGGAGACGCCGTGCACACGATGACTCCTGGGCGCGGTGTGGGAGCAAACACGGCGCTCGAAGATGCAGCGCTTCTATGCAAACGGCTGGTTGAAGTGCGAGATGGCAGGAAGGAGATGCTGCATGCGTTGCACGAGTATGAAGCAGAGATGCTGCAGTACAGCCGAGTGGCTGTATTGGAATCGCGCAAGCAGATGGATGCACGAGATCCGATCCATCGACCGGTCGTGGGTCGCGTTCTGCTGGCAGCGATGCGAACGTCCATGCGGATCGTGAATGCCGTTCCTACATTGAAGAACAAGATGAGAGATTCGGAGCTTAAGCTGCGGAAGATCAAAGAGCAAGCCGTAGTGGGACAGCAGGCGGAGCTGAAAGTTTAAGGACAACTGCTCCTACGCTGGAGAGGCCTGCTATGTTAAGGACCGTGACCGCCCTTGTGAGTTAATGTGTCGCATTCTCACTGGGATCCCCTTCATCGGTTCCATATGTCGGAAACGGGAGAGGTTCGTTGCTGGTCCCCATAGCCTGCAGGGTGATCAGATCGGCCTGCAGTTCCTTCCAGCTTGTCGGGTTTGATTTGGTCGCGAAGTTCACATGCATATCGACGTAGTAAGCGAGAATATCCTCCTTAATCCCGGGAGGGATCGCCTGGCTGGGCTTCGCGACGAGGCGATGGATCAGTCGGCAGTATGTCGCATCGGTCAGCGGATACGCGCCCGGTCGAATCGGGCTTCCGGTGTCGAGATCACGGTTTCTAAGCGGATCCCTGGGATCGGAAGAACCACGTGGCACAGCCTGCTCTGCGCCCAGCTTTGCCGGAAGCGGATCGCTGGGCGGAGGCTGCGAATGTACATCCAGCCTGGCAGCCTCCTGCGCCGACGATCGAGTGGAGGGCGGTGGGGTAAAGCGCCTGATCGCAAAGTTGAGCGCGTCTGTGGAGCGTAAAACAGACCGCATGTATTCCCGATCCGTGTCCACGGTCGGGCCCTTTACGGCAACGAGTTTCAGTGGGCCTACTTTGGGCAGGATGTACAGCAGACCGGCCAGGGTATAGGTTCCGATGCCTGCATGACGCCGGTAGTCGTCCCAGTGGTTTTTTCGGGCGACCTCGGAGAGCTCCGCGGTGAGCCGCTGCAGCTCCGGTGAGTCCACTACAGGAGGCTCTTTGTGACGATTCAGGAGGGTAACAGCGTAGGCGATTCGCGGAATGAAGCGACCGACGGCGAAGCGGTATCCCTTTACATTCACCCGACGCCCTCTCCCAGCCGAAAAGTCCTCGGCTAATCCGTAGGTCTGGTAGAAGGCGAGCTCCAACTGGCGCTGTGGGACCTGGAGACCGACATGTCGAAGATAGTGAACCGGGGCAAAGCGTCCGTGCGAGATCTCGTTCACATCGAAGGCGAACTCGGTGCGAACGTGCTGGGACTTCCCCTCCGCATAGTTGACAGATTTGCCGTAACGGTCCCCCAGCTTGGGGAATTCCACGGGAACCGCAAGATTTGTCGCATCCGCGTGCCCTATGTTGTCTCCGATGTAGTGCGAAAGAGCACCAATGGCAAATGCGAGCTCGTCTGCATTGCCTGCATTGCGGAAGAGATTGACGACGAAGTCTCCGGACCGGACATAATGCGTCAGGTCTGAGAAAAACGGATCGCCAAACGGATAGTAGCCGATGTCCTGGATGACGCAGCCACCATAAGCGTAGGCGCGCGCATGCTCGATCTGGGCGTCCGTGAGAGTGGGGTAACGGCTCTGGAGCAGAGGAACGATAGAGGCATCCCAGGCCAGGTCGATCAGCTGCTCATGCGTCTGCAGCGAGTAACCACCTGCTGCAGGGACCGCAAACAGACAAAGAATAACAACAGATATAAGGAGCCGAGAGATTCTCATTCCTGATGCCGCTTGTTGCCAGCCACTATGCTAACTGACAATAGCTATTTTCCGGATGCTTCGATTGAGCGCCAGATTGCCATCTTCACGGGCACAATCCTCAAGACCGGAGAGGAGATCGGTGAACTCAGATCCGAAGCCTCCCTACTCGCGAAGATACGGGATTCCGAGCTGCGGCCACGCAAGATCAAAGATCAGACCGCCCTTGGAACAGACACAGCTGAACGCTCAGCATCCATTGCTGTTGCGCGTGGAATGAGAGATAGGAATTCCGGTTGACAGCAGTAGTATAAGACTCCTAAAAGGAGGCACGCCTATGCGGGGAAGCGGGACGATATGGCTGGGAGTGGCGCTCATGACCGGTGTCGCGAGGGCGAGCGACCTGACGATCCATCTTAATGGAGATGAAGCAGTGAAGCGGGTCACGGTGAAGTATCAGTGCGATGCCCAGGGTACGAAGATGGGGCTTCCATCGGGCGTGTTTTCGGTGGATTACCTGAACGGTACGGCGAACCATCTGGTTGTCGTTCCAGTGAAGGGGAGCTCGATGATCTTCGTAACCGTGCCCTCGGGTTCGGGCGCGAAGTACGCGGCAAATGAATTTACGTGGTGGGAAGCCGGAGGACGCGGAACCACATTTTCTTCGGACTTTCCCGGGCCAAAAGCTTCTTCCTCGTGCCACACCGTTAAGTGACGAAGGCTGCGTCTTCCCTGGCGTTTTTGGGCTACCGCCGGATTCGGAGCGCATTGAGGATATACAAAAAGGATGGAATGGGAACTCACGCGAGAAGGCCAGTGAGTGAATTTATCGAAAATCCGTCGAGGGATGTTACCGTCAAAGCACAGAGTCGTTCCTACTCCCCGAGGGCCCCTTTGCCGACACCATCGTTCGAATCCATTCAACAAACCTCTTTAGAGCAGCCTCGGCCCGCTCCTGTCGCACATGCCTCCGATAAGGAGAATCCCGGCGGTTTCACCCACATTCCAGCCCTCGATGGCATTCGTGGACTCGCGATCCTGCTTGTTCTTATCGACCATCTGTTTGTAGGCAACGACCACACCGGTTCTCGTGTTCTGGACTTCGTCATGGAGGTGCGCGGCTCTACCTACTGTGGCGTTAATCTTTTCTTTGCGCTCTCCGGTTTTCTTATCACCGGCATTCTGATCAAGACGCTGGATGTCCCTCATTATTTCAAGACGTTCTACTCTAGAAGAGCACTTCGAATCTTTCCTCTCTATTACGGTTTTCTCTTCGCCATTCTTCTTCTTACTAAGCCGCTCCACATCGAATGGCATGGATGGCAGTACTACTATCTGACCTACACCGCGAACCTCGCGCTCTGGCGGACCGATGTGCCTCTTCTGTTGAATTATTTCAACATCAGCCACTTCTGGTCGCTGCAAGTAGAAGAGCAGTTCTATTTCATCTGGCCGCTGGTGGTCTTCCGGGTTCGCCGACCCGAGACTCTGGTCCGAATCGCGCTTATCTCATGCGCAGTGATCTTCTGCATCCGAGTTTTTCTGGTAGCGATGAATGGAAATCCGCACTTCAGCTACGTCTTTCTTCCCTACGCACCCACGTTCTCCTGTGCTGACAACATTCTTTTCGGATGCTGCCTGAGTGCTCTGCTGCTCACGGATCGCCGCGAGGCCGTGCTGCGATGGGCTCCACGGGTCTTCGCTGTTGCCGCCGTTTTTGTTCTCGTCATCTTTCTCGTGAATCATGGGCTGGAGTGGCAGGGCCCGGATCATCCGCTCCATCGGCTGGTTCCAACCTTGGGCTTCAGCCTTTTGGGCATCGGCTCAACAGCTCTGATTGCGATGGTCCTGCAGTCAGGATGGATGAAGTCCTTTTTCCAAAACGGTGTTCTGCGTTTCTTTGGAAAGTACAGCTACGGAATCTACGTCTTTCATTTCTCTATCTCAGGGCTGCTGCAGAAGCCTATGCGAACTTTCTTCACAGCTCATCTCCACTCCAAGGCGCTCAGCCTGGTTCTCCAGGCAGGAATCGCCGGCGTGGTGACGGTCCTGGTAGCTCTCCTGAGCTATCACCTGTACGAGAAGCATTTCCTGCGGCTGAAGCGCTACTTCGCTTATTAAGCGATACGAATCACCTGACGGATACGAATTACAAACATTAAGGCCCGGCGAAGATGCCGGGCCCTTGATGTTTTTGAGAGGAAGTTTCAGCGCGTGGCGGCGGCGGTTACAAGATCCAGCACATCGGCGATGACTCGACTGGTTGGGTCGTAGGCGACGACGTATCCGTCAGAGTAGCCGTACTGGTATCCAGGAGGTGGGGGTGGCATTCCCTGCCAGTAGGTTCGGGGAACGGGCTGGATCGTGTACCCGCGAGGAATCGCTTGTCCTCTTACGAATACAGGTCGTTTTCTGCCCTTCCAGTGATCGACGTCGTGACGGTAGTGGGAGTAGAAGTGCGACTGATCTTCCTGACGGAAGCGCCAGTCGTTGTACTTCTTCGCCTGTCCAGGAGGAACGCCGCCGTGCCCGGGAGGTGGATTGTGATGGTCGTGCCCTGGTGGATTGTGATCGTAGTGATCGTCATGCCCTGGAGGTCCCTGGGCGATTCCTGTTCCAACTGCGCCAAATACCAGAACACCCATCGCTAGAGAAACCGTCGATCGTGTGAACCGCCTGTATACCCTCTTCCAACCTTCGTGGCCCGACATCCGTTTGTTTACCTCCGGAAGTATTAGAACTTCCCGCCATTAGATGAATTTTTGCTGAGATACGATGGCTTGCGAAATCTTCGGCAAGCCCTTGCTGCAAGAGTATCGGGTGCTTTATAAACCCCGGTTACAATTTCCGAAGGAGGAACCATGCGCAACTCCAAAACGGCAGCATCCATCCTCGCACTCACTGCCCTCTTCGCTGTCCTTCCCGTCTCCGCGGAAAAGGTAAAGGGTTCCGCCACATTGAAAGATACTCAGACCTCAGGCGTAAAAGACAAGCAGCACAAGCATCAGGCTTACGACTTGTTCTTCGATGCCCAGGGCAAGAACTATACCTGCCGCACGGACTCCAACAAGTCGATGAACGCCACCGACTTCGTGGTTGGAACCCAGGTCCGGTATGAGATCGACGGCGATAAGACCAAGATCTGGTCCTCGCAGGGCAAAAAGGTTGACTGCAAGATCGTCCGCGTTGAAGCCAGCCCCGGTCCGCAGTAGAGATACAAACGATGGCGCATGATCTGGAACAGACCTTCGAGCTTCTGTCGCGGACCCCTGTCGCTCTGGACGGTCTGTTGCGCGGGCTTCCTTCGGCCCTGACGACGAGCAACGAAGGAGACGATACGTGGACCGCGTACGACGTCGTGGGGCACCTGGCCTATGGCGATCGCACGGACTGGCCAGCGCGTGCCCGCATGATTCTTTCTGTCGGGGAGACCCAGACTTTTCCGCCCTTCGACCGTCTGGGCCAGAGACGCGAGAGCCAGGGAAAGTCGCTCGAAGACCTTCTGGAGACGTTTGCTCGGCTTCGTTCGGCGAATCTGGCCGAGTTTCGTGCTCTGCGACTGACTCCGGAGGACCTGGAGCGCAGGGGTCAGCACCCCGTCTTCGGCCCGGTCACGCTTTCCCAGCTCCTTGCCGCCTGGGTCACCCATGACCTTACCCATCTTCACCAGCTCTCCCGCATTCTGGCTCACCAGTACCGCGAGGCGGTGGGGCCGTGGAGGGCTTTTCTGGGAGTTCTGCACTGCGACGGCCACAGCGCACCCTGACTCAGGGTTCGGCAGGGAAAACAGGCGATTCTTTGCTATAATCAGTTACCAGCGCCTCGAGGAGTAATTGACTCCCTGGAAGCGCCTGAATTCATTAGGTATCAGCAGATGGTGTGGGACGGTTGAGCATTGACACAGGCTCAGATCCGCCACCACCGCAGCCGGAAGGCTCAAGCCCCGGAAACAACAGGAATGCTTCGTGATCGAACACCTGTTCGCGGTACAGTCTGCGACTCAAGATTGGAGCAAGACATGGCGCAAAAATGTGATCTCTGCGGCAAAGGCCCGCAATTCGGCAACAACATCTCCCACGCCCACAACACCACCCGTCGGCGTTGGAACGTGAACCTGCAGTCGGTGAAGGCTGTCGTCGAGGGAGCCAGCAAGCGCGTTCGTGTGTGCACCAGCTGTATCAAGTCCGGCAAGATCGTCAAAGCCTAACGCTTCGAAATCTTCTCTAAAAAGAAATCGCCCCAGCCGCACCTTCGCGGACTGGGGCTTTTCCTGTTTTTCCAGTTCTTACTGCTTCTCGAAGGCCAGTGAAGCGCTGTTGATGCAATAACGCATCCCCGTCGGCTTTGGACCATCGGGAAAGACGTGTCCGAGGTGCGCGCCGCAACGGGCGCAGGTCACCTCGATCCGGCGCATGCCGTGTGTATCGTCTTCGTGAGCCTCGATCGCGTCAGCGGAAGCCGGCAGCCAGAAGCTTGGCCAACCGCTTCCGGAATCGAACTTCTTGTCGGAGGTGAACAAGGGAGCGTTACAGGACGCACAGTGGTACATCCCCGTGTCGTGATTGTCCAGGAGAACTCCGGTAAAGGGGCGTTCGGTTCCTTTTTCGCGCATGACATGAAACTGCTCAGGGGTCAGCAGCTCGCGCCACTCCGCCTCAGTCTTCTGGATCTTTTCCGGCTTTACAGAGTCAGGCATCGCAAATTTCCTTTCTATTCGTACTTATTAGATGCTCCGCCGTCGCACCGGTCACAAGGCTTACAGGTAGCGCGCGAGGACTTCGATCTCGACCAGAGCATCTTTGGGGAGCGAAGCGACGGCAACGGTCGAGCGGGCCGGGGGAACGACTCCCTCGGGCGCGAAGTACCTCTCGTAGATCGCGTTCATGGCGGTAAAGTCAGTCATATTTTTGAGGAAGACCGTGGTTTTGACTACGGCTCCAAAGTCCAGACCAGCCTCCGCCAGCACAGCCTTGACGTTCTCGAGGACGCGGACGGTCTGCTCTTCTACGCCACCGGGGACGAGCTGTCCCGTAGCCGGGTCGAGGCCGACCTGTCCGGAGGCGTATAGGGTGTCCCCCACGCGGATTGCCTGAGAGTAGGGACCGATGGCGGCCGGGGCGGACTTGGTGGAGACTGCGGTTTTCTTTTCGCTCATAGAAGGAAGTCTAACCTTCAGCCTTCTGCCGCGCCAGAACCCTCGCCTGTGCAAGTGTTTGCGGCCAACCCGGCCGCTAAAGCTTCTCTCTCACTACAAAGAAATCTTCCCGCAGAAATTTCTCTGCTACTAACTCAAAGGGCCCATACGCGGGACTATGATCTTCGCGGCATACGATTCCAGAAAACGAAGGAGACGATATGGGAATTCTCGATTCCATCCAGCAGCTTGCTGGCCAGGCGGGCGCAGCTGCCCAGGGCGATCAGGCTAAGATCGCAGGCGGATTTATTGAAGCGCTGGCAGCGCATCCGGAGGGCATCACAGGGGTACTCGACAGCTTGAAGGCGAATGGCATGGCCGACCATGTCGGTGCGTGGGCCGCTGGGCAGGCACAGACGGCGACGCCGGAGCAGATTGAACAGGGACTGGGCTCGACCGGCCTGATCGAGAAGACGGCCCAGAGCGCAGGCGTCTCCTCCTCGGTTGTGACCTCGGCTCTGGCCATCGTTCTCCCCATGGTGATCCAGCATTTTGCCCCGAATGGGCAGACGGCGGAGCCTTCAACCTTCAGCAGCCTCGCCCAGCAGGTGCTCGGCAAGCTGCTCTAAATCCCCATTTCATATCGAATGGCCCCGCCTCAGCGACCGAGGGCGAGCTGTCGAAACCAAATCTGCACCGATGCAGAAAACCATGCCGGGTTATTCCGGCCAAGGAGAAGAGAATGGCTGATCTTGAACAGTTGAAGCAGAAGTACAACCCCGTGATCTCCGCTATCAACAGCTTTTCGGAGTATGGAGCCAAGGTCGAGGCTGTGGACCTGGCAGGAGAGCAGTTGCACATCAAGGCGAGTGTTCCCTCCAAGGTCGTCGCCAATCGTGTGTGGGACGCGATCAAGAAGGTCGATCCCAGCTACTCCGATCTGAAGCACGAGATCGCCACGGCTGGAGGAGATACCCAGCCGTATACCATCAAGTCCGGCGACAGCCTCTCCAAGATCAGCAAGCTCTTTTACGGAGATGCGAACAAGTACAACGAGATTGCGCAGGCGAATGGGATTCCCAACCCCGATCGCATACAGGCGGGTCAGCAGATCAACCTTCCCGCACTGGGCTAACTTTCCATAGGAGACAAGGCCGCGAGCTGTGGTGCTCGCGGCTTTGTCATTTAAAGCACGCAAGTCCGTTTGGCTTATCACTTGCACCTTTATCTGGTTGCAGACGTGAATTTGGCGTCTACGAGGAAGAAGAAGGAAAGTTTGATTAAGTTTTCCGGAATTTCTTTCCTTCCTTGTGGGACCAAAACAACGTCCCCGGAGGCACATGCGTCTGCGCCAACGCCGGGACCGAACCAGGAAGGTACACATGAAAGCAAAATGGTATCTCGGTGGTATCCTCGCCGCCTCAGCTCTTGCGGCACCAGCATTTGGGCAGATCTCCATCATGATTGGAACTCCTCCGCCACCGATACGCTATGAAGTTGCTCCTCCAATTCCGCAGCCGGGCTATGTGTGGATGCCGGGATACTGGGCCCCTGCGCATGGACGGTATGTCTGGTACTCCGGTCGATGGGCCAACCCACCTTACCGCGGTGCAGCATGGAGCAATCCGCGATGGAGGCATGAAGGCAACGGCTGGCGCTACTACGAAGGAGGATGGGATCGGCATGATCATCATGATCACCACGGTCACGGACATGCCTACGGACATTACAAATAAGATGTGCTTCCTGAACTGATTCGTAATGAGAAAAGGCCCAGCCAAAGCTGGGCCTCTCTCATTGCAGCTATTTAAGATCCGCAGGAAGACTGTCGAGAGATCCGCTGAAGTAGCTCTCTCGCGAGCCGATCTTGGCATCGGGGTAGTCCGGCACCTTAACCCGAATGATATGCAGACCGTCCACAGGTGCGCCGTTGGGACCGGGCTGCGGCTGGAAGCTGAGCAGATAGTAGTTGTGAATTCGATTCGACAGCTGATGGATTCCGGCGTCGAAGTTTTTTTGCGTGGTGAAGTTGATGTACTCTCCGCCGGACAGCTCGGCCAGTGCACGTGGAGCGTTTTTCTTCACCGCATTCACGGCCATGACCAGAAGGCCTAAGGGGCCGGAGCCTCCGCCAAAGCGAAGGTCACCGAAGATCTCATTCTTGCCGGGCGAGAACGAGATCGAGTCGACGACCGTGTTTGTGCGGCCAAGCGATGCAATCACATCGGCGGGCTTTTTATGGCTGCCGTGATCGCGAGTTTCGCTGATCAGAAGGATGACGTGTCGGTTCTGGTCTTTGCGCTCATCGAGCAGACTGCTGGCCCACGCTACTGCATCCAGGGTCGCAGCGTCGGAGCCGTCGCACGGCTCAATCTGGTTGATCGCGGAGACTGTCTCGTGGGGATCGGCAGAGAAGTCGCCGAGCAACGTCGGTTCCTTGCCGTAGGTTGCGATTGCGACCTGCCGTGGCGCTCCTCCAGCAAGATCATCGAGCATAGAAGGGAGTCCCGTGAGCTTGGCATACTCCATCACGGCCGACCGGCTGCACTGCACGAGGACAACAAGAGTCAGGCCGAGTGAATCGGTATCCTCGTCCAGGCGAACCGCCTGAGCAACACCGTTGTCTTCCACAACAAACTGATCGGCGCGGAGAGTGTAGATCGTCTCTCCCTGTTTTGTTCTTACAGTACTGGGTACCAATACAACATTCGCCTGCGTCTTGAGGGTGTATGCGTCATCGCTCTTCTGCGCAGGCGCTTCTTGTTGAGCGACAGCAGGCATAAAAGAAGCCAACGTCAAAGGGAGGGCAATGAATCGTATCTTCATCCGAACTCGAATCTATTAGACAAATTTAGGCTGCCACAATAAACCATAATGATCGTCGATCCATCCAAATCTTCCAGCTATTCATCATTTTGTCTGGACCTTCGCGACACTGACCATCCCAAAGTCCTTTCCAAATAGAATTGAATTCGGAGCCGGAAGTTGTACAGTTTGTCTGACTCCAAACCGTTCCAGACTAAACTGCGCGCCTCCCAGAGGGGTCTTCGCAAGAATGAGATTCGATGAAAACGGCCGATGCCCTGCTCTCCTCCGACGCAATCTCTTACCCGAAGGCCCAGACCGTGGATCAGGTCGACGACTACTTCGGTACAAAGGTCGGCGATCCCTATCGCTGGATGGAAGACGTCGACTCGCCCGCAGTCCAGGAGTGGATCGAACAGGAGAATCGCCTTACGCGCAGTATTCTCGATAGCGTTCCCCAGCGACAGGCAATGCATCAGCGTTTGATGGATCTGATCAACTTCGAGCGCTACACGGCACCGGTGCGCAAGGGAGCGCGCTACTTCTACTCCCATAACTCCGGCCTGCAGAACCAGAACGTCATCTACTGGACCGAGGGTCTCAACGGCGAACCGAATGTCCTGCTCGACCCCAACACCATGTCTTCGGATGGTACGGTCGCGATCAGCGGGCTTAGCATCTCCGACGATGGCCTGCAGGCCGCCTACTCCATCGCCGATGCGGGCTCCGACTGGGTGAAGTGGCATGTTCGCGACGTTACAACCGGCGAAGATCGGCCGGACATCGTGGCATGGTCGAAGTTCAGCTCCGCCTCGTGGCTGAAGGATGGATCGGGCTTCTTCTACGAAGGATACGATCCGCCGGAAGCCGATGCTCTCAAGGCATCGAATTACTTTCACAAGGTCTTCTTTCACAGGCTGGGGACTCCACAGAGTAAAGACCAGCTGATCTTCGACCGGCCTGACGATAAAGAGATCAACGTCGCGGCCGAGGTAACTGAGGACGGCCGATACCTGATCCTTTATGAGACCAAGGGTTCCAGCCCAAACAACCAGCTCTCCGTAAAAGATCTCGAGCGGCCTCACGATCCTGTGGTGAGAATCGCCACCGAAGCGGACGCTATCTATTCTCCGATCGCCAACGACGGCACCCGGTTCTGGATCCATACCACCTCTGAAGCGCCGAATGGCCGTGTGGTCGAGGTCGATCTCGCGCGTTCCGGCCGCGAAGACTGGAAGACGATCCTTCCTGAGAGCAGCAATCATCTCGACAGCGTCAGCATGGTCGACGACACGCTGATCGCAAACTACCTTGCCGACGCCCAGAGCCTGGTTGAGTTGCACTCCCGCGAAGGTTCTCTTCTTGAACAGCTCGTTCTCCCTGCCATCGGCACCGCTGTGGGCTTCTCCGGCAAGCGGACCGATACGGAGACCTTCTTTCAGTTCACGAACTTCACGACACCCGCGGCCGTCTATCGGCTGGACATGAAGACCCGGCGCTCTACGGTCTATCGCCAGCCACGGCTGAAGTTCAATCCCGACGAGTACGAGACGACGCAGATCTTCTACACCAGCAAAGATGGCACTCGCGTACCGATGTTTCTGAGCTACAAAAAAGGTCTGGCGCTGGACGGTGCGAACCCCACGCTGCTCTATGGTTACGGCGGCTTCAACATCTCTCTTCGGCCCGAGTTCTCTTCTGCCAATCTGCTGTGGATGGAGATGGGTGGAATCTATGCGCAACCCAGCCTGCGCGGCGGCGGCGAGTATGGCGAAGCCTGGCACGAGGCTGGAACCAAGCTCGTGAAGCAAAATGTCTTCGATGACTTCATCGCCGCGGCAGAGTGGCTGATTGCGAACCAGTACACGTCACCGGAGAAGCTTGCGATCTCCGGCGGAAGCAACGGCGGGCTTCTGGTTGCGGTCTGCGAGATTCAGCGGCCCGATCTGTTCGGTGCAGCGCTCCCCTCCGTAGGCGTGATGGATATGCTGCGCTTTGACAAGTTCACCATCGGGTGGGCCTGGAAGACCGACTACGGCTCTCCCAGTGAGGATGAGGCAGAGTTCCGCGCAATCTATCGTTACTCCCCACTTCACAATCTCAAGCCAGGCACAGAGTATCCGCCCACCCTCATCTCCACGGCAGACCATGACGACCGCGTCTTCCCGGCGCACAGCTTCAAGTTTGCCGCTACGCTACAGGCTGCGCAGGCCGGAACGAAGCCGGTTCTGATTCGTGTGGAGACTCGCGCAGGCCATGGTGGTGGAATGCCCCTGGCCAAACGGGTGGAATTGGTTGTCGACCAGTTCACCTTTTTATTGCGGGAACTCAAAATGCAAACAGATCTTTAGCTCTTACGCAGAATTTACCTTCGTTGGCATCAACGATTTTGCATCGCCGCGACCCTCCATGCCGTCCAATGAAATGGAAGGGAGGCGACGATGAAGTTGAAGGCTTTAGTCCTGTTTTCGTTAGCGCTGGCCCCTACTTTCGCGTTGGCGCGACCGAAGCCGGCTGAGGCTCGTTCTCGTACCCAGACAACGCATGACCGGGCCCCAAAGATCCATCAGCGCGATCCGCACCCGCATCGCTAGATATCCAAATTTTGTTCTCTCTGGTTGATGAAAAAAGAAGGTTCCTACTGCGGGAGCCTTCTTATGCTGCCGCTCTGGCGATACGAAGAAACGCAGCCAGCTTCTCGGGATCCTTACGGCCAGGGGAAGCCTCCACACCGCTGGAGACATCGACTCCCCACGGCCTCAGTTGATGGATCGCCTCAGCAACATTCTCAGGCCGCAGGCCGCCGGCAACGATGACGTGCAGGTCTTTGGCGGCAGCTTCCTCAAAGAGAGAGCGCGCAGCGTCCCAATCGAACGAGACGCCGGTTCCACCGCCAGCTGCCCCCACCCGCGAATCGATCAGAACTCGATTCACGGTGCCTGCTGACGTAAGTTCACGCAGCTCCGACCGAAGCTTTTCGCTGCTGTCAGTCCCAACCACCCAGTGAAGAGTTTGAATCAGATTCACCTTGGCGCCAAGCCGTTCGCGCAGACGATCCACAAGCGCAAGATCCATGCCGCCATGAAGCTGTACAGCGGTGAGATCAGCTTCCTGAACAATGGCAACGATCTCATCAGCATCGCGGCTGTAAACCACTCCCACGCGCTCCGCATGTCGAGGAAGGTTAGAGATGATCGCAGCGGCTTGTGCGGGAGTAATGCGGCGCTTGCTCTCGGCGAAGATGAAACCGAGAGCATCTGCTCCCAGCTCGACGGCGAGTTGCGCGTCTTCAAGAGTGGTATTGCCGCAGATCTTCACCCAGGTCATTAGAGCGCTCTCTCCGCATATTCACGATCAAGCAGCGAGGCGAGCGCAGCCCCAGGATCGGGCTGGCGCATGAGAGCCTCTCCCATCAGGAAGGCATCGTATCCAGCGTCTCGCAGCTTTGCGATCTCATCGGCGTTGGTCAATCCGCTCTCGGCAACCTTTACCACCTCAGCAGGCATGATGTTTACGAGTTCAAACAACAGCTCAGGATGCATCTGGAAGGTGCGCAGGTCGCGGCTATTTACACCGATCACATCGAATCCCAATCCAGCAGCACGCTTCAGCTCCTCCAAGGAATGAACCTCACAGAGCACATCAAGCTCCCACCGTGTGGCTTCTTCGCGGAGAGTATCCAGCATCTCGTCGGTATGAGACGCAACAATGAGCAGGATGGCGTCCGCACCTGCCGCACGAGCTTCTACGACCTGGAAGGGATCGACCATGAAGTCCTTGCGCAGGCAAGGAATCGATACGGCCCGAGATGCCGCTTCAAGATAGTCCAGCGAGCCCTGGAAGAATTTCTCATCGGTAAGAATCGAAAGTGCCGCCGCGCCACCCTTCTCAAAACTCCTCGCCAATGCCGGCGGATCGAAATCAGGGCGAATCAGGCCCTTCGAAGGCGAAGCTTTCTTAATCTCGGAGATGATGGCGGGTCGCACCTGGCTCACTTCACCCAGCCGATTCCTGAATCCGCGCGGCGTATGTTTCAGCGCTTTTTTTTCAATTGCGTTGTAATCGGCCGTAGCCTTCCGTTCCTTCACCTGGGAAGTAGTGTGAGCGACAATCTCATCGAGTCGAGTAGCCATATACATCTATTTTAAAAAGAGAGAAGCGCCCAATGGCGCCTCTCTCTTTCATTTAAACATCTCACACTTGTAAAACTTTGGTGCCGAAGGGGGGACTCGAACCCCCACACCCTTGCGAGTACATGGACCTGAACCATGCGCGTCTGCCAATTCCGCCACTTCGGCAACAGCCATCCGTGCACCCTAAGTGCAGGTTTATGCTGTAACCGCGAGTCTTAAGTGTCGCAAAGGCTGCCCTGCGTGTCAATTCAACCAGTCGTCTACACTTTAAGGGGTCAGGAGTATCAGCACTTCATGGAACAACCACTTAAGAAGTCGACATCCCCAACCAGTTCCGGTCCAGCAGAGATGATCCCGGCCGATCTGGCTGTAGAGATTCGCAAGCTCGCTCATGAGCTCAGCAATGCGCTTGAGATTATTGTGCAGACCAGCTACTTGCTTGGGACTGTAGAAATAAAAGAGCCGGGAGCAGAGTGGCTACGCATGATGGACAATGGTGTCCACAAAGCAATGGACATCAATCTCTCCCTGCGCAACTACATCAAATCCCACACGCAGCAGCAGTAATCCATCTCTTTTTAACCGTGAGGGCAGGCTAGCTTATCGGACAGCTCGCCCGGGAGTCTTCTTCGCCTTTGTCGCTTTTTTGGCAGGAGCTTTTCTGGGCTTGATCGAGACTTCCTGTGCGATCGGCTTCTTCACCGGAATCTTCTTCATCGCCTTTTTGACAGAACCGGTCTTTGCAGGAGTCTTCGCTACCGCCTCCAACCCGGACTGCTCGACGGCGTGGACCTTCATCATGCGATCAATCTGCTCCAACAGCAGTCGCGTGTGCATGGGCTTGACCAGCATCTTGTCTGCACCCATCTCCTGCCAATCCTCGTCGGCTAAAGGATAGGCCGTGAGTAGAGCCACGACCGGCTTGTAGGGAGCGGATCTGGCAGCCGCGATCACCTGAGCTCCAGCCTGCTCGCTCTCCATGCGCATATCGCTGATCACCATGTGGTACTCATTCGAACGAAGCTTCAGCTTCCCGTCGCGTGCCGATGCTGCAGTGTCCACATCAAAACCATTGATCTCAAGAACGGCCTTGAGGGTCAGCAGGACGGCGACCTCGTCATCCACCAGTAAAATTCGTTTCTTCATCTTCGTTCTTTCTCCGTTTTACTTCCAATGACAACAGAAAATCGACTCAGGAAAGGCTCTGCCAACCTGGCATTCGACTCTACAATACACAACCATGGCACGGATGTGTCCCAAGGCACAAAGGTGAGCATTTCGTCCTGGTCAGAGAGGCAGGCTAATTGGATGCAAGACTCAGCCCGGCGAGATCCATCAGCAGGATGCGCGCATCATCTGAAAGCCGGCATGCATCCTAACGGGAGTGCTATACTTCAGTGTGCGGCGTATGGTCCAAATTCGCCCACAAAACCCATAACAGATAAGCATGGCAGCCCTATGGGGTCTGCTGTGGAGGCGTCCTATTCCACCGATCGATAAGCGCTCAGCAAAGTCTTTTATTCGCACCAATGAACGTATCCGCGCTCGTGAAATCCGCGTCATCGACGAGAACGGTGAGCAGCTTGGGGTAATGGTCCCTTTTGAGGCGTTGAAGATCGCCCGCGAAAGATCTCTCGATCTGGTAGAGATCTCCCCCAACGCAGTCCCCCCTGTCTGCAAGATTCAGGACTACGGCAAGTTCCTTTACGAGAAGGATAAGAGCGATCGCGCTGCGCGCAAGAAGCAGAAGGTCATCATCATCAAGGAGGTCAAGTTCTCCGTGACCGTGGATGAACATGACTACCAGACGAAGAAAAACCAGGCGGTCCGCTTCCTGAACGAAGGCGACAAGGTCAAGGCCTCACTGCGCTTCAAGGGGCGCCAGATGGCTCACCGCGACCTGGGTTATAAAATCATCAACCGTCTGATCACCGATATCGGTGACGTCGCAGTGGTCGAGTTTATGCCGCGCATGGAAGGTACAACGCTGCATGCCATCCTCGCCCCTTCGAAGAAAATTACCGAAGCCGCTCCCAAAAAACCCGCAACAACCCCAGTAAAGACCGAATCGCCTACCACGGCCGCACAAGCCTGATTGTTGCGGATAGTTCCTCTGATCTAAAGCCCTGCTAGGCGCCGCTTACGCTGGCTGAATTCATTATCTAAACTCCGCATTGCCTGAATGCTTATTGGGTGATGCGGTTTTCTTTTTGGTCGAGCTCCCACATGCAGGTGTGCGATCGAGCTCCCACTTTTCCCAATAATTCCAGTTCAACGAGATAGGCACGTCAGCCAGGAGAGCTTGAAGTGTCGTATTTTGGCGGCCTTGGAGCAACTGAATACCCAAAAAGGCGCAGCAAGCATCTAAGGCGTTCCCGCCTGGCTTTATTACGTCAGTAACTCAAGCTCGTAAATACTATTATATATACCTCATTCTATTGGACTTACATACCAAACGATCATATGTTTATTTCAGTTCACCTGTCTAGTGAAATTTTTTGCAA
>Ga0268266_10002957_pt1 | contig 17520 bp, 17 predicted proteins | sample KBSS13metaG_FD_190356 | JGI IMG/M metagenome (GOLD analysis project Ga0268266, IMG submission 190356) | Switchgrass rhizosphere microbial communities from Kellogg Biological Station, Michigan, USA - KBS S1-3 metaG (SPAdes) (version 2) | ecosystem: Host-associated > Plants > Roots > Rhizosphere...
ATGCGGCGTGATCCGCCGCGCGACCCAGTCACGCTCGGGACCCGGCGGCAGATCGAACAACGTCTCGGTCGGCAGCGGGATGGTGAGCCCGCCGGGCGTTGCCTGGGCGGTCCGCAGCCTGACCTCCTGGGTCTCCCGCGGCATACGGGAAAGCGCTGACTGGCCGTTCTGCGGCACGATGGCATCGAGATAGATGAGTTGGGCGATTCTCTCCGGCATGCGGTCGGCAACACCGCTGATCACCGCGCCACCGAAGCTGTGGCCGACCAAGACAATATCGGTCAGCTCCTCGGCCTCGATCAATCCGATCACGTCCTGGAAGTATGTCTCGATACCGACTTTGTCGTTCAGCAGATGGGCCCTTTCGCCCAGGCCAGTCATGGTCGGCGCGAACACCCGCGCGCCGGCGGCAGCCAGCAGATCGCCAACCCTGCGCCAACACCATCCTCCATGGAAAGCGCCATGGATCAGCACGAAAACCGGCGAACCTGCTAAAATATTTGGCATTTCGACGTCTTCCTCCCTAACGTGGCCTCACCATGGTAAATCCCGACGGGGAAGACGGGACGAATCCATGTATCGCGGCCGGACCGGGCGAATTTACAGCAGGAAAGCCGTAACCAAGAAAGCCGAATTGCCGACAGGTCGCCAAAAGCGCCATGGAAAGCCAAAAGCGTCATGGAAAGTAAAACCACCCTGATCGTCACGATCGTCGCGGTCATCATTCTTGTCCCGATCCTGGTCGTCGTAGGTTATCTTGTCCGCGATTCGTTGCTGGCACGGCAGAACCGCACCTATAAAACCCTCGCGGAACATGAAGCGCTCAACAACGCCGGCAACCGCGAGGCGTGGATGCGCGGCGTGCTGCCGCAAGAAGAAGGGGACGAAGACGTGGACCGCTCCAGCAGCCGCATCTTGGCGATCGCGCAACTGGTCATTCTGATCATCCTGGCCACCGTGGTGCTGGTTTGGAACCAGTCGCTGGCGACCCAGAACAAGCAGCAGAACGACCGCATGGCGGAGTTGGAATTGCAGCTTCACGCGCTGACTTTCGCCACGCCGGTGGCGAGCGGTCTGGTCCAGCGCGAGGTCGACGGCCCGCCCGGCGCCCCTGCCCCCATTCCCAGCCAGGTGCCCACGGTCAATCCGATGCAGCAGGCCTGCGCCAACCTGATTGGGCGCGTCGCCGACGCCTATGAGAAGGGCGAGAATTCGAAGATCGCCGTGTCGCTAGAGGCACTGGTCAACAAGCTGGGATGCAAGAACAACCCGGTACCCTAAATATAAGACATGAGCGACTCACCCCTCCTCAGACGCGCACGGGAGCGCATGGCGAAACAGCGGCAGCTGGACCAGGAGCGCTGGGTACAGGCGCCCGCTGCCCTACAGAAATCGATGTTCCGGTGGATCCTCAGGATCATCGGTTTCATGATTCTGGCCGGGCTGATCCTCTATCGAATGAATGGCGGCCGTATTTTCGGCTGAGCGCCGCCGCCTGTCCTTCGCGTAATTTGCGCTTCACCGCGTTCCGGGAATCTGCGAAGATTCCACGGCTTGAGCGGCAGGCTTAAGCCACTTTGGGACCAAGCCGGACAGCATCCGGCGGCATCGAGATTGGTGACGGATATAATCGACAACCACGAGCCCTCGCCGGAAGACGTGCTGCCGCGCGATGAAGTCACCGGATTGCCGCCCGCGCTGTCCCAGGACGAGCTGTTCGAGCTGGCCGAGCTGGTCGTCAAAGGGCGTATCCGCAAGATCATCTGGGCCAAGGACAAGACCAGCCCGCACCTTGCCCGCCTTGAGGTGGAGAAGATCGTCAAGGGGGAGCCGCAATACCGCTTTCCCCGCATGGCCAAGCTCGGCTTCAGCAAGATCGTCGAAGTAAAGATGCGCAGGATCAAGCGCGACAAGGGCGGGCGGAAGTTGCCGGGGGAATGGTCGGACGGATACCGCGCCGGCGACCGGATAATGACCCATCTCTTCTGGGATCTGGACGGCGGCGGCTATCGCACATTGTGGTGGAACGCGGTCTGGCAAACGCCGAACTAGCGGTATTTCTTATCCAAAGTCGCCAGCATCGGCCGGGCCTTCGTCAGCGCCTCGCGATATTCGCCCATCGGGTCACTGTCGGCGACGATACCGCCGCCAGCCTGGGCGATGACACGCTCCCGGGTCAGGGTCAGCGTCCGGATCGCGATCGACAGCTCCATCGCCCCGTCAAGCCCGATCCAGCCGAAGGCGCCGCAATAGGCGCCGCGCTGCCCGGCCTCCAGCTCATCGATGATTTGCATCGCCCTGATCTTGGGCGTGCCGGTGACCGAGCCGCCGGGAAAGCTGGCGCGGATCAGGTCGACCGGCGTGAGCCCCCGGCTCAGGCGGGCCGTCACCGTCGACACCAGATGATGGACGCTGGCGAAGCTGTAGAGCGCATTAAGCTCAGGCACCGTGACGCTGCCGGTCTCGGCCACGCGGCCCAGATCGTTGCGGAGCAGGTCGACGATCATGAGGTTCTCGGCGCGGTCCTTGGCGCTCCCGACCAGGGCGGCGGCGAGGTCGCGATCCTCTTCCTCGGTCGCGCCGCGCCCGCGCGTGCCCTTGATCGGCCGCGTGTCGATCCGGCCTGCCGGCGATAGCTTCAGGAACCGCTCCGGCGAGGCGGCGACGATCGCCTGCCCTGCCCCGTCCTGGATGAGGGCGGCATATGGCGCGGGCGACAGCGCCCGCAGCCGCCGATAGAGATCCAGTCCTTCGAGCCCGGCCGGCCTCGGCCCGATCCAGCGCTGGGTGAAATTGGCCTGGTAGATATCGCCGGCCAGAATGTAGTCGAGTACCCGGCTGACACCGGCGGCATGCTCCTCCGGCGATAGATCGGCGCTCCAGTCCGCTTCGACTGTCCAATCGACCGGCGGCAGGGCGGGAATGGTGCGCGCGGCAAGGGTTTCCGCCCGCGCCGCGGCCGGGGAACGCTCGGCGACAAAGTCACCGGCAATGACCGCCGCCCTGCGCTCGACGAGATCGAAGACCACGACAGTGTCGAACAGGCCGAGCAGCAGATCATCGGGCTCATCCTCCCGCGCATGGCGCGACGGCAGCCGCTCCAGAGCACAGCGCAGCTGATAGCCGAACGACCCGAACAGCCCCGGCCCGATCGGCCAGTCGGCAGGGCACGTGAATTTCGGCAGGGCGTTCCACAGCTGATCAAGCCGCTCGAACGCATCCGGCCATTCGGCCTTGAGCACCAGCGCCGGGTCGCAGGCAACCGCCGAATACCGCCCGGTATCCGGGCCCGGCCCGGCGCTTTCCAGCATCACCGCCATGCTGTGGCCGGAGAGCGCCGCGAAGACCTCAACCGGCTCGGCATAGGGGATGGAGCGCACGACATAGGTCGCGGCGGCTTTCGGTGATTCAGGCATTTGGCTGCTTGATAGCGCCTTCTTGACCTCGCCCCAACGGGGAGAGGTCAATGGGGGCACTCAACTCCTCGCGAAAACCCCAGCCTCGGTGACAATCATGTCCAGCGGGATGTCATGCGGCTGCGGCTGGATGGTCGGCATGCGGCAGAGCTCGAAGCCGACGCCGATGGTCTTCAGCCGACTGGACCAGGCAGCCAGCGTGCGGTCGAAATAGCCGCCGCCGTAACCGAGGCGATACCCCGCAGCATCGAAGCCCAGCAGCGGCACCAGCAGCAGGTCCGGAAGCACCGCCGGCCCGTTCACCGGTTCAGGGATGCCGAAGCTGAACCGGCCCGGGGCCATCGCCGTATCCGGGGTCCAGGGCCTGTATTCCAGCGGCTGGCCACGCGCGATGACCGCCGGCAGCGCGACATCGCCGTTGCGACCGGCATGCCAGGCCGCGAGCGGCATCGGATCGTATTCGTCGCGGTGGGGCCAATAGGCGCCAAGGACCCTGGGGGTCAGCCGCGAAAGCTGATCGACCAGACGCAGCTCGATCGCCTCGGACCAGCGGACATAGTCGTCGCGGGTGGGCTGCTTGCGCACGGCGAGAAGTCGAGCACGCTCGGCCTTGCGCCACTCGGCGACGGTCGGGTCCATCAGGCCGGCCAATCCATCACGTCGGCTTGGCGCTCGCGAAGGTGCGGCCGATCAGGGCCTGCGCCTCTTCCTGGATCGCATGCAGGTGCTTTTCGCTGCGGAAGCTCTCGGCATAGATCTTATAGACATCCTCGGTGCCGGACGGGCGGGCTGCGAACCAGCCGTTTTCGGTCACCACTTTGATGCCACCGATGGCGGCCTGGTTGCCCGGTGCCTTGTCGAAGATCGCGGTGATCGGGTCGCCGGCCAGCTCCTTGGCCACCATTTGCTCCGGCGACAGCTTCTTCAGGATGGCCTTCTGCTCCCCCGTCGCCGGGGCATCGATGCGCTCATAGAAGGACTCGCCCAGCTTTTTGGTCAGCTTGGCGAAATTCTCGGCCGGATCGCGGCCGGTCCTGGCGGTGATCTCCGCCGCCAGCAGGCCGGGGATGAGCCCGTCCTTGTCGGTGGTCCAGACCGAGCCGTCGCGGCGCAGGAAGGATGCGCCGGCGCTCTCCTCCCCGCCGAAGCCGAAGCCACCATCGACCAGCCCGTCGACAAACCATTTAAAGCCGACCGGCACCTCGACCAGCTTGCGGCCGATCTTGTCCGCCACCCGGTCGATGATGCCCGACGACACCACCGTCTTGCCGACCGCGCTGGATTTCTTCCATTTCGGCCGGTTCTCGAAAAGATAGGCGATCATCGTCGCCAGGTAGTGGTTGGGGTTCATCAGCCCGAAGGAACCGGCGACGATGCCGTGCCGGTCGGCGTCGGTGTCGTTGGCGAAGGCGATGTCGAACTTCTTGCGCATCGCCACCAGGCTCTTCATCGCATAGGGCGACGAGCAGTCCATCCGCACCTTGCCGTCCCAGTCGGCGGTCATGAAGCGGAAGGTCGGGTCGACCGCCTCGTTCACCACGGTCGCGTCGATCTTGTAGCGCTCGATGATCGGCGCCCAGAAATGCACCGCCGCGCCGCCCAGCGGATCGATGCCGATCTTGACCCCTTCGCCGCGCACCGCCTCGAGGTCCACGACATTGCCCAAATCCTTCACGTAGGGCGTCACATAGTCGTAGCGATGGATGCAGGCGGCGTTCAAAGCCTGCGCATAGGGCATGCGCTTCACGCCCTTGAGCTTGGCCTTGATGAATTCGTTGGCGGTCTTCTCGATCCAGCCAGTCGCGTCGGTGTCGGCCGGCCCCCCGTTGGGCGGGTTGTATTTGAAGCCGCCGTCCTGGGGCGGGTTGTGCGACGGGGTGATGACGATGCCGTCGGCCAGCCCCTGCCCCTCTTTACGCTTGCGGTTGTAGGTCAGGATGGCGTGGGAGATGACCGGCGTCGGCGTATAGCCGTCATGGTCGTCGATCATCGTCTCGACGCCGTTCGCCGCCAGCACCTCGATCGCGCTGACCAGCGCCGGCTCGGACAGGGCATGCGTGTCCTTGCCGATGAAGATCGGCCCGGTGGTGCCCTGGGCGGCGCGGTACAGGCAGATGGCCTGGGTGATCGCCAGGATATGGTCTTCGTTGAAGGCGTTGGCGAAGGCCGATCCGCGATGCCCGGACGTGCCGAAGGCGACGCGCTGGGCCGGGATCGACGGATCGGGCTTGCCGGCGAAATAGGCGGTGATCAGCCGCGGCACATTGACCAGGCTTTTCGGATCGATCGGCTTTCCTGCCAGCTTGCTGACCTGCTCGCCCATATCCCTCTCCATTACCTGTCGCGAGACCACAGAACACGATTCCCGCGGCTCGGTTCTATCATAGGGATACGACGCGCCGCGCCCAGTGCTCCTGTCGCGGACTGGAACATTTCGCCGCGACCGTTCTATCCGCAAGCCGCTGGGACGATTACGTGACTATCCCGGATCGATTTCCAGTGTCCACAAGCCCTTAGGCAAACTTAGGAGTGTATGATCATGCAGCTTGGCATAATCGGTCTTGGCCGAATGGGCGGCAATATCGCCAGGAGATTGATGCGGGCCGGCCACCAATGCGCGGTCTTCGACCAGGCGCCGGACGCGGTGACGAAGCTGGCGGCTGACGGGGCCAAGGGCGCGGCCGATCTGGCCGGTCTGGTGGCGCAGCTCGCCAGACCGCGCGCGGTCTGGGTCATGCTGCCGGCGGGCGAGATCACCGGCAAGACGATCGAAGCGCTGGGCGATCTGCTGGAGGATGGCGACATCGTCATCGACGGCGGCAACACCTTCTTCAAGGACGATATCGCCCGCGCCCAGGCGCTGAAGGCCAAAGGCATCCACCATGTCGATGCTGGCACCTCCGGCGGCGTGTGGGGGTTGGAGCGCGGCTATTGCCTGATGATCGGCGGCGAGAAGGATGTCGTCGACCACCTGGACCCGATCTTCAAGACCCTGGCCCCCGGCACCGGTGACATCCCGCCGACCGAAGGCCGCACCGGCGGCGACCCCAGGCCGACCGAGGGCTATATCCATTGCGGTCCGAACGGATCCGGCCATTTCGTGAAGATGGTCCATAATGGCATCGAATACGGCCTGATGCAGGCCTATGCCGAGGGCTTTCACGTTCTGCAGCAAGCGGGGATCACCGCCCTTCCGGCGGAACAGCGCTACAATCTCAACCTGCCCGATATCGCCGAGGCCTGGCGGCGGGGCAGCGTGGTCAGTTCCTGGCTGCTCGATCTGACCGCCGACGCTTTTGCTGTAAATTCCGACTTGTCGAACTATAGTGGATATGTACAAGATTCCGGCGAAGGCCGCTGGACGATCATGGCGGCCATCGAGGAAGGCGTTCCGGCAACCGTCTTGTCGGCCGCGCTCTACGCTCGTTTCCGTTCCCGCGAAGAACAGAGTTTTCCAGACAAACTGCTCTCGGCGATGCGTCACGGGTTCGGTGGCCATGTCGAGCTAAAACCAGGAGCCTGATAGATGGATGCCAGCCCCGCCAACACCGCCTGCACCTTGGTCATTTTCGGCGGGGCCGGCGACCTGACGAAACGGCTGCTGATGCCGGCGATCTACAATCTGAAGCGCGCCGGCCTGCTACCCGAGAACTTCGCCCTGGTCGGCGTCGCCCGCACCGAGATGAATACGGAGACCTTCAAGGAGGCACTGGGCCAGGGGCTGGACAAGTTCGGCGTCAATGTCGACCCGGCCGGCCGCGATTGGCTGGTCGAGCGCATGCATTACCTGCAGGGCGCTTTCGACGACCCGGCGACCTATAAGAAGCTGAAGACCCTGCTGGACAAGACGGCCACGAGCAGCGGCACCGGCGGCAACGTCCTGTTCTACCTCGCGACGCCGGCGGCGTCGTTCGGCCCGATCATCGAGGAGCTCGGCAAGGCCGGCCTGTCGGACGAAAAGAACGGCGCCTGGCGGCGCGTGATCGTCGAGAAGCCGTTCGGCAGCGACCTCGCCTCGGCCAAGGCGCTGAACCGGCAGATCCTCGCGGTGCTCGAGGAAACCCAGGTCTACCGGATCGATCACTATCTGGGCAAAGAGACCGTCCAGAACATCATGATCTTCCGCTTCGCCAACGGCCTGTTCGAGCCGGTCTGGAACCGAGACCATATCGATCATGTGCAGATCACGGTGGCCGAGACGGTGGGTGTCGGCACCCGCGGCAAGTTCTATGACGCCACCGGCGCGCTGCGCGACATGGTGCCCAACCATGTCGGACAGCTGATCACGATGATCGCGATGGAGCCGCCGGCCCGGCTCGATGCGGACTCGGTCCGCACCGAGAAGGCAAAGGCGCTGCAGGCCGTCCAGCACTACAATCCGGACGATATTCTGGAGAATGTGGTGCGGGCCCAGTACACGGCCGGCACTGCCGGCGGGCAGGATGTCGTCCGCTTCCGCAGCACGCCAAACGTCGATCCGGAATCGACGACGGAAACCTATGTCGCGATGAAGCTGAAGATCGACAATTGGCGCTGGGCCGGCGTGCCGTTCTATATCCGCACCGGCAAGGCGCTGGCCAAGCGGCATACCGAGATCGCCATCCACTTCAAGCGCGCGCCCTTCTCGCTGTTCCGCGACACCGATGTCGATCGGCTGACAGCGAACAACCTGGTGCTGCACATCCAGCCGGAAGAGGGCATGACCTTGCGCTTCAGCGCCAAGAAGCCCGGCCCGACGGTCCAGATGGGCCAGGTCGAGATGAAGTTCAATTACGGCGATTATTTCCAGGCCCAGCCGGCGACCGGCTATGAGACGCTGATCTTTGACTGCATGAAGGGCGACGCATCGCTGTTCCAGCGCGCCGACAGCATCGAGGCCGGGTGGGAGATCGTGCAGCCGATCATGGATGCCTGGCAAAAGGCCGGCAAGGTGCGGCTGCCGAGCTATGAAGCCGGAAGCTCGGGCCCGTCGGAAGCGACCGCGATGATGGAGCGTGACGGCCGGCGCTGGCGGCCGATCGCCAGTGCGACCGCCGAGACGGCGCGATGAGCCCAAGCGACGCCGAGGGCACCGCCGGAGGCAAATGGCCCGGGAAGATCTCCCTGCTGCTCTCCGACGTCGACGGCACGCTGGTCAACAAACAGAAGGCGGTGACGCCGCGCACGGTGGCGGCCGTCAAAATGCTGGGTGAGGCCGGCATCGCCTTCACCATCACCAGCAGCCGCCCGCCGCGCGGCCTGGCCCATCTGATCGAGCCGCTGAACCTCCAACTGCCGATCGGCGGCTTCAATGGCAGCGGGCTGATGCGGCCGGACGGCAGCGTCGTCGAATCGCTGATGCTGGCGCCGGACGCAGCGCATGAGGCGTTCCGGATCACGCTGAAGCACGGGCTGGATCCGTGGGTCTATACCGCCACCGAATGGTATGTGCGCGATCCGGAGGCGCCGCATGTGGCGCGCGAAGCCTTCACCATCACCTTCCCGCCCCATGTGACGACCGATTTCGAGGGGCCGCTCAATAATTGCGGCAAGATCGTCGCGGTCGGCGACGATCCGGTCGCGGTGCTGGCCTGCAATGCCGAGCTGGACCGGGTGCTGGCGGGCCGGGCCTCGTCGACGCGGTCGCAGAGCTATTTCATCGACATTACCCATCCGCAGTCCAACAAGGGTACGATGGTGGAGACGATGGCGCGGCTGCTGTCGATCCCGACAAGCGAGATTGCCACCATCGGCGACATGGCCAACGATATCCTCATGTTCCGCAAGGCCGGCCTCAGCATCGCCATGGGCAATGCCAGTGACGAGGTGCGGGAACAGGCGATGCTGTCGACCGACACCAACGAGGAAGACGGCTTTGCCAAGGCCGTAGAACGCTATCTGCTGGGCATCGCCCATTAGGCACGGGCAATAGGCGTGGAGGAGTCTGACATGACCGAACGCAAGCTGATCGTACTGGACGATGCTGAGGGCGTCGCCCGCCATGTCGCCGACTGGATCGTGGACGCGGCGGTCGCCAAGAAAGGCCGCTTCGCCGTTTCGCTGTCGGGCGGATCGACACCCAAGCGGCTCTACCAGATCCTGGCCGAGCCCGCCTATCAGTCGCGTCTCCCCTGGAAGGATGTGCACTGGTTCTGGGGTGACGAGCGGATGGTGCCGCGCGACAATGAGCTCAGCAACTACCGCATGACCGCGCAGGCGATGCTGAACCACGTGCCGGTGCCGCCGGAGAACATCCACGGCATCAAGACCGAGGGGCTGACCGCCAGGGAATCCGCCGAGGACTACGAGGCGACGCTGAAATCCTTCTACGGTTCGCAGAGGTTCGACCCGAAGAAGCCGCTGTTCGACATCACCCTGCTCGGCATCGGCCCGGACGGCCACACCGCCTCGCTGTTCCCCGGCACGGCCGTGCTGAACGAACGCTCCCGTTGGGTGGCGGAGGTCGTCGGCGCCAAGCCGGAAGACCGCATCACGCTGACCTACCCCACCCTGGCCAGCTCAGCCCATGTCGCCTTCCTGCTCGCCGGGCACGACAAGCAGGACATACTGGGCAAGTTCATGGGCGAGGACCAATCACTGCCGTCGGTCCATGTCGATCCGGTGGGCGAACTGCTGGTGTTCACCGACAAGGCGGCGACGGGGAAGGCGTAACGGCCGCAGGTGGGGGTGAACGCCGGGGAAGCGCCCCCTACCGCCGCGCCACGAAAACCAGGCCCGCTACCGGCACGCCGCCCTCCTGCCGCAGCGCCTCCTCTGATAGCTCGACCAGTGCCAGCCCCGCCGCATCCAGCGCCGCCCGGACATGGTCTTCCCCGTGCCGATACCGCCGCTTCTCGCTGAGCGCCTGCCCACCCTCACCTCGCTTCTCGACCGTCCCGGCGAACAGCCCGCCGGGCTTCAGCCGCGTTGCGGCCGCGCGGAAGATCGGGCCGAGGTCGCCGATATAGTTCAGCATGTCGACCGCGGCGATGACGTCCCAGGACTTGCCGCCATCGGCCAGGAACGCCTCGGCCTCCCCCACCGCCAGCAGATCGTAGATGCCCCTGCCGCGCGCCTTGGCGACCATGCCGGGCGACAGGTCGACCCCGTCTAGCGTCCGCGCGAATGGCTTCAGCGCTGCCCCCGACAGGCCGGTGCCGCAGCCGAGATCGAGCAGGTCGGCGCGGCCCTCGGCTACGCCTGAGCGCGCCAGCAGCGCCGCGACCAGGGCCGGCGCCTGGTATTTCAGCGTGCCGGTCAGGTCGGCATCGAAGCGGTCGGCATACTGGTCGAACAGGGTGCGGATATAGGCCTGGGTCAGCCCCCCCGCTTCGTCGAGCGACTTGAGGCCGCCGGCGGCCTCTTCGCTATCGGGATCGATCGACAGGGCGCGGCTGAACCAGGACCGCGCCCGTTCGACATCGCCCAGTTCCCGCCACAGCCGGCCGAGCTCAGTGAGAAACGCCACCCGATAGGGATCGACCCTCAGCGCCCGCTGATAAAGATCGACGGCCCCGGGCAAATCACCGGAATCTTCAAGCAAAATAGCCAATTCCCACATGGCGCCGGTGTCCTGTGGCGCCAATAGCAATCTCTCGCGTAGCTCTTCCGGTGTATTTTTCTTTTCCGGTATTTCAGTAAAATTATCTTCCACTATAATGCTCAAAAATCGTCATGAAAGGGACCTACTATGTCACGCGCAGGCTTGTCAGCCTTGGTACTATGCCTCATTGCATTCCAATCGCCAGGAAGTGCGCTCGCAGAGACATGCGCCATGGCGAAAATCGCGGATCTGCATGTCACTGTCACACCGCGGAACGCAATTCTCGTAGATGGCAGCATCAAAGGCCAGCCTGCCAAGTTCTTGGTCGATGTCGGCACGAATGGCACGGTCTTCGATGGCACCGTCTTTTCACAATTCGGTATTCCACATGACGGCAAGCAAGCCCGCCTGACCAGCGAAACCGGCGAAAGCAATGCGATCATCAGAACTGTTCCCGACCTCAAGTTCGGAAACTTCGTCGGCGACAATCTTCACTGGTACATTGCCGACCATCATTTCCTGCCCGACGGCGTCTACGCCCTTCTGGCGGGCGATTTCCTGCAGTCGTTCGATCTGGACCTGGACTTGGCCCATAACACGATCGGGCTGTACCAACACAACACCTGCCACTCGGAGCCGGTCTACTGGTCGCAGTCGTTCAGCGAAGCCGATCTGATTGTTCGTGACAATCGGATATTCGTTGCGGTCGAACTGAACGGCACGGCGACCGAAGCTTTGTTCGACAGTGGATCGTCGAGAACCATCATCTCCACCCGGATGACCCATCGTCTGGGCTTTGACGAAACCGCTCCCGGAATGACGCAAGCGAATGCGGCACATCCCGGCAATTTCTACACCTATCGGTTTTCGGAGCTCAAAGTCGGGGACGAGGTCATCAAGAACCCGCTCCTTTACGTGCGGCGGTCGCAGGTTCTCAAGGTGGATATGAGGCTTTCCAAAACCGCTCAGCTCGCCTACGACCAGCGACCCGATGCTTATCTTGGCGCGGACTTCATCAAGACGCACCACATCTATCTCGCCCCCAAGGATCGGAAGATGTACTTCACTTACAATGGTGGCGGTATTTTCTCGCCGCCTCAGGACAGTTCGGCGGCTGGGCGCGAGGATAAATAAGGGGCCTGAATGAACTATCGCCATGCCTATCACGCCGGTAACCATGGCGATGTCCTCAAGCACGCGACGCTGACGGCGGCGATCGGGCTGCTGCATGACAAGCCGGCGCCTTTGTTCCTGCTGGATACCCATGCCGGCATCGGCGTTTATGACCTGGCCGGCATCGAGGCCGGGAAGACCAACGAATGGCAGGCTGGGATCGGGGCGGCGCTGGGCTCCGACATCCAAGGGATCCAGCCCTATCTCGATATCGTACGGAGCCTCAATCCGGACGGCGCGCTGCGGCACTATCCCGGCTCCCCGGCGATCATGGCGGCGCTGCTCAGGCAAGGTGACCGGCTAGTCCTGTCCGAGCTGCATCCCGAGGATGCCGAGACGCTGCGGCGCTGGGCGCATGGCAATCCCGGTATCGCGGTGCATCGGCGCGACGCTTATGAGGCGCTGAAGGCCTTTCTGCCGCCCAAGGAAAATCGCGGCCTGATCGTCGTCGACCCGCCCTATGAGGCGGTGGACGAGTTCGAACGGCTCGCCGACGCGGTCGTCGCCGTCCATCGCCGCTGGCCGGGCGGGCGCTGGATGATCTGGCATCCGGTGAAGGAGCGCGCGCCCGTCTGGCGGCTGGAGGAGGCGCTGATCGCCGGCGGCGTCGGCAAGATGCTGTCGGCCGAGTTGCTGGTCCGCAAGGTCGACGGCGTGTCGCTGGCCGGCAGCGGCCTGATCCTGGTCAATCCGCCCTATGGGCTGGAGCCCTGGCTGGCCGAGACCTTGCCCTGGCTGGTCGCCGCCCTGGCGCCCGAACATGGGAGCCATGCGCTGAGGTGGCTCGGTGCTGCATGATGATGCTACCATAGTCCCACCCATGAGTGCCGAAACCGTAGAGCTCGACTACCCTCACGCCGAGCCGCCTGCCCATGACAGCTATATCGAGGTCGCGCCCGGCGTACGCTGGCTGCGCTTCCCCCTGCCCTTCGCGCTGAACCATATCAATCTCTATCTGCTGGATGACGGCGACGGCTGGGTGCTGGTCGATACCGGCATCAAGTCGGATATTTCCTACGACCTGTGGCGCAGGCATTTCGAGACGACCTTGGAAGGCAAGCCGATCACCCGCGTCATCGGCACCCATTTCCACCCCGACCATATCGGCTGCGCCGAATTTCTGGTCGAGCATTTCGAAGCGGAGTTCCTGACCACCCGCGCGGAGTGGCTGACGGCGACGATGCTGCAGTCCGAAACCTCGCACAACGCGGAAAAATTCTGGGGCGCCTATTACCGCTCCGTCGGGCTGGACGACGAGATGCTGAAGGCGGTCGCCACGCGCGGCGAAAACTATGCCCAGCGCGTCGGTCACATCCCGCGGCCCTTCACAAGGCTGATCGACGGCGACCGGATCAGGATCGGCGATCGCACCTGGCACGTCATCATCGGCACCGGCCATTCGCCCGAGCTGATTACGCTCTACTGCGCCGACGACCACCTGTTCATTTCATCCGACCAGGTGCTGCCCGGCATCAGCCCGAATATCAGCGTCCAGGCACCCGAGCCGTTCGGCGACCCGCTGACCGAATTCCTCGACAGCTGCGCCAAGCTGACAGCGCTGGACCCGATCGCCTATGTGCTGCCGATGCACGGCCGGACCTTCTATGGCCTGCATGAGCGGCTGGAGGAGCTGGTGCGCCATCATGCCGAGCGTCTCGCGCTGACGGTGGAGGCCTGCCGCACGCCGATAACCGTGGTGGAGCTGCTGCCGATCATGTTTAAGCGCAAGCTCGATTTCCAGCAGACGCAGTTCGCCATCGGCGAGGCGCTGGCGCACGTCAATCATCTGGTCATACTGGGCGATCTCGAGCGGATCGCCGAGCCGGGACAGCCGCTTCGCTATCAGTCCTTGACGAACTGAGGGCTTCTTCGTGCTTCAGTCCCTAACGAACTGAAGGCTCTATCGTGTTTCAGTCCTTAACGAACTGAAAGTTGCGCGTGTCGCTGAGCGCGCCGATCGCGAAGGTGCGGAACGTCTCGGGTTCGTCGATCCGGAACAGCTTGGCATGAACGGCGCCCGAGGCATCGGTATGAAGCGCGGCAACCTCCCACACACCGCCGGCCGGCCCGATCTTCCGGTAGTGCTGCCCTTCGGCGATCTCACGTATTCTTCGTGACATATCGAAAGCTAATCACCTTTCGCGGCGCAGTACCAGAACGACTGTAAAGCGATTAGACGTAGTCAACCGTAAATTCTCAGTTACCGGAGCATCCCGATGTCCGAGAGTCCTATGTCCGATGGGCGTCATTTCGATTTCCGCAGCGACAATGTCGCCGGCGTCGCGCCTGAGGTACTGACGGCGCTGGCCGCGGCGGCTGGGGGCTCAGTCACCTCCTATGGCGAGGACCCGATCACCCAGCGCGTCGAGGCAAGGCTGAAGGACCTGTTCGGTCATGACCTGACCCTGTTCACCGTCGCCACCGGCTCGGCTGCCAATGCACTGGCGCTGGCCCATCTGGTGCCCGGCTGGGGCGCGGTGCTGTGCCACCGCGAGGCCCATATCGCGACCGACGAGTGCGGCGCGCCGGAATTCTTCTCCAGTGGGGCGAAGCTGGCGCCGCTAGATGGCGCGCACGGCAAGATCACCGCCGAGGCGGCCGCTGCCTATCTCGCCCGCGATACGCGTGGCGTCCATCATTCCCAGCCAATGGCGATCAGCATCTCGCAATCGACCGAGGCCGGCACCTGCTACACGCCGGACGAGGTCGCGGCGATCGGCGCGGTCGTGCGCAAGCACGGGCTCAAATTCCACATGGACGGCGCCCGCTTCGCCAATGGGCTGGCGAGCCTGCGCTGTTCCCCGGCGGAGGTCACCTGGCGGGCCGGGGTCGACGCGCTGTCCTTCGGCGTCACCAAGAACGGGGCGATGGCGGCCGAGGCGGTGATCTTCTTCGACACCGCGCTCGCCCAGGATTTCGGCTATCGCCGCAAGCGCGGCGGCCATCTTTTCTCCAAGGGCCGTTTCGCCGCGGCCCAGTTCGACGCCCAGCTGACCGACGGGCTGTGGCTGAGGCTGGCGGCCAACGCCAATGCGATGGCGTCGCGCATCGCGCAGGGCCTTGCCGGCATCCCCGGTGTCTCGCTGCTCCACCCGGTCGAGGCCAACGAGCTGTTCGTGCTGATGCCGGAGCGGGTCATCGAAAGCCTGGAGGCCGCAGGCTTCCTATTCTACCGCTGGCCAGCCGACGAAGGCCCCTGCATCCGCCTGGTCACCGCCTTCGACACCGAGGCGGCACACGCCGACGGATTGGTGGCCGCGATCCGACAAACCGCAAGGTAGTCGTGCGCCCATAACCGGATGTCCGGACTGGGTGGAGTGCTACATCATACGCCAAAATTGCCACTTGGATGGTGCACGCATCATTTGCCCGGGAGTTTTTGAAGGACTATCCTCGATCCCGTGGCCGAGTTTGTTGCGGAAATCTCGGCCGAGGCGCGTTTCGCAATCCGTCCCAGGAGGTGACTCATGCCCAAATACCTGCTCCAAGCATCTTACACCGCCGACGGCCTGAGGGGTCTGCGGAAGGACAAGGCTTCAGGCCGAAGGGATGCCGTGAGCCAAGCGGTGGAAACGCTCGGCGGCAAGCTGGAGGCGTTCTACTTCGCCTTCGGCGCCGACGACGTCGTCGCCATCACGGATATGCCCGATAATGCAAGCGCGGCCGGCATCGCCCTTGCCGCATCGGGCTCAGGCCTCGTCCGTACCAGGACGACCCCGCTGTTGACCCTGGAGGAAGCCGACCAGGCCCTGCAGAAGAGCGTCAGCTACCGTCCCCCAGGCCACTAGGCTCGGGCTGGCCCGATCTCTTCGTCTTGCCCCTGCCGATCGGCGATTGGCCGGGAACGGGAGGTTTGTGCAGATCCGGACCGGCTCGCGTGATTGCGTACAACATGCGTTGCCGGGACTCTTGCCCGAGCCTAGACTGCCCCCAAGCCGGCCGTATCGGCATTCGGGGAAAATCATGCGTTCGAAAGCAATCCGTCAGACCGCCTTGGCTCTCGCGCTGTCAACATCCTTCGTCAGTGGCATGGCCGAGGCGCAGAACCAATATTCCGGCATCGTCATCTTCGGCGACAGCCTGTCGGACCCCGGCAATATTCCGAAGTTTTTCGGCATCGATTATCCGCCCGCACCCTATTTCGAAAACCAGTTCAGCAACGGCCCGATCTACGCCAAGTCCCTGGATGCGCTCCTCGGCATCTCCACGCCGCTGCAGGATTTCGCCATCGGCGGCGCCGGGACGGGAACCAACAATATCGGCGGGCTGTCGGGCAATCCGTCGATCGGCCTTCCCAATGCCGGCATGGACGGCGAGATCTCGCTCTATTTGAAAAGCAATCCGACCCCTGCCCCGAATTCCCTGTTCATCGTCTGGGGCGGGGCCAATGATTACTTCAACCTGGTCGACAACTTCAAAGGCGGTGGCCCGACCGGCGCGGCACTGCGGGCCTTCGCGCTGAGTGCGAACGGGCCGGTCACGGTGACGGTCGGCGGACTGGTGACCGACATCACAAGGCTGGCCCAGGTTGGGGTGAAGAATTTCGTCGTGCCCAACCTGCCGAATCTGGGTGCGACGCCGGCATATCTCGGCAATGCCAAGACCGCCGGGCAGGCCACGCTGGTCACCAATCTCCATAATCGGGAACTGGCCGCAGCGATGGGCGCGCTGCAGCAGCAGCTGCACGTCAACATCACCATCGTCGATATCAACGCGGTGTTCAAAGGCGTGCTGGCCAACCCGGCGCAGTTCGGCCTCGATCCGGCCCACATCACCCAGGAATGCATCCAAAGTCCTGCCTGCGTCTCCCAGCACCAGGCCTATCTGTTCTGGGACAATGTGCACCCGACCGGGCTGGTGCAGGCCGAGTTGGCCTATGTCTTCCAGGCCTCGGTCGACGGCCCGACCACGGTGGGACCTGAGATCGATCTCGACAAGCTGGTCCAGCAGGACCTGTTCGATCATATCTCGGCCCGTACTGCGGCGCTGCGGCTCGGCGCGGCCGGCCTCTCTTTCAGCAATGTCGGCGGCGCCTCGGGCTCGATCGGCGACAGCGATCATCCGCTGGCGGCCTTCATCACCGACAGCTACGGCTGGGGCTCGCGCGATGCGCGGAGCAACGTCGTCAGCTTCGATTACGACCACAACATGATCTCGGGCGGCGTCGACTACCGGCTCAACGACTGGTCGGCGGTGGGCGGGCTGATCGGCTATAGCTCCACCAACGACACGCTGGGCAACAGCCTGGGCAGCCAGTCCTTCGACAGCTATCAGGCGGCGATCTATGGCACCGCCTTCCTGGGCGGCTGGTACGGCTCGCTGGCCGCGACCTATGCCTACGAGGAATGGGGCAAGATCGACCGCAACGTCTTCATCGGCAACCAGGTCGCCCACGCCACCACCAACGGC
>Ga0268266_10002962_pt1 | contig 17512 bp, 18 predicted proteins | sample KBSS13metaG_FD_190356 | JGI IMG/M metagenome (GOLD analysis project Ga0268266, IMG submission 190356) | Switchgrass rhizosphere microbial communities from Kellogg Biological Station, Michigan, USA - KBS S1-3 metaG (SPAdes) (version 2) | ecosystem: Host-associated > Plants > Roots > Rhizosphere...
GACGGCGCCGTCGAGGTGGTGTCCCAAGGGCAGTGGACGGAGCTCGGGTCACGCTCCTGATCTGATCGTCACCAGCAACGCCGCACGCAGAGGAACTTCCGTGACCGACATCGACCTGAGCACACGCACCGACTTCCCGGCCGCCTTCGACGAGCGCGCCACCCTGACCCAACTCCTGAGCTATGTCCGCCTGACCGTGCACGCCAAGTGCGTCGGTTTGTCTCAGTCGGACGCGGTACAGACGCCGCTGGAGAGCTCACCGGCCATGAGCATCGCCGGCCTGGTCAGCCACCTGCGGTGGTCAGAAGCCTTCTGGATCGACGTCGTGTTCCTCGGTGGCCCCCACCAGTGGCCGGGCACGGACGACGACTCCGAGCTCCAGATGCGCCGCGGACTCGAACAACCTCTGGCCGAACTACTCGACGAGTACGCCAGGCAGGCAGCCCACACCGACGACGTCCTGGCTGCCCGCGACTGGGACGCAGAAGCAGTAGGTCGGGACGAGAAGACCGGCAAGCCCTTCGCATTGCGGTACATCGTCACGCACCTGATCGAGGAGACCGCTCGGCACAACGGCCACCTCGACATCCTGCGCGAGCTCGCCGATGGCGTCAGGGGCGACTAGCCGGCTGAACCGCGCGAAGAGCTGCGCGTCCGCGCGGTCTTGACATATGCCGGTATCGGAATATGGTATCGCTGTGGCACGTGCGGCGACGACCTCAGACGTCTTCAACGCGGTCGCCGACGTCCACCGTCGGGAGATCCTCGACGTCCTGATGGGGGGCGAGCGCGCGGTCGGGACGATCGTCGACGACCTGAGGATGTCGCAGCCGCAGGTCTCCAAGCACCTCCGTGTCCTGAGCGAGGTGGGACTCGTCAGCTGTCGCGCGGAGGGTCGCCACCGCCTGTACCGCCTGGAACCCGAGCAGCTGCGCCCGCTGCGCGACTGGGTCACGAGCTACGAACGAGCGATCACCGAACGGCTGGACCGCATGGACGACTACCTGACCGAACTACAACGACAAGGAGACGGCAATGACGCGTGACCGGCACGGAACGGCGGTCATCGAGTATCCGAGCGAGCTCGAGATCCTCACCACGCGAGCATTCGATGCCCCGATCGGGCTGGTGTTCGACGTGCTGACCAAGCCCGAGCACGTGCGCCACTGGTTCGCGCCGTTCGACGACACGATGACCGTGTGCGAGATCGACCTGCGCGTCGGCGGGACGTACCACATGGTGTTCGTGACCCAGGACGGCACGGAGTGCTCGTTCCGCGGCACGTACCTCGAGATCGAGCGGCCTGACCGCCTCGTCGACACCTGGCTGTTCGAGGGGTGGCCCGATGTGGAAGCGGTCGAGACGATCGCGCTCCACGAGACGAACGGCGTCACCACGGCGCGCATGAACCTCGCGTTCCGCGACCAGGCCGGCCGGGACCACATGACCCGGACCGACGGCCAGGAGGACAGCTGGGACAAGATGGAGGACTACCTGCGGTCGATCCAGGAGCCGGCCAGCCGAACGCCCTGACGGCAGTCGCTGGAACTACCGAGTGCTGGGGCGCAGCAGGATCCGTGCGGGCTCGGCGTGAGCCACCCGCCAGCCGTGCGCGTACGCCGCCACCTCGGCGACCCAGCGCTCCCGGGCCCCGCGCGACACGACCGAGACCGCGTCGCCGTCGACAGCCGCCTCCGCGCCGGTCAGGGAGGTCACGATCGCGCACAGCTCGGCCGCCTCGACAGGATGCCCGAACGCGCGGCGGCCGTCGTCGGCTCCCTCCAGTGCGGTCAGCACGGCCTGCCGCGATCCGAGCCCGAACAGGTCGTCGCCCTCGGGACGCAGCAGCCCGGCAGCACCGGGCCCGTCCTCACCCGACGGCAGCACGAGGTCGGCCCGACCGCGGACCACCACGAACGGTCGCCGTCCGAGCTTGCCGGCGGCGAGCTCCGCGGCACCCGCCAGCTCGTCGGCCACCGCCGGGGCGGTGACGGCCAGGACGTTGCCGTACGGGTCGGTCCGGCCGATGTGGTCCTCGAGGACGCGCAGGCCGGCTGCCCCGATCGCGATGTCGGTCTGGCCCTCCCGCCACGCGCGGCCGGCCGTGTCGGTCACCAGCACGGCGACGTTCGCGCCGACCCGCTCGGCCACCGCCGTGCGCAGGACGCGGGCCGTCCGGTCGGGGTCCTCCGGCAACAGGAGCACGTGGCCCGGCTCGACGTTCGAGACGTCGACACCGGCGGCAGCCATGGTCAGGCCCAGGCGGTTGACCACGATCGACAGCGGGCCGCGGCGGGCGACGAGCCGCCGGGTCTCGCGGACGATCGCATCGGCCCGGTCGCCGGCCAGGACGCGGCCCTCGGCCTTGCTCACCACCTTGCTGGTCACGCACACCACGTCGCCGTCGGCGAGCGCGTCCCCGGACGTCGCGGCCAGGAGGTGGGTCGCCAGGTCGTCGCCCCGGCGTACCTCCCCGACCCCGTCGGGCGCCCAGATCGAGATCACGAGACGAGGGACACCGCGGCAGCGGCCATCGCCGCCGTTGCTTCCACCGTGGTCATCAGCAGGGGGACGGCCGCACAGGCGATCCCGGCCTCTCGCACGCGGTCGACCTCACCCTCGTCGGTCGTGTCCACCAGCCAGCCGTCGATCACGCCGCCGTCCGCGCGCGCGCCGTAGTGGAGCGCGACTCCGGCGGCGCTGACCTCGACGCCGATCGAGGTCAGCAGCTGGTGGGCCATGCCGCGGACGTGGGTGCCTCCGATGATGGGGGAGAGGCCGACGACCGGAGCCTTCGTCGCGGTCACCGCCTCACGGACCCGAGGAACGCCGAGGATGGTTCCGACGCTGACGACGGGGTTGCTCGGAGGTACGACGACCAGGTCGGCGTCCGTGATCGCGTCGATCACGCCCGGCCCGGGGGAGGAGTCCTCGAGCCCGACCACGATCACCGCCTCGGCCGGGACCTCGGCGTGGAGCCGAACCCAGTACTCCTGGAAATGCACGACCCGGCGGCCGCTCGCGCTCTCGGGATCAGCGATCGCGATGTGGGTCTCGACCCGGTCGTCCGACATCGGGAGGAGTCGTACGCCCTGCCCGTACCGAGGCGCCAGCCAGCGGCGGCAGAGCGCCTCGGTGACCTCGGAGAGCGGGTAGCCGGCGTCGAGCATCTGCGTGCGCACCAGATGGGTGGCGAGGTCGCGGTCGCCCAGCCCGAACCACGTCGGCTCCACGCCGTACGCCGCCAGCTCGTCCTTGGCGTTCCAGGTCTCGTCGCGCCGGCCCCAGCCCCGGTCGACGTCGATGCCGTCGCCGAGGGTGTACATCACGGTGTCGAGGTCCGGGCAGACCTTGAGCCCGTACAGCCAGATGTCGTCGGCGGTGTTGGCCACCACGGTGACCTCGGCGTGGGCGTCGACCCCCGGCAGGAGCCCGCGGCGTACGCCGTACAGGAGGCCCTGCAGGAACGTCGCTCCGCCGACACCCCCCGACAGCACGGTGATGTGGTGCATGGCCGTAGCCTGCCGCACTCGGGAGCGCAGGATGCTAGCGGGTCATACCGCGTCTCGCAGGAGAATGCCAATACCAGATCCTGCCTTGACTTCCGGTGTACGACAGGCGTGTAATTCCCACAGTGTTCTTCGGGCGTATGGGGTCCGAGCCGGTCACACAGGGTCGAACAACAGGGTCGAAAGGGCGATAACCGTGAGGGAACTGTTTCTCCTCGACGCGGACGCCGAGGATGCAGGTTGGCAGGATCGAGCGCTGTGCGCTCAGACCGATCCCGAGGCGTTCTTCCCCGAGAAGGGCGGCTCGACGAGGGAGGCCAAGAAGGTCTGCCTCACCTGCGAGGTGCGGGGCGACTGCCTCGAGTACGCGCTGATGAACGACGAGCGCTTCGGGATCTGGGGCGGGCTCTCCGAGCGGGAGCGTCGCAAGCTCAAGAAGCGCGCCGTCTGAGCTGATCACCGGCGGCCTCCGTGCCGCTCGGTCATGGTCGGACCGTCGTCGGGGTGGTGACTCGGCTCACCTCGACGACGAAGGGCCTCGGCGGGTGATCGTCGACGATTCAGGGGCTTTCCGGTGCGCCGCTAGGGTGGGCGACCGTGCATCCGGCAGTCGTGGCTCTCCTCGTCAGCCACGACGGGGAGCGGTGGCTCCCGGCCGTGATCGACGGGCTGCGTGCTCAGACCTCACCCGTCGACCGGGTCGTCGCGGTCGACACCGGCAGCCGGGACGAGAGTCCGGACCTGCTGCTCGACGCGTTCGACGAGGTCGTCACGCTGACCGGTCGCGCGGCGTACCCCGAGGCGGTCCGCACCGGTCTCGAGCAGGTGGCCCCGGACGAGGCCGAGTGGGTCTGGCTGCTCCACGACGACAGCAACCCCGCGCCGGACGCGCTCGCGCGACTGCTGGCCGCGGCCGCCGCCGACCCGGGCGCCGACATCCTCGGCCCGAAGCTGCGCGAGTGGCCCTCCCTCAAGCGTCTGCTCGAGGTCGGGGTCACGATCTCCGGGACCGGACGCCGCGAGACCGGGCTCGAGCCCGGCGAGTACGACCAGGGACAGCACGACGAGAACCACGCGAGCCTCGCGGTCAACACCGCCGGGATGCTGGTACGTCGCCGGGTCCTCGACGACCTCGGTGGCTTCGACGACAACCTGCCGATCTTCGGCAACGACATCGACTTCGGCTGGCGGGCCGCGGCCCGAGGTCACCGGACCGTCGTGGTGCCGGGGGCGATCGTCTTCCACGCCGAGGCGGCCCACCGCGGCGCCCGGCGTACGCCGCTGACCGGACGCCACACCCACTACCAGGAGCGCCGCGCGGCGCTGTTCACCCTGCTGGCCAACGCCCCGGCCCGGAAGCTGCCCTGGCAGGTGATCCGGCTGTTCGTCGGGACGCTGGTCCGGATGCTCGGCTTCTTCATCGTCCGCTCGCCGGGCGAGGCGCTGGACGACCTGGCCGCCCTCTTCTCGGTCTACTTCAGCCCGAACGAGATCCGGCGTGCGCGCCGGGCCCGGCGTAACACCGGCGACCACGATCCCCGGCCACTGCTGGCGCCGTGGTGGCTGCCGTACCGGCACGGTCTCGACTTCGTGGGCGACTTCGTCAGTGCCGCGTTCAACCAGGCTCAGGACGTCGCCGACCGCCGGCGGAGCGCGAAGGAAGCGGAGGCGCCGGTCCCGATCCGGCGCCCGACCGTCGTCGACGACGACGCCCCCGAAGCGGACAGCGGCCTGGTCGCGCGGTTCTTCACGAACCCGCTCGCGGTCGCGCTCACGCTCGTGGTGGTCCTGTCGGTGTTCGGTGCTCGCGAGGCGTTCGGCCATGTCACCGGCGGCGGACTCGCGCCGGCCCCGGTGCGGGCCACGCACCTGCTGCACCTCTGGACCGAGTCGTGGCACCCGCTCGGCACCGGCACCGCCGTGCCGGCACCGGCGTACGTCGCCGTGCTGGGTCTGCTGGGCTGGCTGCTTGGCAACAGCGCCGCGGCGGCGGTCTCGGCGGTGCTGCTGCTCGCCGTACCGCTCGGCATCTGGGGTGCCTGGCGGATGCTCCGTGTCGTCGGCCGACTGGTCGACCCGGGCGGTTCGCCTCGGTGGCTGGTCGCGCTCGGCGCGGTCACCTATGCCTTGGTCCCGGTCACCTCCGGCGCGTTCGGCGACGGACGTCTCGGGGTCGTCGCGGTCGCGGTGATCGTGCCCTTCCTCGCACACGCGGCGCTCGGCTTCGCCGACCCGGAGCACGACCGACGCTGGCGGGCGGCGTGGCGCACCGGGCTGCTGCTCTCGGTGGCCTCGGCGTTCGAGCCGGTCGCCTGGGTCTTCGCCCTCGTGCTGGCCGTCGTCATCCTGCTGCTCGGGTACGCCGTGACTCGCACCCTGCCGCGGGGCCGCGCCGTGCTCGGCCCGCCCCTGGTCGGCCTCGGGGTGACCCCGCTCCTGCTGCTCCCGTGGTGGTGGCCGGCGATCCAGCACGGCTCCTCGTCGCTGCTGCTGATGGAGACCGGCCGCCAGCCCTACCCGTCCCTGACGTTCAGCGACTTCCTGCTCGGCCGCTTCGGCCCTGGCGTCGGCGGACCGTGGTGGCTCGGAGCGCTCCTCGTCGTGCTCGCCGCGCTCGCCCTGTTCCCCCGCGCCACCCGCATCCCGGTGCTGGTCGCCTGGCTGGGCGCCGGAGTCGCGGCCGTCACCGCGACCGGTCTGTCCTTCGTGCCGCTCCCGCTGCCGGGCGGCTCGGTGCGTCCGGGGATCGCGGTGCTGACAGTGGTCCTCCACGGCTGCTTCGTGCTCGCGGCGATGTTGGGCGCCCAGGGCCTGGTGATGATCCTGCGCCGGTCGCGGCGCGAGCACCACGAGGTGCTGCTGGTCGGGCTCGCCGTGGTGGCGTCGATCATCCCCGCGATCGGGCTCGGCTGGTTCGTCTGGCAGGGCCCGGGCGACCTCGCCAACAGCGAGGCCACCGGCATCCCGCCGTTCATGACCGACGAAGCCGCCACGGAGCCGGCTGCCGGGATCCTGGTGATCCGCGGCGACGTCGCGAGCGGACTCACCTACACGATCCGGCGCGGTGCCGGCGACACGGTGGGCGAGAGCGAGATCCTCTACGCCTCCGACCCGGACCCCGCGTTCACCGCCGACGTCCGTGCCCTGGTCTCCCGGCCGACTCCCGGTGTCGTGGACGACCTCGCCGCCGCCGGCATCCGCTACCTCGTGCTGCCCGACCCGTACGACGGATCCGTGGCCGCCGGGCTCGACGCGACCGACGGCCTCGGTCAGGCGGGCACCGAGAGCCAGGCCACCCGCACCTGGCGGATCGAGCCGCCGGTCGACCCCCGTGCCGTCGACGGCCCGGGCTCGGTCGTCCGCCCCGTGCTGCTGGGCGTCGAGGGGATCGGGCTCCTGGTGGTGCTGGTGCTCACCCTGCCCACGCTGCGGGCGAGTCGTCGTACCGAGGAGGACGAGGCATGAGCCCCGGAAAGCGCGTCCGCGTCGCCGACGTCGTCCGCCGGCGTCGTACGCCGCGACTCGACGCCGTCAGCGCGCTCGCGCTGGTGATCCCTCTGCTCACGGTCGGCGTGCTCGCGCTCGTGCGGCAGCCGCCGGTGCACGACGCGACCCAGCGGCCCGCCCTCACCCACCTCACCAGCGCCACCGTGGTCTGCCCCGGACCTGCCCCGGGTTCACCCGATGGCTCGGTGTCGACCGGGAGTGGCGCGTCCGGCGACCTCGAGGTGAGCACCGACGGTCACAAGTCGTCGGTGCCGGTGAGCACCGGGGCCGTGACCCGGCTGCCCGACGGTGGGTCCTCGGTCATCCAGGGATCCGACGACCTGGCGCCGGGACTGCTCGGCCTCCGGTCCGGGACGGCCCCCCTCAGCGCGCAGGACTGCAGTGTGCCGGCGTCGGAGCAGTGGTTCACCGGCGTGGGCGCGGGCGCTGCTCACGACTCGGTGATCGAGCTGGTCAACCCGGACTCCGGCCGCGCCGACGCCGACATCACCCTCTACGGCGCCCGCTCCTTCACGGTCCGCAAGCTCCACGGGATCACGATTCCGGCTCACCGGACCGTCAGCCTCGACCTCGGCCGGATCGTCCCCCGCCGGCTCCTGCTCACCGCGCAGGTGCAGGTGTCGCGCGGCCGGCTCGCCGTCCACGTGCTCGACAGCCGGACCAACCTGGTCGACCACCGAGTCCGCCGGGAGTGGCTGCCGCGGCAGGACGCTCCCGCCCTCGACAACCGCTTGATCGGGCTGCCCACCGGCTCCGGCACGCGCACCCTCCAGGTCGCCAACCCCGGTGAGGACGTGGTGCGGGCCAAGGTCAGGATCATCACCGGTGACACCACCTTCACCCCGGCCGGACTCGACACCCTCTCCATCCAACCGGGAACCACCCAGGCCCTGTCCCTGACCAAGGTGCTCGAGAAGGCGCTCGGCGACGGCGCCGTCGGCGTCCAGGTGCTGGCCGACGCACCGGTGACCGCCTCGGTCCTGACCGACCTCGGCACCGACCAGGCGATCACGGTGCCCGACCCCGTCATCAAGGCCGAGGCGGCGACGCTGCTTCCGGTGGCACCTGCCGCCCACCAGGGGAAGGCTCGGACGCCGGTCGTCGCGAAGCTCTACGTGGCGGCCGACTCGGCCGGCGCGGCGACGGTGACGGCGTACGACGCCACCGGGCAGAAGCTCCTCGACCAGCGCGTCGGTCAGCAGGAGGGGCACACCGTGGCGGTGGCGTTGCCGAAGGGGACGGCGTTCGTACGGGTGGTGCCGCAGGGGACGCTGATCCGGGCCGCGGTCGTCCTCACCGGCGACGGCGCGTCGGTGGTCCCGATGCACGAGCTGCTGACGCAGGGACTGGTGCCGCAGATCCAGCCCGGCTTGAACTGACCCGCCCGTCAACCCTCAGCCCGCCAGCCCGTCAGCCCGTCAGCCGTCAACCTGTCAACGGGTCAGTCGTCGCTCGAGTACCGCGGGTCGACGTCCTCGGCGTCCATCCCCAGCAGCTCGGCGACCTGCTCGACCAGGACGGTCAGCACCATCGCCTCGAGCTCCGGCCGCGTCTCGCAGCGATGCTCGATCGGGCGGCGGAAGACCACCAGCCGGGTCGGTGTGGTGCCGTGCCCGCGGACGAGCGACGCCAGGGGGACGGTCTCGCCGCTCCAGTCGTCGGGCAGCTGCGGAGTGTCCTCCACGGCGTACTCGACGAGGCCGAGGCGGTCCTGCCACCGGGTGTCGATCTCGCGGACCGTGTCGAGCACGAGCTCGTCGAAGCGCTCGCCTCGTGTCGGCAGCTCCGGTCGGCCCGGCAGGGACGGCGTGATGGCGGGGCCTCGCATCCCGCGGCCGCGGCGGTCGCGGGTACGCCGGCGAGGCGAGGCGGGGGCCGACGCGGTCACGCAACGCACCCTAGTACCCGCGTGGCTCATCGGCGCGGTGGCGACGCGGGGGTACCGTCGGCGCCGTGACCCCGACCCGGCGCTGCTCACGCACCGCGTGCGCCCGCCCCGCGGTCACCACCCTGACCTATGTCTACGCCGACATGACGGCCGTCGTGGGCCCGCTCGCGACGTACGCCGAGCCGCACTCCTACGACCTCTGCGACGCCCACGGCGAACGACTCTCGGCCCCCCGTGGCTGGGAGGTGCTGCGGCTGGCGCCCGACCCGAGCACGATCCCGCCGTCGCAGGACGACCTGCTGGCGCTGGCCGACGCGGTCCGGGAGGCCGGTCGTCCCGTGGTCGAGGCGACCCGGTCGCCGAGCGAACCCGTGCCCACGGGCGCCGGCCGCGAGACCGCGCGTCGCGGCCACCTCCGCGTGCTGACCTCGGAGTGACCTGACGACGCGAGGGGTCGTTAGGCTCGCACCCGTGTCGCCCACTGACAGGTCCACCACGGACGCGGCGAACACCCATGCCGTCTTCAAGGCCTACGACGTGCGCGGCACCGTTCCCGACCAGATCGATGAGGAGCTCGCCCGGCGTACGGGTGCGGCGTTCGTCTCGTTGTGCGGAGCCTCCACGATCGTCGTCGGTCACGACATGCGCCCGAGCTCGCCGGCCCTTGCCGCGGCCTTCGCCGCCGGTGCGGCCGACGCCGGCGCCGAGGTGGTGATGATCGGGCTCGCCTCGACCGACCAGCTGTACTTCGCCTCCGGCGACCTCGGACACCCGGGCGCGATGTTCACCGCCAGCCACAACCCCGCGGCGTACAACGGGATCAAGCTGTGCCGAGCCGGCGCACAGCCGATCGGTGCCGAGACCGGGCTCCACCAGATCCGCGACGCCGTGTCGAGACCCGAACCTCCCTCGGGCAGTACCCCCGGCTCGATAGCCCAGCGTGACGTGCTCGAGGCCTACGCCGCCCACCTGCTGGCGCTCGCCCCGGTGCAGGGTCGCCGGCTGAAGGTCGTCGTCGATGCGGGGAACGGGATGGCCGGGCTCACCGCGCCGGTGGTGTTCGAGCGCATCGGCCTGACCGACGACGCGGGCGTGGAGCTGGTCCCGATGTACTTCGAGCTCGACGGCAGCTTCCCGAACCACGAGGCCAACCCGATCGAGCCGGAGAACCTCGTCGACCTCCAGAAGCGTGTCGTCGCCGAGAACGCCGACCTCGGCCTCGCCTTCGACGGTGACGCCGACCGGTGCTTCGTCGTCGACGAGCTCGGCCGGGCCGTCTCGCCGTCGACGCTGACTGCGCTGATCGCGGCACGCGAGCTGGTGAAGGAGCCGGGGGCGGCGGTGATCCACAACCTGATCACCAGCCGGCGCGTGCCGGAGCTGGTCGCCGAGCTCGGCGGCAGGCCCGTGCGCACCCGGGTCGGACACTCCTTCATCAAGGCGACGATGGCCGAGACCGATGCCGTCTTCGGCGGCGAGCACAGCGGGCACTTCTACTTCCGCGACTTCTGGCGCGCCGACTCGGGGATGCTGGCCGCGCTGCACACGCTCGCCGCCCTCGCCGCGACGGACCGACCGCTCTCGGAGCTGCTCGACGACTACCAGCGCTACGTGCTGAGCGGCGAGATCAACTCCGAGGTCGTCGACGTGGCGGCAGCGCTGGCGGACGTGGAGTCGGCGTACGCCGGGACGCCGGGTGCCGAGATCGACCACCTCGACGGTCTGACCGTCACCACAGACGACTGGTGGTTCAACGTGCGGCCGTCCAACACCGAGCCCTTGCTGCGCCTCAACGTCGAGGGCGCCGACGAGACGACCATGACCCGCGTGCGCGACGACGTCCTCGCGTTGATCAGGAGATGAGATGAGCGAGCCGACATGAACCTCGACCCCCAGCTGATGGAGATCATCCGCTGCCCCGACGACCACGGGACGCTCGAGCCGGTGGGGGAGGAGCTCGTCTGCCGGACCTGCGGCCTGGCCTACCCGGTCCGCGACGACATCCCCGTGCTGCTGGTCGACGAGGCCCGTAGGCCGGCCTGAAGGCTGACCTGACATGGCCACCTGGTTCGACGAGTCCCGGCTGGACGACGAGGCTGCCCTCGCGGCGGCCGATGTCCGGCTGCGCGAGCTCGCCGAGGCCGGCGCACGCGTCCGTCGCGAGGCGACGGAGGCCGAGGCCGGAGTGGCCGCGGCCGTGGCGACGGCGCGGGATGCCCAGCGGCCCCGCGCGATCGTCGCGGCCGGACCGGACTCGCGACTGCTGCGCGCGGTGCTGGAGCCGTGGTGCCCGGTGCCGTTCGTGGCCTGGCCCGGCCCGGCGTTGCCCGGCTGGGCCGGTGGCCTGGATCTCGTCGTCGTGCTCGCTCCGGACGGCTCCGACCGGGCGACGGCCGCCGCCGTCGCCGAGGCGGTACGCCGCGGGTGTCAGGTCGTGGTCGCCTCGCCCGAGGGCTCGCTGGTCGCCCGACACGCGGAGGGGCGGTGGTCGACGATCCTCCCGACCGTCACCCGCGACCAGCTGGCCACCGCCGTGGTGGTGCTGGAGTACCTCGACCAGGTCGGGCTCGGCCCGCGCGCCGACCACGGCGACGTCGCGAAGGCGCTCGACGACGTCGCGATCGCCTGCTCACCCCACCGCGACCTGGCCGTGAACCCGGGCAAGATGCTCGCGATCGCCCTCGCCGACACGAACCCGATCGTCTGGGGCGGCTCGAGCCTCGCGGCTCGCGCCGCACGCCGGGTCTCCGAGACGATCCGGCGGGCGTCCGGCCGGTCGGCGATCGCCGGCGACGCCGAGCACCTGCTGCCCCTGATCGAGGCCGCGCGTCCGCGCGACGTCTTCGACGACCCGTTCGCCGAAGACGGCGCAGAGGCCCGGCCGGTCCTGCTGGTGTTCGACGACGGCGCCGACGACCCCGTCGTCAGTGAGGACCGCGGCCGGCTCCAGGCGGCGGCTGCCGAGCACGGCGTACGGGTCGAGACGCTGACCGCCGACACGGGCACCGAGGTCGCCCGCTACGCGTCGCTCGTGCTGAGTGGCCGGTACGGCGCGGAGTACCTCCGCGTCGGGCTCGTCCACGACTGAACCGCCCGGCCGGCAGTCGGTACCCTGCGGCGCATGTCCACCGAAGGCAGCACCAAGGCCGTCGTCGCGGCGCTTCTCGCGAACACCGGCATCGCGGTCACCAAGTTCCTGGCGTTCTTGCTCACGGGTGCGTCGTCGATGTTGGCCGAGGCGATCCACTCCGTGGCCGACGCCGGCAACCAGGGTCTCCTGCTCCTCGGCGGCCGGCGGGCCGAGCGGCGGCCGACGGACGAGCACCCGTTCGGCTACGGCCGCGAGCGCTACATCTACGCCTTCCTCGTCTCGATCGTGCTGTTCAGCGTGGGCGGTCTGTTCGCGCTGTACGAGGCGTACCACAAGGCGCACGAGCTCCACGTCACCCACGGTCACCCCGACAACTCGCTCCTGGACAGCCGCTGGGCCTGGGTCCCGATCGTGGTGCTGATCGCGGCCATCGTGATGGAGGGTCTGTCGTTCCGTACCGCGATCCGCGAGGCGGACCGCGTGAAGGGAGACGCGACGTACGTCGAGTTCGTCCGCCGCGCGAAGCAGCCGGAGCTGCCGGTGATCCTGCTGGAGGACCTCGCGGCGCTGTGTGGTCTGGTCCTCGCCCTGCTCGGCGTCGGGCTGGCGCTGCTCACCGACAACCTGTGGTTCGACGTGATCGGGACCGGCTTGATCGGGCTGTTGCTGGTGGCCGTGGCGATCGTGCTGGGGATCGAGACCAAGAGCCTGTTGATCGGCGAGGCCGCCTCCGACACCGTCGTACGCCGGATCGCCGAGGCCCTGGCCGCGACCGAGGGCATCGAGCGGGTGGTCCACCTCAAGACCATGCACCTCGGCCCCGACGAGCTGTTGGTGGCGGCGAAGATCCGGGTCCCCGCCGCCGACTCGGCCGCCCAGGTCGCCGAGGCCATCGACGCCGCCGAGCAGTCGATCCGTGGCGCCGAGCCGATCGCGCGGGTGATCTACCTCGAGCCGGACATCTCCCACCCTCCCGCCGGTTGACGAGTCCCGCGAGGCCCCGCTGGCTGTGGAGCCACCAGGCCCCCGCTGGTCGAGGGGGCGCGCTGGCCTGTCCCCGCTGGTCGAGGAGGCGCGCTCTGCCCTGTTCCCCGCCGGTTGAGGAGGCGCGCTGGACTGTTCCCCGCCGGTTGAGGAGTGTGGACTGCCCGTTCCCCGCTGGTTGAGGAGGGGGCGCTCTGCCCTGTTCCCCCGCTGGTTGAGGAGGGTGGACTGCCCGTTCCCCCGCCGGTTGAGGAGGGCGCTCTGCGCCCGTCTCGAAACCAAGGGGCCAGACCACACCCGGTCGTAGCCGCCGTGCGGGCCGTGGGTGGTGGCGGTTCAAGACTTTGAATGTGTGGTTGCTGTGGGCGTCTGGTCACCCTCCCTCTCACCGTTGCCTTCCGGCCTTCCGGCGGCTTGGGGTACTCGCTGTGGTGGCGACCGGAAAAGGCTTCGAAGAAATGTTCAGAGGCCTTGTGGACAAGGGGATTCTCGGGGTCTGAGTGTCGGTGGTCGATGCTTCGATGGTCCTATGTCGATCACCACGCCCGGCCGCCAGCACCCGCTGCTGACAGCCGTGCGTGCGGCCGAGGTGGCGTTCGACGAAGTGGCCGGTGTCGACCCACTGTTCGCCTCCGTGGAGGAGAAGTCGCGGCTGTTGGTGGAGCTGACCCGGCTGACCGCCCGGCTCACCGCACTGCGCGGCCAGGTGCTCGCAGTGGGCGAGGATCTGGCGGTCCAGACCGGCACCCGTGACGCCGCTACCTGGCTCGCGGTGGAGACCCGGACCGCCCGCCGTGAGGCCGGCCACGACCAACACCTCGGGGTGGCCTTGCGGGAGCAGTGGACGGCGGTGGGGGAGGCCGTGGCGGCCGGTCGGATCACCTGGGAGCAAGCCGCCGTCCTGGTCCACGCCCTCGACGACCTACCCCCCGACCTCGACCCCGAGCTGCGCGGGAAGGCCGAAGCGCACCTGGTCGCCGAGGCCGGCCACTTCGACCCACCCGCGTTACGACGACTCGGCCGGCACGTCCTCGAAGTCGTCGCACCCGACGTCGCAGATGCTGCGGAGGAGAAAGCACTCCTGGCCGAGGAGGCCCGCGCCCGGGCCGCGACCAGGCTGTCGTTCCGGCCCCGCGGTGACGGGTCCACCGACCTCCACGCCCGCCTCCCCGACCACGTGGCATCCCGGCTGCGGGTCTACCTCGACGCCTACACCTCACCAAGACGCACCCCGTCCCTCGACTCCGACGTCGACCGGCTGCCCCTCACACGGCGTCGAGGGGAGGCGTTCTGTGCGCTCCTCGAACACATCCCCGCCGACGGGCTCCCGCAACACGGCGGCACCGCCACCACCGTGATGGTCACCCTCACCCTCGACCAGCTCCGCACCAGCCTCGGACCCGGACTCGGACCCGGACTCGGACCCGGACTCGGACCCGGACTCGGACCCGGACTCGGACTCGCCGAGACCTCCACCGGCGAGACCATCACCGCCGCCGAGGCCCGACGACTCGCCTGCACCGCCGGCATCCTGCCCGTCGTCCTCGGCGGGACCAGCGAGATCCTCGACCTCGGCCGCACCCGCCGCCTCTTCTCACCCGCCCAACGCAAAGCCCTCGCCCTCCGCGACCGACACTGCCAAGCCGACGGCTGCGACATCCCCGCCGCCTGGTGCGAAGCCCACCACGCCACCCACCCCTGGAACCGAGGCGGCCGCACCGACCTCCAAGACGGACTCCTGCTCTGCTCCTTCCACCACCACCAAGCCCACAACCCCCACCACGACCAACGACACCTCCCCACCGGTGCCGTCCGCTACACCCGGAGAACCTGAGCCGCTCCATGACCGGACTCCGAAGCAACCCTCACGAAGCGCTTCCATGGCACTCTCACGCCGTGAGCGCGCGATTCGCCACCTGATTGTGCTCGGGATGCAGGATGGGGGTGTGCCAACGCCTGACGGTCAGCAATCGGTGGACCGAACGACCGTGTGCGCTGAGGTAGTAGGCCTCCCGGAGCCAGTTGCTCGCAAGCGCATCGAAGAGTGCGGCTTGCGATCCAGAGTGGCAGCTGTCGGTGACACACCCATGGCGCTCCACGCCGACCGCAAGCCGGACCGGATAGACCTGTGGCTTTCGGAGGACCGAGTGGTGGTCAGGGCCGAGCCGTCGTGAGTCCCGAGGGACAACCGTCGTGGGGCCGCACGCGGATCAGTGGCCGCCACGTCGCCGGCGTGTGAGCACGCCGTTGGTCCGGCCCGCTACTGCACCTCGACCGAACTGCCCATCCAGCCCGGGCCCAACAGTTGCCCGCCGAGCTTGCCGTGGATCGCGACGCAGTCTTCAGCGTCTCCGCATCCCACGATCCAGGTCGGTCCCTGTACTGCGCTCTCCATCCAGCGCAAGGGGTACACGACATTCGACCCAGGACTGAATGACCAGATCACGATGCGGACCCCGTTGAATTCGCACATCTCCTGACTGACGCCAGTCTCGGACCTGCCACTGCTGAGGTGCCTGCACCCGAGTCGGTCAGCTACCTGCTGGGGTGACGGGTCATGGCTCAATTCGAGCCCGATCACGGCGCTGATGACGACTGCCAACGAGAGCAGGAGCATCGGTGCGAGTCCGATGAACCTCTGCGCGAGGCCAGAGCCTGGGGGCCCGTCGACCCAGCTGCTGAGGGTTTCGCCGAGCGCCGACTGAGCGGGTCCTCGCTCGTGGTTGGGCGACGAGTTGATCTCGACCTCCGCGCCGTTGGAACGAAGAAGGTCCTGTTGAACGTCGGGAGAAGAGGCGCCGACCTTTGGGGGGTCACACGAGGAGGATGCGCCTCCACGATCGTGAGGGACCGTCACTGACCGATGATCCTCTGACTCTGCAGCGAACGCCAGTGAGCGCACGCACCTGCCGTTGTCCGTGCGCGCCATGCCGATGTGAGGTCGTTCGGATTCGCGCCTCCCCGAAGGCCCTATGGGTGCTGGCGTTGGACGAGGTACGTCGCACGAGGCCCGACCGCGCACTCGGTGCGATTCGGGCTTCGTCAACCACAGCGCTGACTGCGGATGAACTACCGGACGTCGAACGTCCGCAACTGAGGTTAGGTTGCCAGCATGTCGGACTTCACGATCGGGGCGCTGACGTCGGAGACGTTCGGCGACTTCGCCGCTCTCGTCGAGCGGAACGGGGGAATGTTCGCCGGCTGCTGGTGCACGAAGTTCCATCCCGACTGCGCGGAGACGGGCCAGAGTCGCGAAGGTAACCGGGCGTTCAAGCAACGCCTGGTGGCGGACGGGATCGCGCACGCGGCGTTGGTCTACGACGGCGACCGGGCCGTCGCCTGGGCGGAGTACGGATCACCCGAGGAGCTGCCCGACATCCACCACCGCAAGGAGTACCTGGCCACCGCTGAACGGCTGCCCGACTACCGGATCACGTGCATCCTGGTCGAGCGCGGCGTTCGCGGTCGGGGTTTGGCGGCAGTCGCCCTGCGCGGAGCCGTCGAGCTGATCGCGAAGGCCGGCGGCGGTCTGGTCGAGGGGTACCCGCACGACACCGGCGGGGTTCGGAAGAAGAACTCGTCCTTCTTGTACAACGGCACCCGCACGATGTACGAACGTGAGGGCTTCACCTACGACCGGCCCAAGGGCCAGGGCAACTGCGTGATGGTGCGCGAGGTGCCCCCGAGTCCGCCCCAGTGATCTTCAACAGCCCCGAGTCTCGTGATGGTCTCTGGGACATCTCGCTCCGTCGCACTCTCTTTCTGGAGGCATCGTGAAGCTTCTTCTGACGTCCGGTGGTGTTACCAACGCCAGCATCCACAACGCGCTCGAGCAGCTCCTCGGCAAGCCGATCGCCGAGTGCCAGGCACTCTGCGTGCCCACAGCACAGTGGGGTCATCCGATGCACGGCCCGGCATCCGTGCGCGACTTCCTGGCGGGCGACCCCGACTACCGTTACTTGTCCGGCTTGGGCTGGGCGTCGCTCGGCGTCCTCGAGCTGACCGCCCTTCCCACCATCGGCGCCGAGCGCTGGGTGCCGTGGGTGCGGGACGCCGACGTGCTGCTGGTCAACGGCGGCGACGCGACGTACCTGTGCCACTGGATGCGCGAGTCCGGGCTGGCGGACCTGCTGGCGTCGCTGTCCGACACGGTCTGGGTCGGGATGAGCGCGGGGAGCATGGTGATGACGCCGCGGATCGGTGCGGCCTTCGTCACCTGGCCGGATGCGCCGGACGACCGCACGTTGGGAGTCGTCGACTTCTCGATCTTCCCGCACCTGAACGCCTTCCCCGGGAACACCCTGGCCGCCGCGGAGCGGTGGGCCGCGGAGATCGGCGTCCCGGCCTACGCCATCGACGAGCAATCGGCCCTCAAGGTCGTCGACGGCGCCGTCGAGGTGGTGTCCGAAGGGCAGTGGACGGAGCTCGGGTCACGCTCCTGATCTGATCGTCACCAGCAACGCCGCACGCAGAGGAACTTCCGTGACCGACATCGACCTGAGCACACGCACCGACTTCCCGGCCGCCTTCGAC
>Ga0268266_10002963_pt1 | contig 17509 bp, 19 predicted proteins | sample KBSS13metaG_FD_190356 | JGI IMG/M metagenome (GOLD analysis project Ga0268266, IMG submission 190356) | Switchgrass rhizosphere microbial communities from Kellogg Biological Station, Michigan, USA - KBS S1-3 metaG (SPAdes) (version 2) | ecosystem: Host-associated > Plants > Roots > Rhizosphere...
GCGCACCGGTCAGCTCCGCGACCCTCGCCGCGCACCAGGCGTGCGACAGCCCGTGGAAGCCGTAGCGCCGGATCGCGTAGCGCTCGCGCCACTCGGCGGGCACCGCGTAGGTCGCCGCGGCCTCCGGGATCGTGGTGTGGAAGGCGGTGTCGAAGCACGCCACCGCAGGCACGTCGGGCAGCAGGTCCGACACCGCGTCCAGACCCTCGAGGGACTTGGGCTGGTGCAGCGGGGCGAGCGCGGTGAGGTCCTCCAGCGCGCCGCGGACCTCGTCGTCGACGACGACGGGATCGGTGAACCGGGTGCCGCCGTGCACCACCCGGTGCCCGACGGCGTCCGGGGTCGGCCAGTCCCGCAGCGTGGCCGCGAGGTCGCCGCCGGGCTTCGCGTCCTCCGAGCGCTCGACGGCGTCGTCCGGCCCGAGCAGCCGCAGCTTCAGACTGGACGACCCGGCGTTGACGACCAGCACCCTCATTCCCAGGTCCAGTCGGCGATGGCGGGGTCGTCCTCGCCGTGTTCGCGGGTGTGGCGGCGGGCGGCCAACCGGGTGTCGGACATCCGTTGGCGCAGCACCGCGGCTTTCGAGCCGAGGGTGGGCACCCGGTCGACGACGTCCATGACCAGGTGGAACCGGTCGAGGTCGTTGAGCATCACCATGTCGAAGGGCGTGGTGGTGGTGCCCTCCTCCTTGTAGCCGCGCACGTGCAGGTTGTGGTGGTTGCGTCGGGCGTAGGTGAGCCGGTGGATCAGCCAGGGGTAGCCGTGGAAGGCGAACACGATCGGCTTGTCCGGGGTGAACAGGGCGTCGAACTCGTTGTCCGACAGGCCGTGCGGGTGCTCGCGGTCCGGTTGCAGCCGCATCAGGTCGACCACGTTGACCACCCGGACCTTGAGCTGCGGGCAGTGCTCGCGCAGCAGCTTCGCCGCGGCCAGGGTCTCCAGCGTGGGGATGTCCCCGCAGCAGGCCAGCACGACGTCCGGTTCGCCGTCGGTGGTGCCCGCCCAGTCCCAGATCCCGAGACCGCGGCTGCAGTGCGCGATCGCGTCGTCCATGGACAGGTAGGTCAGCTGCGGCTGTTTCCCGGCGACGACGACGTTGACGTAGTGCCGCGACCGCAGGCAGTGGTCCATCGTGGACAGCAGGGTGTTGGTGTCCGGTGGCAGGTAGACCCGGGTGATCTCGGCCTTCTTGTTGATCACGTGGTCGAGGAAGCCGGGGTCCTGGTGGGAGAACCCGTTGTGGTCCTGGCGCCAGACGTGGCTCGAGAGCAGGTAGTTCAGCGACGCGATCGGCGCCCGCCACGGGATGCTCCGGGTGGTCTTGAGCCACTTGGCGTGCTGGTTGAGCATCGAGTCGACGATGTGGATGAAGGCCTCGTAGCTGGTGAACAGCCCGTGGCGGCCGGTGAGCAGGTAGCCCTCCAGCCAGCCCTGGCACAGGTGCTCCGACAGCACCTCCATCACCCGCCCGTCCGGGGCGAGGTGCTCGTCGCCGGGCAGCAGCTCGGCGTTCCAGGCCCGGTCGGTGGTCTCCAACACCGCCTGCAGCCGGTTGGAGGCGACCTCGTCCGGTCCGAACAGCCGGAAGCGGTCGGTGTTGCGGGCCATGACATCGCGCAGGAATTCGCCCAGGACCGTGGTCGCCGGGCTCGTGGTCGTGGCAGGTGCGGGGACGTCGACGGCGTAGTCGCGGAAGTCCGGCATGGCGAGGTCGCGCAGCACCAGACCGCCGTTGGTGTGCGGGTTGGCGCTCATCCGCCGCTCGCCCTGCGGCGCCAACGCCCGCAGCTCAGGGCGGAGCGTGCCGTGGTCGTCGAACAGCTCGGCGGGGCGGTAGCTGCGCATCCACTCCTCGAGCTGCGCGCGGTGCCCGGCGTTCGTGCGGGTCCCCGACAGCGGGACCTGGTGGGCGCGGAAGGTGCCCTCGACCTGCTGGCCGTCGACCTCCTTCGGCCCCGTCCAGCCCTTCGGTGTGCGCAGCACGATCATCGGCCACGCCGGACGCCCGCGCGGCGGGTCGGCCTTGATCGCGGCGATCTCGTCGAGCACCTCGTCCAGGGTGGACGCCAGCTCGGCGTGCACGGCCATGGGCTCGTCACCGGTGACGAACCGCGGCGCGTACCCGTACCCGCGCATGAGCGAGGCGAGCTCGCTCTGCGGGATCCGCGCGAGCACGGTCGGGTTGGCGATCTTGTAGCCGTTGAGGTGCAGGACCGGCAGCACGGTCCCGTCGCGGCGTGGGTCGATCCACTTGTTGGCGTGCCAGCTCGCGGCCAGCGGCCCGGTCTCGGCCTCACCGTCGCCGACCACGCACAGCGCCAGCAGGTCCGGGTTGTCGAACACCGCGCCGTAGGCGTGCAGCAGCGCGTAGCCGAGCTCACCGCCCTCGTGGATCGACCCCGGCGTCTCCGGCGCGACGTGGCTCGGGATGCCGCCGGGGAAGGAGAACTGCCGGAACAACGCCCGCATCCCGTCGACGTCCTGCCCGATCGACGAGTAGATCTCCGAGTACGTGCCCTCGAGGTAGGCGTTCGCGACCAGGCCCGGCCCGCCGTGCCCCGGGCCGGTCACGTACAGCGCGTTCAGGTCCCGGGCCCGGATCGCCCGGTTGAGGTGCGCGTAGAGCAGGTTCAGCCCCGGCGTGGTGCCCCAGTGCCCGAGCAGCCGCGGCTTCACGTGCTCGGGCAGCAGCGGTTCGCGCAACAGCGGGTTGTCCAACAGGTAGATCTGACCGACCGACAGATAGTTGGCCGCCCGCCAGTAGGCGTCGAGCAACGTGAGGTCCTCGGACAACGCCACACCCCCCAGGAGTGATCGCGCATGCGCCGCACCTAGCGGCACGGCGCGTCCGCCGCGGACCGAGACGGGCCCTGCTACGAGGACGGTCCTGCTACGACGGCGCCGCTTCGGCGGTCCGGGTCGCCTCGGCCTGAACCGCGACCGTGGCCCGGCCGAGGACCAGCGGCTGCAGGATCCGGGGCATCGCCGTCCAGGTCGCGGTCCGGGCGTCGACCCGGAAGCCACAGGCCTCGATCAGCTCGACGGTGGCGCGGTTGCACCGGCACCCCACGGCGAACCGCTGCCACGCGGCGGCCGCGCGGTCCTGCCTGCGGGCGAGGGCCGGGGACTCGGAGCGGACGTGTTCGAGGAAGAGCAGCCTGCCGTCGGGACGGAGGACCCGCGCGATCTCGCGCAGCGCGCGGTCCGGTGCGTCGACGGTGCAGAGGACCAGCGTCGACACGACGGTGTCGACGCTCGCGTCGGGCAGCGGGAGGTGCTCGGCCGGGGCGTCGACGACCTCCGCGCGGTCACCGGCGGCCCGGCGCAGGCGGGCGCGCATCGAGGGATCGGGTTCGGTGAGCACGAGGTCGACGTCCGCCGGGTAGTGCGCGAGGTTCAGGCCCGTGCCGCCACCGATCTCCAGCGTCCGGCCCCGCGCCTGGGTGAGGAGGTCCCGGCGGAGCTCGCGCATGCCCGCGCGCTCCCCGCCCCACAGCAGTGGTTGGTAGAGGCCCGCGAAGATCCGTGCCCACGTGGTCGTCGTCATGGTGGGAGACGGTAGGGAGGGGCCGCCGACCCGGCATCGCCCGAAACGATCACTCGGCGCGGATGGCCCGGACCGGCCATCCCTTCAGAGCAGGCCCAGCCGCGCGGCCTCGGCGACCGCCGCGCTGCGCGATCCCCGGCCGAGCTTGCCCCGGATGTTCGCGACGTGCCGGTGCACCGTGTGCGGGCTGACGACCAGCTGCTCGGCGATCTCGCGGTCGTTCAGGCCCTGCGCGACGAGGGTCAGCACCTCGCGTTCGCGGCGGGAGAGGAGGGCGGCCGCGGGTTCGGGGGTCGACCGGGTCTCCTGGGCCGTCAGCGCCCGGACGACGCCGTCGGCGTCGCCCGCCCACGGGAAGTGCGCGGTCCCCGGCAGCGGGACCAGCGCCGCGCCGTCGATCCCGGCCGCGACCGCACGACCCAGCGCGTACGGGATCGCGCGGTCCTCGCGGCGGTGCACCACCAGGGTCGGCGCCCCGACCAGCGGGAGGAGGTCGCGGACGTCGCGGCGGTACACCTGTTCGAGCAGCCGGGCCGCCGTCTCCGCGCTCGCGGCCGCGCGCTGGAACCGCGCGAACCGTTCCTGCTCCGCCGAGCCCGCCTCGCCCAGGAAGACGTCCGAGAGCAGCCGGGACCCGAGGCCCCAGTGGGAGCGGACCGCGGCCACGATCGCCTCGCGCACCTCCGGCCGGGTGATCGCGGGGCCGTCCGCGTAGGCGCCGTAGAGCAGCAGCCGCTCGACCCGCTCGGGGGAGCGCGCCGCGAAGGCGATGGCCGCGCACCCGCCGGACGAGCCGCCGAGCACCGTCGCGCGATCGGCCCCGAGCTCGTCCAGCAGGGCGCCGAGGACCTCGACGTCGGCGTCGAGCGTGAGGTCCTCGTCCCGCACGTCCCGGTCCGACACCCCGACGCCCACCCTGTCGTACCGGACGACCGTGTACCGCTCACCGAGCGCCGCCCAGAACCGTGCGACGGCGGGGTCCTCCCGGTCGCGCTCCAGGTGCCCGACCCACCACGCCGGACAGACGAGCAGCGGGCCCGCGCCGCTGCGTTCGTAGCCGAGGCGGCGGCCCCGGACCGTCAGGAACCGGATCACCACGGGCCGTTGCGGCTCACGTCCCGCACGTCGGCGAGCGCGTCGAACGGCGGCACGAACAGTCCGGAACCCATCAGCGACTCTCCTCGAACAGACCCTAGTGCCTCGTCGCAGGATCCTGAGGCATCGTGGTGGGGTGGGGATTCTCATCGCGCAGTGCGTCGCCTCGACCGTCCTGCTCGGGGTCGGGGTGATGCTCTTGGCCGTGGGGTCCGTGGTGGTCGGGGGCGTGGTGTCCGTCGGCGGGCTGGGCTGGCTCCTGCTGACGATCCGCCGCCTGTGACGGCGACGGGCCCGGCCGGATCGGGCCGCTCAGGTGGGGTCAGCCCCACCCGGGGTTCTGCGGGCCACCGGCCGGCCCGCCCGGCCGCGCCCGACCAGGCTGGACCGCATGATCTCCGGTCCTGACATCCTGGCCCCGAGAGGTGGTGGCCCCGTGAGCGGTTCGACGCGCCTCGGTGCGGGGCTGCTGTACCTCGTCCTCGGCCTCCCGCTCGCCATCCCGGCCTTCGTCGTCGCGGTCGCGGGGTTCGCCGCGGGGGTCGGCACCCTCGTGGTCTGGCTCGGTGTGCCGATCCTCGCGCTGACCCTGCGCGCCTCACGGGGCTTCGCCACGCTGGAGCGCCGGGCCACCGAGCGGGCCACCGGCCGCGCGCTGCCGCCGCACCACCACCGCGAGGCGAGCGGCTCCGGGGCCGGGCGGATGTTCCGCTCGCTCGGCGACCCCCAGTCCTGGCGGGACCTGCTGCACGCGGTCGTCGCCTTCCCGGTGCGGATCGCGACGTTCGCCATCGCCGTGTCCTGGTCGGTGGGTGGTCTCGGCGGCGCCCTCTACGTGCTCTGGGAATGGTCCCTCCCGCGCTCCGACGACGACTACTTCGGCCTCTTCGGCCTGCTCACCCAGAGCTCGTCGCGGCTCGGGGACGTCCTCACGACGACCGTGCTCGGCGTCCTGATGGTCCTCACCACCCCGTGGGTGGTCCGCGGCCTCGTCGCCTTCCGGGCCGGCGTCGCCAGCGGCCTGCTCACCAACCAGACCGCCGCGCTGCGGGCCCGCGCCGAGCAGCTCTCGACGAGTCGACGGGCGGCGGTGCAGGCCGAGGCGCAGACCCTGCGCCGGCTCGAGCGGGACATCCACGACGGTCCGCAGCAGCGCCTGGTCCGGCTGACCATGGACCTGGAGAGCGCGGGCCGCAGGCTCGCTGACGACCCGGAGAAGGCCCGCTCGCTCGTCGACGAGGCGCTGGCCCAGAGCCGGGAGACGCTCGCCGAGCTGCGCGCGCTCGCCCGCGGGATCGCCCCGCCGATCCTCGCCGACCGGGGGCTCGAGGCGGCGCTGGCCGCGGCCGCCGCGCGCAGCCTGGTCCAGGTCTCCCTGGACGTCACGCTGCCCGCGGGGCACCGGCTCGCCGCGTCCGTCGAGAACACGGCGTACTTCGTGGTGACCGAGGCGCTGACGAACGTCGCCAAGCACTCCGGCGCCTCCCTGTGCACCGTCACGGTCAGCGCGGACGCCGAGCGGGTCCTCGTCCAGGTCGCCGACGACGGCGTGGGCGGCGCGCACCTCGGAAAGGGCCACGGCCTCGCGGGCCTGTCGGACAGACTGTCCGCGGTGGAGGGTGTGCTCGACGTGGTGAGCCCGCCCGGTGGGCCGACGGTGCTCACCGCGGAGATCCCGCTCGCCGGGCTGTAGGGGGCGGTCGATGAGGGTCGTGCTGGCGGAGGACTCGCTGCTGCTGCGGGAGGGTCTGGTGCGGCTGCTCGAGGAGGCCGACGCGACCGTCGTGGCCGCCGTCGGGGACGGGGCCGCGCTGGTCGAGGCCGTCGACACGCACCGTCCGGACGTGGCCGTCGTCGACGTGCGGATGCCTCCGACGTTCACCGACGAGGGCCTGCGCGCGGCGCTCGAGGTGCGCGAGCGGTGGCCGTCGACGGGGATCCTGGTGCTCTCGCAGTACGTCGAGGAGACCTACGCCGGGGACCTCCTCGCCGCGGGCGGCGGTGTCGGCTACCTGCTCAAGGACCGGGTGTCGAAGCTGGAGGAGCTCTCCGACGCGCTGACCCGGGTGGCCGAGGGCGGGACCGTGCTGGATCCCGAGGTCGTCACGGCGCTGCTCACCCACCGCCGTCGCCGGGACCCGGTCGCGGCGCTGTCCCCGCGCGAACGGGAGGTGCTCGGCCTGATGGCCGAGGGTCGCACCAACACCGCCATCGGCCGCGCCCTGGTCATCACCCAGGGCGGTGTGGAGAAGCACATCTCGTCGATCTTCACCAAGCTCGGCCTCGTCGCGACGGGCGACGACCATCGCCGGGTCAAGGCGGTCCTCGCCTGGCTGCGCAGCTGACCCGGCTCGGTGACCGGCCTCGTCGCTCGCAAAGCCGGTCGCGGTGTGGCCCACCATGACCGGACGACGCCGGGTCGACCTCCCGCCCGTTTTTGCGGTCGTGTTTCGAGTGTCCGCTTCATCCGGATACGTCCGCGAATCCGTGCGAGCATGCCCAATGGCCGAATTGACGGACACGGGCGGATCCGGTGCTGCGGCGACGAAGCTGAAGCGGACGGTCGGCGTCACGCTGCTGTTCTTCTTCATCGTCGGGGACACTCTCGGGGCGGGCATCTACACCCTCGTCGGGACGATGGCCGCCGACGTCGGCGGGATGCTCTGGCTCCCGCTGGTGATCGCGCTGGTGGTGGCGCTGCTGACCGCGGGCACCTACGCGGAGATGATCACCAAGTACCCCCACGCCGGAGGTGCCTGCCGGTACGTGGAGCGGGCGTTCGGCATCCCCTACCTCAGTTTCGTCATCGGGTTCCTGATGCTGTCCTCCGGCATCACCACGGCCGCCCTGCTGGCCAACGCGTTCGCGGGTGACTACCTCTCCACGCTCGTCGACATCCCGTCCGCGCCGGTCACGGTGGTGTTCCTGCTGCTGCTCATCGCGATCAACCTGCGCGGTGTGCGGGAGTCGCTCAGCGCCAACGTCGTGATGACGTGCATCGAGGTCAGCGGCCTGGTCCTGGTGATCGTGGTCGCCGCGATCGTGTTCGGCAGCGGGGAGGGCGACCCCTCCCGCATCCTGCTGCCGTCGCCGGACAAGCCGCTGCTCGTGGGGGCGTTCTCGGCCTCGGTCGTCGCGTTCTTCTCCTTCCTCGGGTTCGAGGCGGCGGCGAACATGGCCGAGGAGGTCAAGGACCCGGCCCGCGCCTACCCGCGGGCGCTGTTCGGCGCGATCTGCACCGCGGGCGTCGTGTACCTGCTGATCGCGCTCGGCGCGGCCATCGTCGTCGACCCGATCACCATGGCGAACTCCAGCGGCCCGCTGCTCGAGGTGATCACCGCGTCCGGGCTGCCGATCCCGGAGTGGCTGTTCTCGCTGATCGCCCTGGTCGCCATCGCCAACGGCGCCCTGCTGTTCATGGTCATGGCGAGCCGCGCGACCTACGGGCTGGCCGAGGCCGGGCTGCTGCCGTCGGTGTTCGGGAAGGTCGCCCCGCAGCGCGGCACGCCCTGGGTCGCGATCGTGGCCGTGGGCGCGGCGACCATCGGGATGAGCTTCGTGGGCAACATCGGCCAGCTCGCGGACACCACCGTGCTGCTGCTCCTGCTGGTCTTCATCTCGGCGAACGTCTCGGCGATCGTGCTGAGGAAGGACCGGGTGGACCACGAGCACTTCTCGGTGCCCATCGCCGTGCCGTTCATCGCCATCGTCGCGAGCATCGTCCTGCTGACCCAGCAGACGCTGGACATCTGGCTGCTCGCGGCGGCGTACCTGGCCGTCGGCTCGGTGCTGTTCCTCATCGCCCGGGTCAGCCGGAACCGCCTCGACGGGGCGCCCACCCCCTAAGGTCGGGGGGTGTCCGAACAGGACGGGCCGAGCGCCCGGGTGGCGCTCACCGTCGTCGACCTCCTCGTCTACGTGGTGGTCCTCAACCTGTTCGTCGAGTACCTCCCGCAGGTCCTCGCCGAGTCCTTCACGCTCTCGCTGCTCACGGCGGCCCTGCTCAAGGGCGTGCTCGAGGTCGTCGTGGTGGGGAAGGACCGGATGAAGGCGCGGTTCCGCGCGGCCGGGACGCCGGTGGCGAAGGTCGTCGCGGCGGTCGGGTTGTGGGCCGTCGCGTTCGGGAGCAAGTTCCTCGTGCTCGAGGCGGTGGACCTGGTCTTCGCCGACCGGGTCAGCCTCGGCGGGTTCTTCTCGGTGTCCCTGCTGATCGTGACCTTGCTGCTGGCCCGGGCGGGGGTCAGGTGGGCGGCGCTTCGAGTCCGCTGACGAGCTTCTGCGGGGCCTGGACGCGGTACGCGTCCGTGACGATCTCCCGCACCTCGGCCCAGTCCGCTCGGTGGACCTGCGGCACCGGTCCGGTGTCGGCCGTCGACGGGTCTCGGAATACCCCGCACGGTGGGGGGTGCTGAACCTGACCGTCGGACGAGTGTCGCGCGAATCGACTTCCCGGGCCGCCGCGCGGCGCGGGAGACTGGCGGCGACGGCGAGGGGAGGGCGCGTGACGGAGGACGAGCTGATCGTCGAGTTCGCCCTGACCCGGCTGGACAACCCGGACCTGGATCTCGACGAGCTCGCGGCCCTGGTGGTCCGACGGGTGGGGCCGGAGCACATGGTGGACTTCGCGGCACGGAACCTGGCCGACCGCGGCGAGCTGCGCGGGGCGTTGTTCGAGGCCGCGGTGGAGCACGTCATGCGCGTGGTGCTCAGCCTGCGCGACGGGGCATAGGTCGTCCGCCACGACGTCGGCGCCGAGCCCGACAGCCGGGGCCCCGACCGACGGGTCCGGTGCCGCCTCGAGCGGACCGAGCGGGAAGACGTCACATTCGCCTGATCGGACCGTTTCGTGGCTCCGTTCGGCGCTCGACGACGACCGGTGACGGCCGCACCGTTCCCCCGCTCCCCGTGTGGGCGTTGAAGGGATGCGCGGTCACCGACGGTATCTCACGTAGAGTGACGCAGCGATTACGGAACGATGCAGGGAGTGGCTGTGGGTACACGGCGGTTCGGGACCCGGACAGGGACGCGCAGGACGGTCGTCGCGATCGTGGTGGCCGTCGTCGGCGTCGGAGCGGCGGTGGCCGCGGGCCCGGCGATCGCGCAGGCCCCCGGCCCGTCGCCCGCGGCGACCGCGACCTGGGCCGAGCCGCTCGTGCCCGGCACGCCCTGCTCGGTGTCCGCGCGGTCGTGCGTGGATCTGGAGTCCCAGCAGGCCTGGCTGATCGACAACGGCGCGGTCGTCCGCGGACCGGTGAAGATCTCGTCCGGCGGCAACGGCCAGGAGACCCCGGTCGGCCACTCGCTGCGGGTGTACCGCAAGGAGAAGGACTATCTGAGCCAGGAGTCGCGGCTGCCCAACGGCGACCCCGCGCCCATGCCGTGGTCGGTGTTCTTCGAAGACGGCGGCATCGCCTTCCACTCCGGTAGCCCGAACCGGTCGTCGGCAGGGTGCATCCACCTCGAGCCCGTCGACGCCGAGGCCTGGTTCAACTTCCTGCAGATCGGCGACAAGGTGCAGGTCGTCCGGGCGTCGGAGGAGATGGCCGCCCGCCACCCGGCCCCCGCCCCCGCCTGACGACGCGGACGGCACCCGGAGCGCGGCCTGACCACAGTGGTGAGGCCGGGCTAACATCATCGTCGTGGGGACCATGACACCCGCCGTCGAGGACTACCTGAAGACGATCTTCCTGCTGTCCACCCGCGGGGAGGCCGTCACCACCGGGCTGCTCGCGAAGGAGCTGAAGGTGTCCTCGCCGTCGGTGTCGGCGATGGTCAAGCGCCTGGCGGACGGCGACCTGGTCCACCGCGGCCGCACCCTCACCCTGACCCGGGAGGGCGAGCGGGCGGCGCTGCGGGTCGTCCGCAGGCACCGGCTGCTCGAGGCGTTCCTGGTCAAGGTGCTGGACATGCCGTGGGACGAGGTGCACGAGGAGGCCGAGCAGCTCGAGCACGCGCTCAGCGACCGGCTGGAGGCCCGGATCGACGCCGCGCTCGGCCACCCCACGCACGATCCCCACGGCGACCCGATCCCGTCGCCCGCCGGCTCGCACGACGAGAGCTGGGGCCAGCCGCTGACCTCCGCCCCGCAGGACTGCCGGTTCCGGATCGAGCGGGTCTCGGATCGGCAGAGCGACGCGCTGCGCTATCTCGGCGACCGCGGGCTGCGGCCCGGCGTGGTCATCGACGTCGGGGAGCAGGAGCCGTACGGCGGGCCGCGGTGGGTCAGCATCGACGGCGAGCGGGTCGCGCTCGCGCCGCTGCTCAGCGGGCTCGTGCACGGCCGCGTCGTCCGGTAGCGGCCCCGGAGAAGCCGAGACGCCGGCTGCCCGGGGCGGGCGGCCGGCGTCTCGGAATGGGTGCGCCCGGTTTCGGGGACCGGGGCGCGGGGGGAGCGGACGAGGTCCGGGGTGCGTCAGCCCGCGAGCGACGCGATCGCCGACGCGAGGTCGACGGGGGTGGCGGCGTCGGCGGCCGCCTCCTGGGTGGTGTCGATGTCCTGGTCGGTGGTCGAGGGGAGCTCGGTCGGCAGGGCGGGGGCTGCCGGGAGCTCGGGGGCACCCAGCTCGGGGACGGCAGGCGCGGCGGGCAGCTCGGGGCCTGCCAGCGGGATCGAGCCGAGCGGGCTCGCGAAGTCGCCGTTGACCTCCGGCGCGCCGGGCAGCGCGGGCAGTGCGGGCAGCTCCGGGAGGGCCGGGGTGGCGGCGGCCTCGTGGGAGGCGGTCGGCAGCGTGGACGGCACCGAGGACGGCACCGTGGACGGCGCGGCCAGGGCCTCGTCGCCCGCACCCTCGGCGACGTTCGCGTCGACCGGCGCGGGGGCGTCCGAGGTGTTCTCCATCGTCACGTTGGGGGACTCGAACGTGATGATCCCGGGGACGTCGACGCCGTCCGGCAGGGCCGGGGCCGCGGGGAGCGCGGGCGCGTCGAGGGCCGTCACGTCCGGCGCGGCGGGGAGCTCGGTCGGCAGCTCGGGCGCGGCGGGGAGCGCGGGCAGGTCGGCGGCGAACGCCTGGCCTGCGAAGCCGGCGCCGAGGGCGGCGATGCCGGCGAGGGTGGCCGAGGTGCGCAGCGTGCGCCTCGCGAGACTGCTCATGACGGGGGAGGTCCTTCCGATCGGGGGAGATCGAGTACGACGGGGTCGATCTGGGGGTTGAACGACGGCGGGGAGCCCCGGTTGTGCCCTCGGGCGCCTGTTCACTCGATGCGGTGGAGACGAAGATGCAGGTCACACCCACTTCACCGGGACGGGCGACCCCATGGTGCTTGACGCGCGCACGATCACGGTCCCGTCACGGCGGGGTCACGAAGGCGGCGCAGAGGGGGTACAGCGGGGGCACAGCGGGGGCACGGCGGGCGCGGAGGGCCTGCGGGCTCGACGCCGACCCGTTCCGCGAAGGATGATCGGCCCGTGCGAGAACGGGCAGTCGGCGGGATCGACAATCGGCACGGACTGGTCGCGGCCGGTGTCGGGGCGGGTCTGGGGATGCTCGGTGCCGGGGCGTTGGGCATCGGCAGGCACTACGCCACGGTGCTGCTGGATCCGGCCCGCGTCGTCGCCTACCCCGAGCGGGTGCTGCACGCGGACCCCGCGGGCGTCACGCTCGCCACGAGCAGGCTCGTCCGGCAGCCGGGGGTCTGGGGCCTGCGCTGGGACCAGGGGCTGGCGGTGATGGGCCCGATCCTGCGCGAGGACCGCCGCGGCGTGCACCGCGCGCTGCTCGAGGGACCGGTGCCACCGGAGGGCCCCGCCGTGATCGACGCAGGCCCGTTCGACCCCGATCCCGGGGCCCGCGGGCTCCCCTTCACCGAGGTCGACCTGCCGACGCCGCTCGGGCCCGCCCCGGCCTGGCACGTGCCCGGCGACCGGGACACCTGGGTGATCGCCGTGCACGGCCGCGGGGGCAGGCGTCGGGAGGCGCTGCGGGTGCTGCCCGCGCTGCACCGGCTGGGCCTGCCCGTCCTGGTGATCAGCTACCGCAACGACGACGAGGCCCCGGCCAGCCCGGACGGCCACTTCCATCTCGGCGACTCCGAGTGGGAGGACATGGAGGCCGCCGTGCGGTGGGCCCAGGAGCACGGTGCGCGCCGCATCGTCGTCGCGGCATGGTCGATGGGGGCGGCCATCACCGGCGCCTTCCTGGACCGCTCAGCCGCCGCGGGCCTGGTCGTGGCGCAGGTGTGGGACGCCCCGCTCGTCGACTGGCGCGCCACCCTGCGGCGCCAGGCCCGCAACCGGCTGCTCCCGCCGCAGCTCGTGCCGATCGCCACCGTGTCCGCACGGCGCCGGATCGGCATCGACTTCGACGACTTCGACCTGCGCCGCCACCCCCCGGCACACCGGCCGCCCACGCTGATCGTGCACAGCACACCGGACACGGCCGTGCCGATCGGCCCCACCCGCGCGCTGGCCGCCGCGGGATCCGAGCTGGGCTGGCCGATCAAGCTCGTCGAGGTGGCGGGGGTGGAGCACACCGCCTCGTGGAACGCCGATCCCGAGTACTACGAGCACCTGGTCACGACGTTCCTCGAGGACACGGTGCCCCGCTAGCCGTGCCCGTTCAGCTGTGCCCGTTCAGCTGTGCCCGTTGCGGGCCGCGGGCGCCGGGGTCTCCACCTCGAGCTCGGCGGTGCCGGGCGGGGTGGTCGACGGCGCCTCGGCGACCGGGATCTCCTGGGGACGCCGGGAGAGCAGGATCCAGCCCACCACCGACGCCACGGTGACCAGGACGCCCGCCCCGATCCACCACCAGCGCTTCGTCGGCGGCTGGTCGGGGTCGATCCGCGCGGCGAGCTCGCGGCGGGCGTCGGCCAGCCGGTCGGCGTCGAGCAGGGCCTCGGCGCGGGAGGCGAGCTCGCCCGCCACCACCTCCGCCCGCCCGGCGAGGGCTCCCGCGGTCCCGGCCGCCTTCTCGGCGATCACCGGGAGCTCGCGGTCGAGCAGGTCCTTGGCCTCGTGCGCGAGTTCCTCGGCGGCCTCGCCGAGGGAGCTCAGGGCCGCCCCCGCGTGGTCGCGGGCGCGGGTGAGGGCGCTGCTGGTGCTCATGCTGCCTCCGAAGTGGTGTGGCCGGGTGCTCCGTACCTGCGAGCCCGAGTCACCGTCGACCCTGGCACGATGGAGTACGTGACTGCACCAGGCAACTCGAAGCAGACCGCGACGCTGCGGACGTCCGAGGGCGACATCAAGCTCATCCTCTTCCCCGACCACGCCCCCAAGACGGTGGAGAACTTCGTCGGGCTGGCGACGGGCAAGAAGGAGTACAGCCAGCCCAACGCGTCCGGCGGCGACTCCGGCCCGTTCTACGACGGCTCGGTCTTCCACCGCGTCATCGGCGGGTTCATGCTCCAGGGCGGGGACCCGACCGGCACCGGCCGCGGCGGCCCGGGCTACCAGTTCGGGGACGAGTTCCACCCCGAGCTGAAGTTCGACCGCCCGTACCTGCTGGCGATGGCGAACGCGGGGCCCGGCACCAACGGCTCCCAGTTCTTCATCACCGTGGGCCCCACCCCCCACCTCAACCGCCGCCACACCATCTTCGGGGAGGTCGCCGACGCGGAGTCCCGCGCGGTGGTCGACGCGATCGCGGCCACGTCCACGGACCGGACCGACCGGCCGCTGACGGACATCGTGATCCAGCACATCGACGTCGACTGAGGTCTGCGCACGTGACCCACCCCGACCAGGCGGGGCTGCCGGGCTGCGTGCGGCACCCGGACCGACCGACCGGTCTGAGCTGCACGCGCTGCGGAAGGCCCGCCTGCCCGGAGTGCCTGCGGGACGCCTCCGTCGGCCACCAGTGCGTGGACTGTGTCCACGCGGGACGGCAGGGGGTCCGCCGGGGCACGACGGTGGCCGGGGCCGAGCCGGGAAGGCGACCGATCGTCGTCCCGGTGCTCGCCGCGCTCAACGTGGCGGTGTTCGTCCTGACCGCCGCGCAGGCGGGCAGCATCGGCTCCAACGAGCGCTCGGCGCTGTTCCAGGAGTGGGTGCTGGTGCCGGGCCTGGTCGCAGGCGGCGACTGGTGGCGGCCGCTCACCTCGGGGTTCCTGCACTACGGGCCGCTGCACCTGGTCTTCAACATGATGGCGCTGTGGTGGCTCGGCCGGGAGCTGGAGCCGATCCTCGGCCGCACCCGGTTCCTCGCGGTCTACCTCGTGTCGCTGCTGGGCGGCTCGGCCGCGGTGATGCTGTTCTCGTCCCCGAACTCGCTCGTCGCAGGCGCGTCCGGCGCGGTGTTCGGGCTGATGGGCGCGCTGTTCGTGGTCGCGCGCAGGCTCCGCGCCCCGATGGGGCAGATCGTGGGCCTGGTCGCGGTGAACCTCGTGATCAGCGTGGTGGTGCCCGGGATCTCGCTCGTCGGACACCTCGGCGGGCTGGTCGTCGGCGCCGCCGCGACCGCCGGGCTGGTGCACGTACCCGCGGTGCGCAACCGCGCCGCGCTGCAGGTGTCCGCGCTGGTCCTGCTCGCCGTCGTCGTGGTCGCGGTGATCGCGGGCCGGGCGGCGGCGGTCTCGTTCGTCTGAGACGAGTGCGTCCCGGGGAGCGTCGTCGGTCCCCGGGGCGGTGCTCACATCGAGCTCACATCGAGCTCACTCCGGCTTGCTGCACCCACACCCGGTCGAGCAGCCGTCGGTCCCGCGCATCGGTGTCCTGGCGATCATGTGATCTCCTCTTCCTGGTCGGCCCGTCGAGCCTAGGAAGCCGGTCGGTCGCCGGGCGATACCCCGGGCGGTGCCTTCGCGTGTGCGCTGGGTGAGACCGCGCTGCGCCGATCAGGTGGAGCGGCCGATCAGGTGGAGCGGCTCGGGAGGTACGGCAGCAGGACGTCCGCGACGTCCTCGGGATCCGCGTCCAGGTCGAGTCGACCGAACACCGCGAGCCGCTCCTCGCCCCCCACCAGCAGGTCGATCTCCAGCTGGCTCGTCTCGCGTCCGAAGCGGCGGTAGCGCAGCACCCGCACCCGACGGACGGCGGGCCAGTCCACGGTCCGGGTCCCGGTGAGGCCGCGGATCTCCAGGCCGTGGCCGTGCACGGCCAGCCGCGGCCGGACGACGGTGCCGTGCAGCGCCACGAAGCCGAGCCCGAGCGCGGCGACGCCCGCGAGCAGCCGACCGGTCGGATCGGCGCCGCCGGTCTGCAGCAGCACGAACCAGCCGACCGCACCCGCGAAGAGGATCCAGCCGAGGATCACGAGCGCCCTGGCGGGCGCCCACCGATGGTCACCCATCGTAGCTGTGAGAGTTATCCACAGGCCTTGTCCACAGTGGGGATGAATCACATGCTTGTCATTAGTGCTGCTCAGCGCGGTTCGAGGCGACGTTTCCGCAGGATTACGCTGCGTAGCACCAAGATCGAACTACCGCCAGCGCATCGACATCAACAGGGCCACGACGATCAGACCGAAGCCGATGAGGAAGTTGAACCCGCCCAGCGTGCCCATGAACGGGATCGCGTCCCGGCCCAGGTAGTCCGTGATCAGCCAGGCGAGACCGAGCAGCCCGACCCCGAGCATGATCCCGACGTACGCGGGGTGGGTGGGCCCCTTCACCTTCACCGGGCGCCGGTCCGTGGACGGCGGGATGTAGGCGGCCTTCTTGCGGACCTTGGACTTCGGCATCGGGACCTCGGAGGAGTAGGACGGCGGCAGGTCGTCCCCAACCGTACCGTCGCCGTGTTACGGAGCCACAACCGTCGTCGCGCAGCCCCGAAACGACGGGAAGGGTGGGAGGTCAGACCCGCTCGGTCAGCGCGGCGACCTCGGCGCCGAGGCGCGCGACGATCTCCTCGGGCACCTCGTGGCCCGCGGTGGCCAGCCAGTTCGCCAGCATCCGGTGCCCGCCCTCGGTGAGGACCGACTCCGGATGGAACTGCACGCCCTCGATGGGCAGGTCCCGGTGCCGCACGGCCATGATCAGGCCGGAGTCGGTGCGTCCGGTGACCTCGAGCTCCACCGGGAGGGTGTCCGGCCGGATGGACAGCGAGTGGTACCGGGTCGCGGTGAACGGCGTGGGCAGCCCGCGCAGCACCCCGACTCCCTCGTGCTGCACCAGCGAGGTCTTGCCGTGCAGCAGCTCCGGGGCCCGCTCGACGACCCCGCCCCACGCCACGCCGATGGCCTGGTGGCCGAGGCAGACGCCCAGCAGCGGAAGGTTGCGCTCGGCCGCCGCGCGGATCACGTCGATGCTGCGCCCGGCCTCCTCGGGCGTGCCCGGGCCGGGGCTGATCAGCACCGCGCCGACCTCCGCCAGCTCGGTGAGCTCCTCGCTGAGCTCGTCGTTGCGCAGCACGACCGGCTCCACGCCGAGCTGGGCGAGGTACTGGACGAGGTTGTAGACGAAGCTGTCGTAGTTGTCGACGACCAGGACGCGCATCAGTTGTTCCCCAGGAATCCGCCGGAGCCGTTGCCGCTCGCCCGGCCGACGACCACCGTGATCTCGTCGTCCGGGTCCATGGTCTGCCCGGCCGACGGGCTGGTGGACAGCACCGTGTTGTTCTGCGAGCCGTCCTGCACCTGCTGGGCCTGCAGGTTGTAGTTCCGGATCCCGGCCGCGTTCAGCTGCTGCACGGCGTCCGACGCGGACTGGCCCACCACGTTCGGCACCTGGATCTGGTTGCCGCGGCTGATCTGCAGCGTGATCGTGGTGCCCGGTGCGACCTTGGTGCCCGCCGACGGGTTGGTCCCGACGACGGTGCCCTCCTGGCCCCCGCCGTCGACCTGCTGGGTCTGCACCTGGCTGAACCCGGCGTTGCCCAGCGTCTGCTTGGCCTGCTCCTCGCTCTGGCCGGTGACGTCCGGCACGGAGACCGTGGTCTGCTTCGTCCCGACGACGACGGCGACGGCACTGCCGCCCGGCGCGTCCACCCCGGCG
>Ga0268266_10002966_pt1 | contig 17502 bp, 14 predicted proteins | sample KBSS13metaG_FD_190356 | JGI IMG/M metagenome (GOLD analysis project Ga0268266, IMG submission 190356) | Switchgrass rhizosphere microbial communities from Kellogg Biological Station, Michigan, USA - KBS S1-3 metaG (SPAdes) (version 2) | ecosystem: Host-associated > Plants > Roots > Rhizosphere...
CGCAGCTCAACCGGATCACGCGGCGCTTCGACAACTCGACGCCGTTCGGCGACCCCGCCGACCCCGGGACGGGCGTCCCGTACGAGCTCTCGCAGGACGGCACGACGGCGCTCATCGCCAACCAGCTCACCGGCACGGGCGAGGGCGACGACATCCTCGACCCGGTCGACGCCTACCGCAAGGCGGTCAGCACGGATCGCAGCGACGGCCTGCAGGTGAAGGTCGCCGGGCCGGCCGGGATCTCCGCGGATGCGATCAAGGTCTTCAACGGCATCAACGGCACGCTCGTCGGCGTTGCGTTCCTGCTCGTGATCGTGCTGCTGATCCTCATCTACCGCAGCCCGATCTTCTGGTTCTTCCCGATCCTCGCGGTCGCCTTCGCGGAGATCACGGCGCGCGGCATCGGCTGGGGGCTCACCGAGGCGGGCGTCACCGTCAACGGCCAGTCGTCGGCGATCCTGTCCGTGCTCGTCATCGGCGCGGGGACCGATTACGCCCTGCTCCTCGTCGCACGCTACCGCGAGGAGCTGCGACGACACGAGGACAAGCACGAGGCCATGGCGATCGCCCTGCGGCGCGCCGGGCCGGCGATCTTCGCCTCCGGCCTGACGGTGTGCGCGGCGCTGCTGTCGCTCTCCCTGGCGAAGGTCAACGGCACGGCCGGGCTCGGGCCGATCGGCGCGATGGGCATCGCGGTCGCGGTCGTCGTGATGCTGACCTTCCTGCCCGCCATCCTGCTCATCGCCGGCCGCCGGCCGTTCTGGCCCTTCATCCCCCGCGTGGGCGGGACGGGGTCGGACGAGACGCATGGCTTCTGGCGCCGGGTGGGCAACCGCGTCGCGCGCAGGCCGGTGACGGTCGGGGTCGTGACCGGGGTCGGATTGGTGATCATGGCGCTCGGCGTCCTGAACTTCTCGACCGGGCTCACCCAGGGCAACCAGTTCCGCGACTCCGTCGAGTCGATCGAGGGCCAGGCCCTCATCGCAGAGGCGTTCCCGAGCGGCACGACCGCGCCCGCGGACGTGGTCGTGCCGGCGGGCGGCGACGTCGCCGCCGTCGTCCGAGCGGCCGAGGGCGTCAAGGGGGTGGCATCCGTTCCCACGCGACCCGTGGCGCGGGACGACCGCGCGACCCAGCTGGCGGCGTTCCTCAGCGTCGACCCGTACTCGACGGCGGCCTACGACGTCGTGCCGAAGCTGCGCGACGCGGTCCACAAGGCGGCGCCCGGCGCGCTCGTCGGCGGCCCGTCCGCGGTCGAGCGCGACCTGCGGGTCGCCACCGAGTCCGACACGAAGCTCCTCGTCCCGATCGCGCTCGTGATCGTGTTCGTGATCCTCGCGTTCCTGCTGCGGGCGCTCGTCCTGCCGCTGCTGCTCATCGCGACCGTCGTGCTGAGCTACGCCGCGGCACTCGGCGTCGGGGCGGTCGTCTTCGACGTCGTGTTCGGCTTCCCGGGCAGCGACCCCGGGCTGCCGCTGTTCGCCTTCATCTTCCTCGTGGCGCTGGGCGTCGACTACAACATCTTCCTCATGGCCCGCGTCCGGGAGGAGACGATCCAGCGCGGGACGCGGGAGGGGATGCTGCGCGGCCTGGCAGTGACCGGCGGGGTCATCACGTCGGCCGGGATCGTGCTCGCTGGGACGTTCTCGGTGCTCGCGGTCCTGCCGCTGACGTTCCTGACGCAGCTGGGCTTCGTGATCGCCTTCGGCGTCCTGCTGGACACCTTCGTCGTCCGCTCGGTGCTCGTGCCCGCGCTCGTACTCGGGATCGGGCCGAAGGTGTGGCTTCCGTCGAAGCTGGCTAGAGAACCGGCAGGTACCGATCCAGCTCCCAACGTGTCACCCGGACCCGATACTCGTCCCACTCCTGTCGCTTGATCTCGATGTAGCGGTTGAACATGTGCTCGCCCAGCGTCCGCAGGACGAGCTCTGACTCCGCGGTCAGCTCGATCGCCTCGCCCAGGGTCTCCGGCAGCTGCTCGATCCCGAGCCGGCGCCGGTCGTCCGGGGCGAGGTGGTAGAGGTTGCGCTCCATCGGCTCGGGCAGCTCGTAGCCCTTCTCGATCCCTTCGAGCCCAGCCTGCAGCAGCGCTGCGAAGGTCAGGTACGGGTTGCAGGCGGGGTCGGGGCAGCGCAGCTCCATGCGCGTGGAGGCCTCGGCGCCGGGGTGGTAGTGCGGCACGCGCACGAGCGCCGAGCGGTTGCGACGGCTCCAGGCGACGTACACGGGCGCCTCGTAGCCGGGCACGAGGCGCTTGTAGGAGTTGACCCACTGGGCGAAGATCGAGGAGAGCTCGCGCGCGTGGCGCAGCTGCCCGGCGATGAACGCCTTCGCGACGTCGGACAGGAAGTAGGGATCATCGGCGTCGAAGAACGCGTTCGTCCCCTCCTTGAAGAGGGTCATGTGGGTGTGCATCCCCGACCCGTTGACGCCGTACAGCGGCTTCGGCATGAACGTCGCGTGCCAGCCGTAGTTGAGCGCGAGCTCCTTGACGGTGATGCGGCACGTCATGACGTCGTCGGCGATCTTCAGCGCCTCGCCGTGGCGCAGGTCGATCTCGTGCTGGCTCGGTCCACCCTCGTGGTGGGAGAGGTCGACGCCGATGCCCAGCTGCTCGAGCGCGAGGACGGTGTCGCGGCGCACGTCGGAGCCCGCGTCGAGCGTGGTGAGGTCGAAGTAGCCGCCCTCGTCCAGGGGCTCGGCGTTCTTGTTGTCGCGGAAGAGGAAGTACTCGGGCTCGGCGCCGACGTCGAAGAGGTCGAAGCCCATGCCCTCGGCGCGCTGGAGCGCGCGGCGCAGCACGTGGCGCGGGTCGCCCTCGTACGGGGTGCGCTCGGGGGTGAGCACGTCGCAGAACATGCGGGCGACGCCCTGCTCCTCCGGCCGCCAGGGGAGCACGCGGAAGGTCGACGGGTCCGGCATGGCGACCATGTCGGACTCCTCGATGGCGTTGAAGCCGGTGATCGAGGAGCCGTCGAACCCGAGGCCCTGCTGGAAGGCGCCGTCGAGCTGGTCGGGGTCGACGGAGAAGGACTTCAGCTGACCGAGGATGTCGGTGAACCAGAAGCGGATGAAGCGGACGTCACGCTCGGCGACGAGCGCCTTGACGTCGTCGGCGGTCTGAGGCTGGTCGGTCATCGCCAGCGGACCCTAGATGATGGGCCTGCGGGCAGCGGTGGACCGGTTGTCGGAAGTCTCGCTACCGCGCCAACCAACGGCGGGCCCAGGCCCGCAGCTCGGTCACCGCCGCCTCGAGGTCGCGGCCCATCTCCGTCAGCGCGTACTCGACGCCCACCTCGAGCTCCGTGCGGGTCACGAGCCCGCGCGTCTCGAGCTCGCGCATGCGCTCGGCCAGCAGGCGGTCCGAGAGGTCGGGGACGGCCTGCGCGATCTGCCGGAACCGCAGCGGTCCGGTCTCCAGGAGGACCGCCACGATGGCGCCCGTCCAGCGCCGGCCGATGAGCTCAACGGCGTCGTGGTAGAGCGGACACGGCGACGCCGTCGTTGCGCCTCGCATGTGCGAAGCGTATTCCGTCGCCCGGAGCTACGCCGCGCGGAGCGGCTGGCTGCGCGACTCCTCGACGGAGCCGTCGGCCGGCACGTCACCCGCGACGTTGACCATCGCGGTGAGGCCCTCGAGCGCGACGACCGCCATCGCCTCCAGGAGCTGCTCGTCGGTCCAGCCGACCTCGCGTGCCTCCTCATGGAGGTGCGGCGCCGGCGCGACGCTCTCGGTCACGAGCGGCTTGAGGTAGCGCAGCAGCGCGGCGTCGCGCGAGTCGCGTGCGTCCCACTCGCGGGCGAGCGCGATGTCGTCGTGGCGCAGCCCGGTCCGTCGCGCCACCCGTGCGTGGAGCGCGACCCCCGGCTTGGAGTGGTGGTGCTCGGCGACCGCGAGCGCGATCCGCTCGAGCGTGGCGGGCTCCAGGTGACCGTGACGCAACTCCGACCGCAGGCGCGCGTAGCCGCGCAGGGCGGCAGGGGCGCCGGCGAGGACGCCGAGGAAGTTCGGGAGCTGCCCGCCGGTCGAGAGCACGCCGCGCAGCAAGGGCTGCGAGCCCTCCGGTGCGGTGAGGTCGTCGTGGATCTGGAACCGACTCATGGAGGTCTTCATCGCCACTCGGGGCCGGTCGTCGCCCCGCTCCTTACATTTCGTAAGTCTAGCCCGGTGTGCATGACGCAACGGACGATCGCGTCGTTGATCATCCGGGCGCGAAACGCGCTCGGATCACCGGGGTGGCGCTGCCGCGCGCAAGTGTCGTGAGTCAGGAGATCGGTTGCAGCCGGTGGATGCCGAATCGCGTCTGCCGGCGACCGGCATCGACAGTCATATCGGGCATACGCCAGGCGATGCCGGGGGCCGGCAGACGCGAGAACGGCGCCGCCGGATGCCAGCGAACTAGTGACTCACGGCACTAATAGCTCAGCGTCGAGGCATCGGCGGTGGCGACCGCCGTGATGATGAGCACGACCGCGAGCACCAACGCCCACAGGGCGAGGCGGTCGGGGCGGGGGCCGAGGCGCTCGGAGACCGAGCGCGATGGCCGGCGGCGTGCGCGATCGGGCAGCAGCGCGTCCACGCGGCCCTCCGTCCCGCGGCCGCGGATCTGGACCGTCGGGCGGCCGGGCACGCCCTGGCCGGGAATGATCAGCTCGGTGAACTCGCCCTCGGGCTCGCGACGGACCGACTCCTGCCAGCCGACGTCGAGGGACAGCAGGGCGGCGGGGCTGATGGGCTCCGGCGGCGGCGGGGCGTCGGCCGGGTCGATGTCGCGCTCGAGGAGGATCGTCTCGTCGCGGTCGAAGCGGCCCGTGCGCTGGGGCGCGTCCGTCGGCTCGACCTCGAAGAGGTCGCGGTCACGGCGCGACGGCGAGGCGAGATCGGCGAGCTCGGCGTCGACGCGATCGCGCTCGGTCGCCGTCAGCTCCTTCTGGCGACGGGCGAAGCGGCCGTCCTTCGCGCCCGCGACACGATCGAAGCCGGTGGGCTCCGTCGCCTGCGCGCGCTTGCGCTCGATCCCTTCACGCAGGTGCTCGACCTCCGACCACCAAGCGCCATCCGTCTCAGCCATGAATGCGTCGTCCTCTTCCGTTGCCTACGGGGTTAGCTGACGGGCTCGCGCTGGAGAGTCGCGCTACGACCGGACGGATCGATTCGCCCCAACTGTCTGGTTCCCCCGCTCAGCCGCCCTCGGGCGGTGATTCAGCGGTCTGACTTGGCGGCATCGTAGCAGCGGCGATTTCTCCTGCAAACGCGCGGAGTTACGGAAACCCCCGCACAGAGCGGCAAGAAATCCTGCAGGGCGGAGCCGCTCAGCGGCCGGAGACGGTCGCCACGTAGTCGGCGACGTCCTGCGCGTCCGGCCCCGAGATGAGCTGCGCGGGCATCTGGCCCTGGCCTCGCGCGCGGCCCTTGTTGATGGCGTCGAGCGTGAGCGCCGTCGCGGGCCGGAGGTCATCGAGGTTCGGACCGACCATGCCGACCGCGCCCGCGTCGTCGAGCGTGTGGCAGGTCGCGCAGCGCTCCTTGAACACCTGGCGCCCATGCTCCTGCGCAGCGGTCAGCTTGACGCCACCGATGGCGGCGTCGGCCTGCGTGTTGCCGTTGTGCAGCAGCGAGAGCAGCGGGATCACGAGTCCGAAGCCGATGAAGACGGCGGCGATCGCGAGCAGCACCGGGCGGCCGATCCTGCGCTTGCGGTCGGCCTGCGAGGTGGCCGGCGCCGACGGACCGCCCCGGAAGGCGACGAAGAAGACGGTGAGACCGATGGCCAGGAAGAGCGCGACAAACCCGAGCGCGAGCACGCGCGGACTGTAGCCAACCTGACGGCGTTGCGGCGCCTCATCGCCGACGGCCGTTGGCGAACGACTGCACGGGCGGCGCGACCGCGCGGAACCCGGCGACGCCGGTGGGTGGGCCGGTCTCCCCCACCGCGATGTCCTGGCGCGCGAGCTCCTCGGCGTCGAGCGGCGAGAAGTCCTGCAGCGTGATGTGCCCGGCGAGCTCCGCGATCTGGGCCAGCGGCCGGTCGGGCGCGTCGAGCGCGCGGATGCCGCGCACGAGGACGTTGATCGCGCCGCCCGCCGACGGATGGCGCTCGAGGATCCCCTGCGCGATCACGAGCGGCTCGGACCGCACGACGAGGCGCTCGCGCTCGTAGACCTCCGGCGGCACGACGAGGTTGATCGTGCCGTGCTCGTCCTCGAGCAGCATGAAGACGACGCCCTTCGCCGTGCCGGGGCGCTGGCGCGCGACGACGACGCCACCGATCCGGACCCGCTGACCGTGGCGCAGCTCGCGCAGGTCGGCGCTGTGCACGGCGCCGCGCCCTTCGAGGTCGTCCCGCAGCAGGCCCATGGGGTGCACGCCGGTCGTCAGGCCCGTCGAGGCGTAGTCGGCGACCATCGCCGGCCACCCGATGAGCGGGTCGAGCGGCGGGGCGCCCGGGAGGTCCAGCGGCAGCGAGAGCTGGGTCGCCCCATCGCCGGACCCGTAGCCGGGCGCGGTGACGCCGAGCTGCCACAGCGCGACGCGGCGGTCGCCGTCGACGAGCCCGTCGCACGCACCGGACCAGGCGAGGCGCTCGAGGGTCGGGCGCCCGATGCCCGAGCGCGACGCGAGGTCCTCCACCGAGCGGTACGGCCCGCCCCGCTCGCGCGCGGCGACGATGGCCGCGACCTCCCCCGCCCGCGCGCCCAGCACGTAGCCCAGCCCGATCTGGATCTCGCCCTCGGGCGTGACGGTGCAGCCGACGGAGCTCGTGTTGATGTCGACGGCCAGCACCTCGATCCCGCGCCGCTGCGCCTCGTGCACGAGCGCGTCGGAGGGATAGAAGCCCATGGGCTGCTCGTCGAGCAGCGAGCAGACGAACTCCGGCCCGTAGTGCACGCGCAGCCACGCCGACTGGTAGGCGAGCAGGCCGAACGCCGCGCCGTGGCCCTTGGGGAAGCCGAACCCGGAGAACCCCACGATCATCTCGTAGACGCGATGGGCGGTCGCCTCGTCGACGTCGGGATGCGTCGCCTGTGCGCCCTCGACGAAGCGCTCCGTGTACGCACGGATCGCCGCCTCGGAGCGCTTGCGACTCATCGCCCTGCGCAGCCCCTCCGCCTCGCTGTGGGTGAAGCCCGCGAACGCCCGCGCGACCTCGATGACCTGGTCCTGGAAGATGATCGTGCCGAGCGTCTCGCGCAGCGGCTCCTCGAGCGACGGGTGCGCGTAGGGCACCTGGTAGTCGGGATCCACGCGCAGGCGCTGCCGGCGGGAGATGTACGGGTTGACCGCCCCGCCGACGATCGGCCCCGGCCGGACGATGGCGACCTGGATCGTGATGTCGTCGAGCGTCTCCGGGCGCGTGCGATGCAGTGACGCCATCTGCGCGCGGCTCTCGATCTGGAAGACGCCCGTCGTGTCCGCCGCCTGGATCGAGGCGTACGTCTCCGGGTCGTCGTAGGGGATGCGGGAGAGGTCGATGTGCTGGCCGCGGCGCGAGGCGATGTGGTCGACGCAGCGCTCGACGGCCGAGAGCATCCCCAGGCCCAGCAGGTCGATCTTCAGGAAGCCCGCGTCCGAGCACGAGTCCTTGTCCCACTGCGCGAGCTGGCGGCCCTCCATCGCGGCGGGCACGAGTGGGACGCAGTCCACGAGCGGGCGGGTCGACACGATCATCCCGCCCGAGTGCTGGGACAGGTGGCGCGGCAGCCCGTGCGCCTCCTCCGACAGCGCGGCGAGCCACGCCCAGCGCCCGCGCCGCTCCTTCCCCTTGCCGAGCGCGACGGAGATGTCCTTGTCCACGTTCATCGCCGACCACGCCTCGCTGGAGCGCGCGACGCGCTCGATCTCCCCCGGCGGGAGCCCGAGCGCCTTGCCGATCTCGCGGACGGCGCCGCGCGCGCGGAACGTCGGGAACGCCGCGACGAGCGCCGAGTGCTCGCGGCCGTAGCGGTCGTGCACGCGCGGAATGAGGACCTCGCGGATGTCGCGCGGGAAGTCGAGGTCGATGTCGGGCAGCGCGACGATCTCCTCGTTGAGGAAGCGCCCGAGCAGCAGCCTGTTGGCGATCGGGTCGACGTGCGAGAGACCGGTGAGGTAGCAGACGATCGACGAGACCGAGGACCCTCGCCCACGGCCAGGCGGGAGCATCGAGCGCGCGACCGAGGGCCCGCGGACCTCCACGGCGACCTCGCGGGCCAGCTCGAGCAGGTCGCGGTGCAGGATGAAGAAGCCCGACAGCCCGAGGTGGCGGATGACCGCCAGCTCCTCCTCCAGCCGGGGCAGCGCCTCGTCGCGCAGCGGGTGCCCGTGCGGGTAGCGCGCATCGAACGCGGCCGCCGTGATCTCCGCGAGCTTGCGGTCGGCGTCCGGGTCGTCGGCGTGCGGGTAGCGGTAGCCGAGGTCCTCGAGGAGGTCGAAGTTCAGCTCGGCGGCGAGCGCCGCCGCCCCCGCCACCGCGCCGGGGTGCTCGGGGAAGCGGGCGATCATCGCGTCGGGGTTCGTGAGCACGTGGCTGTGGTTGCCGCGGCGCATCGGCTCGGATGCGTCGAGCGTCGAGTGCTCGCGGATGGCGACGAACGCGTCCTGGAGCATCGCTCGCTCGCGCGTGTGCGCGTGGACGTCCCCCGTCGCCACGGTGTCGACCCCGACGCGCGCGGCCAGCTCGGCGAGCTCGCGGTTCAGCGCTCGGTCGTGGCGCAGGAAGGGGCGCTGCAGCTCGATGCGCAGGGAGTCGCGGCCGAACGCGCCGAGCAGCCGCCGCAGCGACGGCTCGTCGTGGACGCCGTGGCCCGCGCACCCCGACAGGCACACGAGGCCCTCCGCGTGCTCCTCGACGTCGGCCAGCGTGACGCACGCAGCCCTGAGGTCGCGCCGGGCGGCGGGCGGCTCGTCGGGCGACCCGCGCGTGTGCGCGTGCGCACGGGTGAGCAGCCGACAGAGGTTGCGCCACCCCCGCTCGTCGCGGACGAGCAGCGTGAGGTGCCGGCGCGGAGCCTCGGGGTCCGCGGGCGGCTCGCCCTCGGCGACGTCGACCTCCGCCCCGTGGATCGCCTTCACGCCGACTGCCTTCGCGGTCTGCGCGAACTCCATCGAGCCCGACAGCGAGTTGTGATCGGTGAGGGCGAACGCCTCGTGCCCACGCTCTGCGGCAGCCATCGCGAGCTCCTCGGGCAGCGAGGACCCGTCGAGGAACGAGTACGCGGAGTGTGCGTGCAGTTCGGCGTAGCGCATGCGAACACATGTTCGCACACGGGGTGGCTGGCGATGGAGGCCGCATCGCGTCGGTGACCGGGTTCTTCCTCGATCCCGGCCGCTTCGCGGCGTTTCGGGCTGCCCACCGTGATGAGCTCGTAGCTCGGGTGGCTGCGCCGGCGCGGTTCGGGTGGGCGCTCACCGCGCGAACCGCTCATCGAGCGTGAGAGCGTGAACAGTTCCCTCCGCATAGCGAGTGCTGCCGTGCACGCTCACCGGCTGTGGGTGAGATCTCCCAGCTCTGCGAGAGGTGTTCTCACCCCGCCCGGCGCACTCACACGTCGCATCGACGATCAGGCGCGCCTGGTTTGACCGCCCTATCGCGCGGCCCGCAGCACGTCCCCCGCCTCCCGGTGCATGCGGAACGCCTCCACGGTCGCCCCGAGCCCGACGAGCGCCAGCACGACGAACGCGACCGCGTACGCGGTTCCCGCGTCTGCTCTGCCCGGCAGCCAGTCTCCGATCGGGACGCCGGCCCGGAGCGCCACCGTCGCCGTCGCGATGCCCAGGCCCGACCCAAGCTGCTGCACGGTCGCAGCGAGGGTGTTCGCATCGCGCATCCGGTCGGGCGGGACGTCGCTGAACGCGATCGTCGAGTAGGCGGTCAGCCCGGTCGAACGCGCCGCGCCGCTGATCACCACGAGGACGGCGATGAGCGGGATCGGCGTCCCGGCCGTGATGAACCCGGAGAGCACCGCGGTCACCGAGAGGGTCAGCGTCGCCGCGATCAGCACCGGGCGGAACCCGAAGCGGTTGAGCAACGGCGTCGTGAACGGCTTGATCCCGATGTTGCCGACGAAGACCCCGATCACCACGGCCCCCGCCTTGACCGGGCTCCACCCGAACACGTCCTGGAACAGCAGCGTCAGCAGGAACGGGATCGCGCCCACGACGAGCCAGAAGAAGATGTTCCCGGCCATCGCGTTGCCGAGCGTCGGGATGCGCAGCACGCGCAGGTTCACGAGCGGCGCCGGCGTCCGCAGCAGGTGCCACGCAGCTGCCGTGAGCAGGACCGCGGCCGCCACGCCGAGGACGATCACGAGCGTCCACGACGGCGAGGGCTCGGCGATGACGTGCGCGCTGTAGGTGAGCGCGGCCAGGCCGGTCCCGGTCAGGAGGAAGCCGGCACGGTCCAGCGGTGGCGCCGTGCCGGACGCACGCGACTGGATCAGCCGCCACGCGAACACGAACGCGATCACCCCCAGCGGGATGTTGATGAGGAAGATCCAGCGCCAGCTCGCGTACTCCGTGAGCAGTCCGCCGGCGAGCGGGGCGATCACCGGCGCGACGAGCGCGGGCCAGACGATGAACGCCATCGTCCGCAGGAGCTCGCTCTTCGGCGTCTCGGCGAGCACGACCAGGCGCCCGACCGGCACCATCATCGCCCCGCCCACGCCCTGCAGGACCCGCATCACCACGAGCTCGGCCAGGCTCGTGCTCAGCGCGCAGCCCAGCGACGCCAGCGTGAAGAGCACGATCGCCGTCAGGAAGATCCGGCGCGCCCCGAACCGGATCGTGAGCCAGCCGCTGACCGGGATGAGGACCGCCAGCGTCACGAGGTACGCGGTGATGATGAGCGCGGTCGACGTGACCGGGACGTGGAGCGACTCCGCGATCTTCGGCGTCGCCGTCAGGACGATCGTCGCGTCCAGGATCTCCATGAAGAAGCACCCGGCGACGAGCAGGGCGGTCATGCGCCGATGGCGGTCGTTCATGGTCGGGGCCCGGCGCGCATCGCGGCATCACATCACCCCGCGCAGTCCAGACGCCGCTCCCACATACCTCCGGGCGGTCGCGTCACCGCGCTGAGCAGGCGCGTCGCCTCCCGGTCGCGCCCCCATTCGACGCCCGCACGGATCCCCATTCCGGCGTCGACGCCGTCGCCGTCGGAGGACGAATCGCGCGCGTAGCGACGGACGTCGATCCTGGCGCGGTCGCGCAGCGCGCTGCCGAGGCCGAGGACCGCCTCGCCCGACGCCGGCGAGCTGCGCCACGCGCGCAGCGCGGCGGCGACCTCAGGATCGTCGAGGCCGACGCGCGCTTCGGCCTCCCACCGCGAAGTGTCGGCGGCGACGCTCGCGCCGGTCTGCACCGACGCGCCCGCCTGTGCATGCCCGCCGACGAGCGCCGCCAGCTCCGTGGCATGCCCGTCGCGATCCATCGTGACGGAGAGCAGCGCGTCCCCGTCCAGCTCGCCGGACGTGTCTCCCAGCATCGCGTCGGCGAACACGGGCAGCTCACGATCCAAGCGCAGGTACCAGGTCGTCTCCCCCGTCCGCCGATCCACGCGGCGGCCGAGCACGTTCTCGCCCCCGCCGCTCGCGCCGGCCTTCGCCTCGCCCGCCGACAGCTCGAAGTCGACGCCCGCCTCCATCCCGCCCTCGGCGAGCGTCGCGTCCGCCGCTCGCGTCTCGCCACCCCGCCGGACGAGCCGGCGTACGGCGTCGAGCGTGGGCGATCCCTCGGCTCGCAGGCGCCGCACGATCGCGTCGGCCTCCGCTGCCGTGCGGACGTCGAAGACCTGGCCGCCGCCGACGAGTCCCGCAACGGTGCCTTGCGCGTGCGCGCCGACGTCCACCTCGACGCCGCCCACGCGCACGTGCGTGCTCGACCCGAAGCCGGCTGTCACCCCCGCGCGGCCACGGTGCAGGACCGTCAGCCGCAGCGTGCCGTCCGACAGGCGCTCGCGCAGCACGACGCGACCCGCGCCGAGCCGGACGAAGCCGAGCGAGACGGACTCGCGCCGCTCGTCGCGCGCCGTCCGCACGACGCAGGGCCGCTCGGCGACGTGCTGCTCGCACGCGCGCCCCGCGACGATGCACAGCGCGTGCCGGACCTGGCCGACGACGGCGTTCCCGATCCCGGGTCCAAGGCCGGCCGCGCCCGCGACCGCCGCCGCGAGTACCAGCGCGACGAGCCCGATGATCGCGACGTACTCGACCGTTCCCTGGCCGCGCTGGGAGCGAGTGCTCGGCATGGGACGAGCCTCGACGGTGCGCCGTGACGGAACCAGACGCAGGTGTCACAGAAGTGCAACAACGACCGGCTCCCCCCGGCGGCCGTCACTAGCATGCCCGCCATGCAGACCGTCGATCTCGCCAACCGGATGTCGCGCCTCGGAACGGAGACCGCCTTCGAGGTCCTCGCCCGCGCACGCGCGCTGGAGGCGACCGGTCGCAGCGTTGTGCACCTCGAGATCGGCGAGCCCGGCTTCGACACCCCGCCCAACGTCGTTGACGCTGCGGTCAAGGCGCTCCGCGAGGGCCACACGCACTACGTGCAGTCGGCCGGCATCCCGGAGGCGCGCGCGGCGATCGCCGACGTCTTCACCGCCACGCGCGGCGTGCAGGCGGACCCCGATCAGGTCGTCATCACGCCCGGTGCGAAGCCGATCATGTTCTTTGCGATCCTCGCGCTCGTCGGTCAGGGCGACGAGGTGGTCCTGCCGGATCCGAGCTTCCCGATCTACCGCTCGATGGTGGAGTTCGCCGGCGGCACCGCCGTGCCGTACGTGCTGCCCATCGATGACGGCTACCGCCTCGACCCGGCGCACCTCGAAGAGCTCATCACCCCGAGGACGAAGCTGGTCATCATCAACAGTCCGGGCAACCCGACCGGCAGCACGCTCCCGCGCGCGGACCTCGAGCGCATTGCCGAGGTGATCATGCGTCATCCCGGCTGCATGGTGCTCACCGACGAGGTCTACCGGGGGCTGTCGTTCCTCGACGAGCCGCCGGCGTCGATCGCCGAGGTCGACGGGATGATGGAGCGGACGATCGTGCTCGACGGCCTGTCCAAGACGTACGCGATGACAGGCTGGCGCGCGGGCTGGGGGATCATGCCGCCCGCGATCAAACCCGCGATCGAGCGGCTCGTCGTCAACTCCGTGTCGTGCACCGCGGCGTTCATCCAGTACGCCCTCATCGAGGCGCTGCTCGGCGACCAGTCGGCGGCGCTCGGGATGCGCGAGGAGCTGCGCGCGCGGCGCGACCGCTTCGTGCCGCGGCTGCAGGCCGTGCCCGGGTTCCGGTGCCTCATGCCGACCGGGGCGTTCTACGCCTACGCGTCCGTGGCCGACACCGGGATGGACGGCGACACGGTCGCCGCCCGGCTGCTCGACGAGGTCGGCATCGCCTGCCTCGGCGGGAGCGGGTTCGGCGACTCGGGCCGCGACTTCGTGCGCTTCTCGTTCGGCGGGGCGTCGGAGGAGCTGGCCGACGTGCCGGACCGCATCACCGCCTGGCTGCTGAAGGCCTCGCCTTCAGGCGCGGATGCATCGCTGGGCGACGCATCCGCAGCAAACTGAGAGCCGGCTACATCCGCTCCTCGAGGCGGACGCCGCGCTCGCCGGTCCACGGCGCGATGTTGCGCTCGATGAAGAGCCATGTGCCGTCGACCTTGGCGACCGTGTCGACGTAGTGACCGGCCCAGGTGGTCGCGGCTGACGGGTGCTCCGTCGCGTCGGGCCCGTTGCGCTGCGCGTAGGTCGCGAAGACGTACGCGCGGATCTCCCAGTGGTCGGCGCGATCCTGGGGATCCGGCGCGTAGACGAGGTTGTCGTGGCGGTGCTGATGGCCCGCGAAGTGCGGGTCCTGGTGGTAGCCCTCCTCGACGAAGGCCAACGCACGGCCACTGGTGACCGAGCCGTCGGGCTGCACCTCGAACACGAGCGCGTCGGGCGTGAAGCACGCCGCGTAGCCCTCCGAGTCGCCCGTGTCGAGGGCCCACATGTAGCGGGCGTAGAGATCCTCGATCTCGGCCCGGTCCTCCAGCGGCAGCTTCGTCATGCGCCGGAAGCTAGCCGTCCGTCAGCTTCCGGAACCGCGCCAGCGCGACCGGGATGCAGACCGCCAGCAGGATCGTGGACCAGATGAACGCCCCCGCGATCGGGTGGTCCAGCGGCCACGACCCGCCGGCGCTGTGCGGTCCCCCCGTCAGCTCGCGCAGCGCGGCGACGAGCGGCGAGATCGGGTTCCACTCCGCGATCGTCCGCGGCACGAGCGCCATGCCGGCGATCGGTACGAACGTGCCGGCCATGAACGTCAGCGGCAGCATGATCGTGAACCCGACGCCCTGGACCGCGTCCGGCGAGCGGAACGACAGGCCCAGCACGATCCCGGCCCACATGAACGCGAACAGCGTGAAGAGCACGAGCGTGATCGCGACGACCACGTCGCCGAAGCTCATGTCCGGGCTCCAGCCCAGCGCGAACCCCAGCCCCGCGACGACGATGACGCCAAGCAGGGCCTCGCAGAACTGGCCGAGCACCTGCCCCGTCAGCACCGACAGGCGGGCGATGGGCAGCGACCGGAACCGGTCGACGACGCCCTCGTGCATGTCGACGGCCGTGGCCGTGCCCGCCCCGATGACGGAGAAGGCGATCTGCTGGGCGATGACACCCGGTAGGAGGAAGTCGGTGTAGCTCATCCCCGGCACGTGCACGGCCGAGCCGAGGACGTAGAGGAAGAGCACGATGAAGACGACCGGCTGGATCGTCACGTCGAGCAGGCGCTCGGGGACCCGCGGGATCGTCCGCAGGCTGCGACCGGCGAGGAGCAGCGTCTCGCGCACCTCCCGGGCGACGCCGGGACGCGTGGGTGAGGCGAGTTGCATGGTGTGACTCCGGGTCAGGCGGCCTCGGCCGCGGGAACTGGTTCGTCGGCCTCGTCGCGCGCGGGCGGGCGGCCGGTGAGCGCGAGGAAGGCGTCGTCCAGGCTGGGACGGCGCAGGGCGAGCTCGTCGACGGACACCCCGGTGGCCGCCACCGCATCGGTGACGCCGGCGAGGTCGTCGACCTCCGCGGGCGCCGGGATCGAGAGCATCCGCAGCTCGGGCGAGACGCTCACCTCGTAGCGCTCGCTGAGCCGGCTGCGCAGCGTCTCCAGGCCCGCGGCGTCGACGGCGACGACGTCGATGCGCTGGGCGCCGACGGTGCGCTTGAGCTCCGCAGCAGTCCCCGCCGCGACCTGGCGGCCATGGTCGATGAGGACGATGCGGTCGGCGAGCGCGTCCGCCTCGTCGAGGTACTGCGTCGTGAGGAGCAGCGTGACGCCGTCGGCCACGAGCTCGCGCACCGTGCCCCAGACGATCTGCCGGCTGCGCGGGTCGAGTCCGGTGGTCGGCTCGTCGAGGACGAGCAGCGACGGCTGGTGGACGAGGCTCGCGGCGAGATCCATGCGGCGCCGCTGGCCCCCGGACACCTTGCCGATCGTGCGGTCGGCGAACTCGGCGCCGTCGAAGCGCTCGACGAGCGCGTCGGCCACACGGCGGGCGGTCGCCCGGTCGTGTCCGCGCAGCGCTGCGACGAGACGGAGGTTCTCGCGGCCCGTGAGATTCGGGTCGAGCGCGGCGAACTGGCCGGTGAGCGAGATCTGCCGGCGCACCGCGTCGCCCTCGGCGACGACGTCGCGGCCACCGACCGTCGCGGTGCCCGACGTCGGCCGGACGAGCGTGGCGATCATCCGCACGGTGGTGGTCTTCCCGGCGCCGTTGGGACCGAGGAGGGCGACGACGGATCCGGTCGGGACGACGAGGTCCAGGCGGTCGACGGCGACGACGTCGCCGTAGCGCTTCGTCAGCGCTCGGGTCTCGATGGCGGGGACGTCGGAGGAGGAGGCCATGCGAACAAACGTACAGTCGCAGTAAAAATTCTGCAACCGTAAAATTGCTAGGATCGTCCCGTGGCGCCTCGCGAGCTCCCGCAGTCCGCCCTCCCCGCGCCCGGCGCGTACGACGCCGCCGCGACGTGGATGCGCGAGATGCGCGAGATCCAGCTCACGCGGCGACCGGGCGAGGGTCTGCGTGAGCACAAGAAGCGCATGACGCGCCAGCAGATCTCCGACACCGCGACCTGGATGTTCGCGCAGCGCGGCTACGACAACGTCCGCATCGCCGACGTCGCCGAGACCGTCGGTGTCTCCGAGAAGACGGTCTACAACTACTTCCCGACGAAGGAGTCGCTGGTCTTCGACCGCGAGGAGGAGATCACCGCCGACATCATCGGCGCGCTGCGCGACCGCGGGGCGACGACGTCCCCCGTCCAGGCGCTCGTCTCCTACATGCACGACGAGGGCCTCCGCTACGGCGACGTCCCGCCCGAGGCGATCTGGATGCTCAGCGCGTTCGACGACCTCGTGACCTCGACGCCCGAGCTCGTCGCTGCCGGCCGCGCGATGACGAGCCGCATCATCGGCGCCATCGCGACCCAGCTCGCGCAGGAGCTCGAGCTCGACCCCCGCGACCCCGAGCCGCTGATCGTCGCCCACTCACTCATGGGCCTCTGGGAGGTGCGCGAGTCCTGCATGAGCCGCCGCATCGACGAAGGCCTGGCAGGAGAGGCACTCCAGGAGGCGGTGCGGGGCGACGTCGCCCGCGCCGCCCGGGTCCTGGAGACGGGGCTGCTGGCGCTGCACGTCGTGGGGCAGGGACGGCAGATCGCCGGGGCAGCGCGTGCCATGAACGACGCGCGCAAGGAGATCGCGGGCGCCGTCCGCGAGGCCCGCGGCGCCTGGCGCGCGATGCGCGCCGCGCAGATGGAGCGCGAGCGCGCGGAGCGCGACGCCCACCTCGAGGCGCAACGCGCCGAACGCGCGGAGCGCCAGGCCGAGCGGCGCGCGCGCCAGGCATCCCAGCGCGCGCGCCGTCGCGGCCGTTAGGCCGCCGTCAGGCTGCCTCCGCCACGGGCTCGGGGCGCGGGCTTGCGGCAGCAAACGGTCCAGCCAGTGCGGGAGCCACCAGTTGCGCTCGCCGAGCAGCTGCATCACGGCGGGGACCAGCACCATCCGCACGATCGTCGCGTCGACGAGGATCGCCGTCGCCAACCCAAGCCCGATGAGCTTGAGGAAGACCTCTGGGCTCAGGGCGAACGCCCCGAACACCGCGACCATGATGAGCGCCGCCGCCGTGATGACCCGCGCCGTCTTCGCGAGCCCCTCGGCCACCGCGCGCGACGTGTCGCCGTGCTTGGAGTGCTCCTCGCGGATGCGCGACAGCAGGAAGACCTCGTAGTCCATCGAGAGGCCGAACAGCACGGCGAACATCAGCACGGGGATGAACGGCGGCACAGGCGTCGCGGTGTCGATGCCCACGAGCTGTCCCGCCCAGCCACCATCGGCGAGCAGCGCCACGACGCCGTAGGCGGCGCCGATCGACAGCAGGTTCATGAGACCCGCCTTGATCGCCACGAGCGGTGCGCGGAACGCGCCGAGCAGCAGCAGGAACGACAGCCCGACGACCCCGCCGATGAAAAGCGGCAG
>Ga0268266_10002967_pt1 | contig 17501 bp, 17 predicted proteins | sample KBSS13metaG_FD_190356 | JGI IMG/M metagenome (GOLD analysis project Ga0268266, IMG submission 190356) | Switchgrass rhizosphere microbial communities from Kellogg Biological Station, Michigan, USA - KBS S1-3 metaG (SPAdes) (version 2) | ecosystem: Host-associated > Plants > Roots > Rhizosphere...
GAGCCGACCTGGCGACAGCGCTGGCACATCGACCACACGCCGGTGGCCATCGCGACGCAGTCGACCTTCGGGTACACGCAGAACACCGTGGTGCGCCCGATAACCCCCGAGGCGCCGGTCATCGACGCCATCGTCGAAGAACTGTTTCCGATCGAGGCGAGGTCCGACCTTCACGCCTTCTTCGGGGCCGCCGACGACGAGGATCTGCGCGACCGGATGGAGCGCATGGTGGCCAGCACGGCGGCCTTCGGCGCGAATCGCGACATCGACACGGTGCCGACGAGCCGGTACGTCTTCCGTACTCCGTTCGCGGACAAGGAGATCCGATGACGATGCTGGATGACGCGGTCGCGCTGGCCTCCGACGAAAGCGGGCTCGCGGTCATCTCCACGCTGCGTGCCGACAACACCATCCAGGCCTCGCTCGTCAACGTCGGGAAGCTGCCGCATCCGGCCAACGGCTCAGACGTCCTCGCTTTCGTCACCTACGGCAAGGTGAAACTGGCGAACCTGCGGGCGCGTCCCCAGCTCGCCGTCACCTTCCGCAAGGGCTGGATGTGGGCGACCGTCGAGGGCCAGGCTGAGATTGCCGGGCCCGATGATCCGCAGCCGTGGCTTGCCGACGCCGAGCAGCTCCGGCTGCTGCTGCGCGAGGTGTTCACCGCCGCGGGCGGAACTCACGACGACTGGGACGAGTACGACCGCGTGATGGCCGAACAACGCCGCACCCTGGTGTTCGTCGCACCCACCCGGGTGTACAGCAACGGCTAACGCATACGCTTCTCGCGTGATCCTGCAGATCTCCGACGAGAACCGGGTGCGCACGCTCACCCTGAACCGGCCCGACGTCCTCAACGCGTTCAACGAGGAGCTGTATCACGCGACGGCGGTCGCGTTGGGTGACGCGGCGGCCGATCCCGATGTGGCGGTCGTGCTGCTGACCGGGGCGGGCCGGGCATTCTCGGCGGGTAACGACCTCAACGAGATGCAGAGGCGCATCACCGATCCGACGTTCAACAACCAGGGCAGCCACTTCTCCACGATGATCGAAGCGCTCGCCGACCTTCCCAAGCCCCTCATCTGCGCCGTCAACGGTGTCGGAGTCGGTATCGGCGCAACGATTCTCGGTTACGCAGATCTGGTATTCATGTCCTCGACGGCGCGGCTGAAGACACCGTTCACCAGTCTCGGCGTCGCGCCAGAGGCGGCGTCGTCATATCTCTTGCCGCAGTTGATGGGTCGGCAGAATGCTGCCTGGCTGCTCATGTCGTCGGAGTGGGTCGATGCCGACGAGGCGCAGCGGATGGGGCTGGCGTGGAAGGTGTGCGAACCCGACGATCTGCTGCCCGAAGCTCGTCGCCACGCCGAAGTCCTTGCCTCCCGGCCGATTTCGAGTCTGATGGCCGTCAAGCAGACGATCGTCGAACCAACCCGCGGGGAGATCGCGGCCGCCACCGCCAGAGAGATCGCGCACTTTGCCGAACTGCTCGGCGCGGCCGCCAACGCCGATGCGCTTGCCGAGTTCACCCAAAAGCGCACGAGCTGACATGGTGTCCCGTCCCGCGGCGGACGAGATTACCGCGCTGCTAGAGCCGATCGCCTGCCAGAGGATCGCGGGCGCCGCGGACGCGCACATCGCCAATTGGTGCGCCGCCGCGCGCGGCCTGTCCACCGAGACGTTCCTGTTCGACCTGGAGCGGGACGGCGGTAACGGCCCGACGACGGTGAAACAGTTGGTGTTTCGGCGGCCGCCCGATGTCAGCATTTTTCCGGACTACGACCTGACCCGTCAGGTGATGGTGATGAACCGACTGCGCGACACCCCGATCAGCGTGCCGACGGTGTACTGGCTGGACCGCGAAAGCGCCGACCTCGGCACGCCGTACTACGTGATGGAGCAGTTACCGACGATCGGCACCGCGAGCGACTTCCCGTCGTATCACTCGCAAGGCCTGTACTTCGAAGCGACGCCCGAGCAACGATCCACGATGTGGTGGGGCTGTGTGCAGGCGATCGCCGATGTGCACGCGCTGGATTGGCGCACCCTGCGGCTGGAAAAGCTGCTGATGCCGCAGCGCGGTGAGCAGCCGCTGGAACAGGTCGTGGCGTACTGCGCCGAGTTGCTGACGTGGTGCTCGGAGAGCAGACGCCAGGAACTGGTCGACGCCGTGGAGTGGTTGCGCGACAACATCTATGAGCCCGAGCACCTCGCGCTGTGCTGGGGTGACAGCCGGCTGTCCAATGTGCTTTACGGGCCGGAGTACGAGGTCACCGCGGTGCTCGACTGGGAGCTCGCCTACATCGGCGATCACGAAGCAGACCTGGCTTGGCTGCTGTTCGTCGACTGGGCCTGCACGGAGTACGAGGGCGTGCCCCGCCTGGATGGCACCCCGTCCCGCGAGGAAACCGTCGATCGATACGAGCAGTTGTCGGGACGGGCGGTGCGCAATCTGCGCTACAACGAGGTGCTCGCCGCGGTCGAGCTTGGCATCCCGATATCTAGGCTGGAGACCCGGCTGCGAGACCAGGGACTGCTGATCGGCGACATGGACCTGGCCGGGTTCTGTGTCGAGCGAATTCGCCGGCTGCTCGACTAGCGGCCGACGGATTCCACTGCGCGCCCGGCGTAGTGGGCTTCGATCATCGCCCGCAGCGTGCGCCTGCACCGCCCGCAATCGCCGCCCGCTCCGCAGGCCTCGGCGATCTGTTTGGAGGTCTTCGCGCCGTTCGCGACCACCTCGCTGACCACGTGGCTGGTTGTTCCTGTGCACAGGCAGACGAACATCAGACCGCCTCGCCAATGCTCATCAGGTGTGCGAACCTGCCGACGAACTGGGTGGGGTAGGCGCCGAAGCCGGCGCCCGACATCCACTCTGCGGCCGCATCTGGGTGGTCGATCCACTGCCTGGCGCTGACTTCGTCGTCGATCTCCTGCAGAATCAGCACTTCGCGTCCGTCATCGAGTGCCTGGTAGACCCAGATCTTTCGAACGCCGCCGCCTTTGAACCGCTCGAGGCCGTCGTGCACCTTGTCCATCAACGAGGGCACGTCGTCAACAGACGCCATCACGCCGACCACCACCCGGCCGACGTGGCCTTCGGGCGTCGGGCCGTCGAGGTCGATCTTCTCGACGACCTCACCGCCGAATATCGGCGGAATATCGTCGGCGCCGGAGATGTCGAACAATTCGAATATCGCCGGGGAACGCAATACCTCGCGGACGGATCCGGCCTGCCGAATGCCGATTGTCACCAATACCCGGCCGGGCTCCCAGATGGAGGTGTACAGCACCACATGATGGGCGCCGATCACGGCCAACGTTTCGCGATGTTTGTTCAGCCATTTCCACATCCGGTCGACGTCGTCGACCCGGAAATCACAAACCAGGATGAATGAGTGCAAATCGTACTCACCCATGGGTTTCCCTGTCTGGTCGAAGCGGCTGCAAGTGTTAGCGCAGTCTAACCTTACTTAGCCCAGCCAGTCCAGGCTGGACCCTGATCTGCGGGCCTCGCGGTGCAGATCGATCGCGCCCGCCCGAAAACACGCCTCTCTCAACGGCAAAGATGCGCTCGCTCGGGCGCGAGGCACTAGATTGGTGAGGCGCTACAGACAGCCCCAGCTTGATCCAGCCCCTCACGTTGCCTAGGAGCGACCATGCAAGGCGATCCGGATGTTTTGAAATTGCTCAACGAGCAATTGACCAGCGAACTCACGGCAATCAACCAATACTTTCTGCATTCCAAGATGCAGGCGAATTGGGGATTCACCGAGATCGCGGAACACACCCGGAAAGAATCGTTCGAGGAAATGCAGCATGCGGAGGCAATCACCGACCGCATTCTTCTGCTGGACGGACTCCCGAATTATCAGCGCCTTTTCTCGCTGCGCGTCGGCCAGACCTTGCGCGAACAGTTCGAAGCCGACCTGGCCATCGAATACGAGGTGATGGCGCGACTCAAGCCGGGCATCGTGATGTGCCGTGAGAAGGAAGACGCCACTACCGCGAACCTGTTCGAGAAGATCCTCGCCGACGAAGAGGAACACATCGACTACCTCGAGACCCAGCTGCAGCTGATGGACAAGCTCGGCGAGCAGCTCTACCTCGCACAGTGCGTGTCGCGGCCGCCGTCCTCGCTGTAGGCCCTGTTTCGCATCTGGCCGCCGGGTAACCCTGACTCCCGGGCCGCGACTGTAACTTTCCTAGCTTAACTAACGATATGGCTAGGAAGTTCGGGTCGCCCCAGGAGAGGCAGGTATGACGACAACGGCACCGACGGCCGCCGCCGCGGATCCCCAATCGGGCGGCGCCCTGATCAGCCCCCAGCGCCGCAACGTGATCTTTGTTGCGGTGCTGCTCGGCATGCTGTTGGCAGCGTTGGACCAGACGATCGTCGCCACCGCGCTGCCGACGGTGGTGGCCGACCTCGGCGGCGCAGGCCACCAGTCCTGGGTGGTGACCAGCTATCTGCTGGCGTCGACGATCGTCACCGCCGTCGTCGGCAAGCTCGGCGACCTATTCGGACGCAAGGTCGTGTTCGCGGCGGCCATTGTCTTCTTCCTCGGCGGATCGGTGCTGTGCGGGCTGGCCGGGTCGATGACCATGCTGGTGGCGTCGCGGGCGCTGCAGGGCATCGGCGGCGGCGCCATCATGGTGACCGCAACGGCGCTTATCGGTGAGGTCATCCCGCTGCGGGACCGGGGCCGGTATCAAGGTGCACTCGGAGCGGTGTTCGGCGTCACGACGGTGGTCGGCCCGCTGCTCGGCGGCTTTTTCACCGACCACCTCAGCTGGCGCTGGGCGTTTTGGATCAACGTGCCGGTGGCCGTCGTGGTGTTCTTCGTGGCGATCGCCGCGATACCTTCGCTCGGCCGGACCGGCCGCCCGTTGATCGACTACGCCGGCATCGTGTTCGTCGGCGTCGGCGCATCGGGACTCACGCTGGCCACCAGCTGGGGTGGCACTGAGTATGCGTGGGGTTCGTCGGTCATCATCGGATTGTTCGTCGCGTCGGTTGCGGCGCTGGCGGTGTTCGTGTGGGTGGAAAGTCGTGCGGCAGAACCCATCCTGCCGATCCGGTTGTTCCGCAGCCCGGTGTTCACCGTGTGTTGCGTGCTGTCATTCATCGTCGGGTTCGCAATGTTGGGCGCGCTGACCTTCCTGCCGACCTTTATGCAGTTCGTCGACGGGGTGTCGGCGACGACGTCGGGTCTGCGGACGCTGCCGATGGTCGCAGGCCTGTTGCTGACGTCGATGGGCAGTGGCGTGCTGGTGAGCCGCACCGGCCGCTACAAGATCTTCCCCGTCGTGGGGACCGCGGTGATGGTCCTCGGATTCTTGCTGTTGTCGCGGATGGACGCCTCCACCCCGATGCTGTTGCAGTCGCTGTACCTGTTCATCCTCGGTACCGGCATCGGCATGTGCATGCAGGTCCTCATTCTGATCGTGCAAAACACGTCGAACTTCGCCGATCTGGGGGTGGCCACCTCCGGTGTCACGTTCTTCCGGACCATCGGAAGCTCTTTCGGCGCAGCGATTTTCGGATCGTTGTTCACCAACTTCCTCAACGACCGCATCGGTCCCGCGTTGGCCGCAAGCGGGGCACCGCCCGCGGCCGCCCAGTCGCCGCAGGTCTTGCACAAGTTGAGCCACGACGTCGCAGCGCCGATTGTCAACGCGTACGCGGATTCTCTTGGCACGGTGTTTCTGTGCGCGGCACCGGTGGCGTTCGTCGGGTTCATCGTGGCACTGCTTCTCAAAGAAGTGCCGCTGCGCGAGATGGACGCCGTGAACGCCGTCGATCTGGGCGAGGGCTTCGGCATGCCGAGCACCGACTCGCCGGACAAGGTGCTGGAGACGGCCATCGGCCGGATGATGCGAAATTCACCGGAGATCCGGCTGCGCAGCATCTGCGAACGGCAGGGCTGCGAGCTCGATGTCGCGCGGTTGTGGGCGTTGATCACGATCTATCGGCACAATCAGGTCTTCGGCTCGGCGCGGCTGACCGAGATCGCCGACAGGTTGCGGGTGCCGTGCGAGGTGCTCGAGCCGACGTTCGATCGACTGGTCGGCACCGGCTACGCGCTGCGCACAGGCGATCTGCTGTGGCTGACTCAGCCCGGCGCCAGGCAAGTCGACGCGGTGTCGTCGGCGCTGATCAACCGGATCATCGAAAAGCTCGCCGCGTCGCCAACCTTCGAGGGGCGCCCGGACCGCGTCCAGGTCGAGGCCGCGCTGGAACGCATCGCACACCGCGTCCTGGTGCAGCGGGATTGGGACGATGAGCGCAGAGAGCTTGCCACAGCAGGCTGACCAGCCGCTTTCAGATGATTTCTAGAACGCGTTCCACTTTTGGCGCGGCCCGCGTACGATTCGGCCATGAGCCGAATTGGACCCTTCGCTGACGACGACGCGGCTGCCTGGGTGGCGAAGTCCCCGGATATCGGGGTCGCCATGGCCGGTTTCACCAATGCGGTCTACCACAAGAACCGACTGCCGATGCGGGTCCGCGAGCTGGCCCGGATGGTCATCGCCCTCGACAACGAATGCGTGGTGTGTCAGAACACCCGCGACTCCGATGGCATCGCTGCAGGCGTCGACGAGGACCTCTACGACCACGCTTCCGAATGGCGGACCTGGCCCGGCTACAGCGCGCAGGAGCGCATCGCCGCAGAGTTCGCCGAACGCTTCGCCAGCGACCACACCGGCCTGCGCGACGACGAGGACTTCTGGGCCCGCTGCAGCGAGCAGTTCAGCGACGAACTGTTGACCGACCTGGCGCTCTCGTGCGCGATGTGGTTGGGCATGGGCCGGATGCTGCGCACCCTGGACATCGGTCAAAGCTGCAAGATCACGCTGTAGTTCGCGGCTAGCCACTGCAGAATGGCTGTCATGGCAGCCAAACCGCTCGCCGCTGCGGCCATCGCCCAACTGGAGGCCGACGGCGTCACCACGCTGATCGGCACCGTCGTCAACCCGGCTGGGCTCATACATGCCAAGACCGTGCCGCTACGCCGAATGGGCACGTTCGCCGATCCGGGCCTCGGCGCCAGCCCGGTGTGGCACGTGTTCGCCATCGACCAGGTCGGTACCGTCTTCGGCGAGAAGACCGGCGTGGTGGGGGATCAGCGTGTCCGTATCGACCTGAGTGGTTTGCGTATCCTCGGCGACGGGTTTGCCTGGGCCCCAGGCGCTTTCTTCAACCAGGACGGCTCACCCGACCCGTACTGCAGTAGGGGAGCGCTGAGCCGGGTCCAGCAGCGACTGGTGGATGCGGGCGTCGACACCCTCGTGGGACATGAGATGGAGTTCGTGCTCGTCACACCCGACGGCAGCCGGCTCCCCGCGCACATGTGGGCGCAGTACGGGCTGGCCGGCGTGCTGGAGTTCGAGGGCTTCGTGCGCGACGTGACCAACGCCGCAACCGCTTCCGGCGTCGCGATCGAACAACTCCATCCCGAGTACGGACTGAATCAGTTCGAGATTTCGCTGTCTCCGCTTGCCCCTGTCGCGGCCGCCGACCAACTGGTATTGATGCGCATCATCATCGGGCGAGTAGCGCGGCGATACGGGTTGCGCGTCAGTCTGTCCCCGGTGCCCTTCGCCGGGAGCGTGGGATCCGGTTCACACCAACACTTTTCGATGAAGCGCGGCGAGACGCCCTTGTTCTCCGACGGCGACGGCGTCGCAGGGATGACAACCGACGGCGAGTCCGCGGTGGCGGGGCTGCTCGCGGGTCTGCCTGAAGCGCAGGGCATGCTGTCCGGATCTGTGGTGTCGGGCCTTCGGATGCATCCGGGACTCTGGTCGGGCGCATACGTCTGCTGGGGCACCGAGAACCGCGAAGCCGCGGTGCGCTATCTGATCGGCGGCCCGAGCAATCCACAAGGCGCGAACGTCGAAGTGAAGGTCATCGACCCGTCGGCCAACCCGTACTACGCCACCGCAACGATTCTCGGCCTCGCGCTCGACGGCATCGAACGCAAGCTACCGTTGCCACCCGAGACGACCGTCGACCCCGCCAAACTCACCGACGATCAGCGTAAGCAAGCAGGCATCAAGCTGCTGGCCTCGAGCCAGGCCGAAGCGCTCGCGGCCCTCGACCAATCCGCCTTGATCCGCGGCATTCTCGGCGACGAGTCCGTCGACGCGGTGCTCGCGGTGCGGCGCTACGAACAGCAGAACTACGGCGACCTCGGCCCGGACGAACTCGCCGACAAGTTCCGGCTGGCCTGGAGCGTATGAGGTTGTCCACTCTGGCCGAGCACATCGAGAACGTGCCGCTGGTGGACCATCACGTGCACGGCTGCTGGGTGGAGTCCCCTGACCGCGCGCAGTTCGAAAACGGACTCAACGAGGCCAACACCGAACCGCTCGCCGACTTCGATTCGGCATTCGACACCCAACTCGGGTTCGCGGTCCGGGCACACTGCGCGCCGCTGCTCGGGCTGCCACGGCACGCCGACGCCGACGCGTACTGGCACCGTCGCAGCCAGCACACCGAGGAGGCGCTGGCGAGGGTGTTTCTCTCCCATACCCATGTATCGGACTGGCTGGTCGACACCGGATTCGCCAGTGGGGTAGTGGATCTCGATACGTTCGCCGTTCTCTCGGACGGGTATGTGCATGAGATCGTCCGACTGGAGTCGGTCGCCGAAGAGGCGATCAGGCAATCCGACGATTATGCCACGGCGTTCGTCCGCCTTCTGGATGAACGAACGAAGACAGCCATCGCCACCAAGTCGATCCTCGCGTACCGAGGCGGGTTCGAGGGCGATCTGTCCGAACCGTCGCCGGCGGAGGTCGCAGATGCCGCGCGGCGTTGGCGCGACAGCGGAAGTCCCAGGCTGACCGACCGCGTGTTATTGCGTTTCGGTCTGTACCAGGCGCTGCGGGTAGGCAAGCCATTGCAGTTCCATGTCGGCTTCGGCGACAGGGACTGCGACCTGGACCGCGCGAATCCGCTTCAGCTGCTGGACTTTCTGCGCAATAGCGGCGACACCCCGATCATGCTGTTGCACTGCTATCCGTTCGAACGCGAGGCGGGATACCTGGCGCAGGCGTTCAACAATGTGTACCTCGACGGCGGCCTGGCCATCAACTACCTCGGGGCCCGGTCAGCATCGTTCATCGGCCGACTGTTGGAGATGGTGCCGTTCCGCAAGATCCTGTACTCGTCGGACGCATTCGGCCCCGCCGAATTGCATTACCTCGGCGCGCGGCTGTGGCGCGACGGAATACGGGCTGCGCTGCAAGGCTTCGTCGACGCGCGAGAGTGGAGCGAGGCCGACGCGATCCGCGTCGTCAACCTGATCGCACACGGCAACGCGCACCGCGTCTACGGGCTGGTCTGACTAGCGCACACCCCGGATCAGCCGGCCAGGGCGGGCGCCGGTGTCGACGCCGTGGCGGCGGGTGACCGCTCCACTGACCACGGTGGCGTCGTAGCCCCGTGCGCCCTGGATCAGCCGACGGCCACCGGCGGGCAGGTCGTATGTCATCTTTGGCAGCTCGAGGTTGAGCGCAGCCAGATCGATGACGTTGATATCGGCCTTCTTGCCGACCTCGATCACGCCGCGGTCGGACAACCCGAAAAGCGTTGCGGTGTCCAGTGTCTGCTTGCGCACAACGTACTCGAGCGAAAGCTTCGGACCGCGATGCCGGTCGCGCGCCCAGTGAGACAGCAGGAACGTCGGATAGGAGGCATCACAGATCAGCCCGCAGTGCGCACCACCGTCGGACAGACCCGACACCGCGGCCGGATGCGTCAACATCTCATAGATCGCGTCGTGGTTGCCTTCGGCGTAGTTGTAGAACGGCAACATCAGCATCGCGCCCGCGTCCGACTCGAGCATCAGGTCGTACATGGTGGCCAACGGGTCCTGGCCGCGGCGCTCGGCGATCGCGGCGACGGTCTGGTCGGGTGTCGGTTCGTAGTCCAGCGGGAAGCCAAGCGGATAGATCTTGTCGGCACTGTGTTGGATCAGTCCGTACATGGCGTCAAATAGCACCGCCGGGTCCGGCGGCAGATCTGACTCGGCCAGAATCGCCGCGCGGACAGCGGGATCCGCCAGTCGGCGCGCCAACTCGTCGCGATCCAGTTCGGCCTTCAGCGTGCGGAAGGTGGGCCGATGCGTGAACGCGTGGTATCCCGGGAAGCCGAACAGCATCCCGAACGGCCTGGCCGCGATCTGCGCGTAGACCTCGATACCGTTCTCGACCGCCTTGCCCGCGCGGTCCAGCATCTCCTTCCACAGATCCGGCGCTCCCGGCGTCTGGATCATCGCGAACGACACCGGCCGCTCGATCTCGGCGGCCAGCTTGGTCATCCATTCGAGTTCGCGAATCGACGCCTCGGCCGGACTCTCACCCGCCACGCCTTGCGGCGCGACCTCGAACACTGCACGGCCACCGGCGGCCATCGCCCGGCCAAGACCGAACAGTTCCTGTTCGGCGGCGTAGGTTCCCGGCACGGCTTCGCCGTCGATGGCGCGGTGCCCCTCGGTGCGTGACGTCGAGAAGCCAAGCCCGCCGGCTTCGATGGCCTCCTGGACGATTCGGGCCATCGCCGCGATATCGTCGTCGGTGGCGACCTCGTTGCGGGCGCCCCGGTCACCCATCGCGTAGCCGCGCACCGCGCCGTGCGCAATCTGGGTGCCGAAATCGATTGCCAGCGGCCGCTTCTCGATCGCATCGAGGTACTCGGGGAAGCTTTCCCACTGCCAGGTGATGCCCTCGGCCAATGCGCTGCCGGGAATGTCCTCGACGCCCTCCATCAACTCGATCAGCCACTGTTCGCGACCGGGTCTGACGGGTGCAAAGCCGACGCCGCAGTTGCCGCCGACTACGGTGGTGACGCCGTGCAGGCTCGACGGTTCCAGCAACGGGTCCCAGCTGACCTGCCCGTCGTAGTGGGTGTGGATATCGACAAAACCTGGCGCCACGATGCGACCGGTCGCGTCGAGGGTCTCCGCGGCGGCACCCTCGAGGCCCGTGTCGTCACCGTTTCGCCGCCGCACCTCGACGATGCGTCCGTCCTTGATGCCGAGGTCGGCCGGGAACCGCTCGGCACCCGTTCCGTCGACGACCGTTCCGCCGGTGATCTTCAGGTCGAACATCGCTTCTCCTCAGACCAGGCCGGTCGCGTCGAACATCCACGACATGTCAGCGTTCATCAGATCCTCTTGCCACCTTGGCGGTGCGGAATTGGCCAGCGTCGCCATGTCCCAGTAGTCCTTCCACAGCGTGATCTTGCCGTTCTCAACCCGGTGCACGGTGACGAACCTGTTGATGGCGGACTCGCCTGTGGGCCAGTGCCATTCCTCGTGGTGCTCGTACATGACGTCGGCCCCGTTTGTCAGCAACAGACCGTCGAAGTTCTCGTAGTCCGCCAGGTGATCGAAAGCGATCCTGATGCGTTTGACAATGTCTTCGGGGCCGCGCGCGGCCGCGGCGGGACCGACCGCCACGTCGTAGTAAATGCAGTCGTCGGACAGGAACGGCTTCATCCCGTCCCAGTCCCGAGCCGACAGCGCTTTCCACATTCCGCGAACGGTTTCTTCAACTGACACTTGCCAACTCGCTTTCTGCGACCGCTGGGGCCTTGTGTGCGGCGCGTAGGAACCGTCCGGTGCGCCGCCTGCCGACGATGTCGGCGGCGTTGCCTTCGAGGAACACCGCGCGACCGCCGACCAGGACTGCCGTGACGGTGTGATCGTTGCGGTTCACCATCCGGGACAGCCCGCCGTACTGCTCGACGCTGCTCTCCGCGTAGTCCTCCAGCGCCACGTCGAGGCGTTCGGGGTCGATCACGACGACGTCGGCGCGGTCGCCGATGCGTAGATGGCCGGCGTCGATGCGATACCAGTCGGCCAGTTCGCCGGTCAGCCGATGCACGGCCTGCTCGACGGTCATGAATGGCCTGCCTGCCTTCTGCGCGTCGTTGACATGCCGCAGCAGTCGCAGGCCCATGTTGTAGAACGCCATGTTCCGAAGGTGCGCACCTGCGTCGGAGAAGCCCATCTGGATACCGGGCTCGCGTGCGAGTTTCTTCAACACCTCGGGACGGTGGTTGGAAATCGTGGTGTGCCACCGCAACGCGGTGCCGTGCTCGAGCACGAGATCGAGGAAGGCGTCGACGGGGTGCAGGCCGCCCCGGTCCTGGCCGACCTCGCCGAACGACTTGCCAATCACCGACGCGTCTGGGCAGTCGACGATTTCGGCGTCGAAGAAGTCGCGCTGCCACACCCGCACACCGAACTTGCTCTCGTATTGCTTGCGGAATTCGCGGCGGTACGACTCGTCGCGCAGCAGTTCGTTGCGCTCCACCTCGTCGCGCAGATGCAGCGCCGCCGCGCCCGCGCCGAACTCCTCGAACACCACCAGATCGATGCCGTCGGCGTACACCTCGAACGGCACCGGCAGATGCTGCCAGCGGAAGTTGCCGCCGAGGCGGTTGATCAGCCTGGCGGCGGGCCCCATGCCCCAGATGGCGTATGGGTTCGACTTGACGTCGGCCGCCGACAGCAGGCTGGTCTTCAGAGGGTTGCGGAAGAAGCCGAGCGACTGTGCGAGCTGCGAGCCGAGGTTGACCGGGTTCGCGATATCGGGCCCTGACTGCAGGATCCGGCCTGCGCGCCGCAGCAGCGACTTCAACCGGCGCAACTCGCGCGGCTTGGCATACGTCGACGGCAGCGTGCGTGACCGGCAGACCTCACCGTCGAGCTTATCGAAAAGCAGCTGTTGCGAAGACATTCCAACGAAGCCGGCCCGCAGCGCCTCTGCGAGCATCTCCTCCATCCGGGCCTGCTCGGCCCTGGTCGGTCGCACGCTTTTCTGCGTCGCCCGGTCCAGGCCCATCGTGGCTGCCCGCATATCGGAATGACCGATGAACGCGGCGACGTTCGGGCCAAGCGGTCGCGCTTCCAGCGCCTGGATGTACTCCTCGGCGTTCGTCCAGGTCTTGTGCTCGTCGACCGCGGTGATGACGTGTTCGCGCGGAATGGCCTCGACCCTGCCGAAGATGTCGCCTGCGTCTTCACCGTCGACGTAGACCGTCGACAACGAACAGGATCCCAGCATCACGGTCGTCACGCCGTGGCGAAGGGACTCCGACAGCGACGGTCCGTTGAGCACCTCGACGTCGTAGTGGGTGTGGATGTCGAGCATGCCCGGCAGCACCCACTTGCCGGTCGCATCGATGATGCGTTGGCAGTCCTTGTCATCGAGATCATCCGGTGAGATCGCCACGACGTGGCCGTCGCGGATGCCGATGTTGCGCACCGCCGAAGGGGCGCCGCTGCCGTCGAACCACCGGCCGTTTCGGATGATCGTGTCGAAGCTCACCAAGTCATAGAACAGCGCATGCCGATGGGTGTCAACGAAATCCGTGAACAGATTTCAGAAAATGTCTACTTTGCTCGCTGAGCTGGTCTTATACCTCGGCCCACCCGTCCGGCTGCTGGCCGTCGATGTCGGTGAAGCCGTACTCGCGAGCCAGCTCCGCAGAGGTGATCGAGCACTGATTCCAACGCGCGCGGTTCTCGTCGGCGGCCATGGCGGCTACGCCGCGCCCGACGAACCGCGGCGACTCCGAGACCGCGAATCCCGGGGGAGCGGTTGGGCCGTCGGACCGCTTCGGGTCGAGTGCGGTCTGCCAGTTCTCTTCGGTGACGCCCCAGTTGTCGAGCATCATCTCCGAACGCAGCCAGCCCGGCGTTACGGCGACGGCGGTGGCACCGAACTGTACGAGATCGTGGCCAAGGCTGTACCCCAGCCGGTTCACCGCGACCTTCGACAGGTCGTAGAAGACCGAGATCCGATACTCGTAATCGTTGTATTCCTTTGTGCCGTCGGCGACTTCGACGTGCAGGCCGCCGGGGCGCGCGATGAGCAGCGGCAGCAGGCAGTGCGCGGTGATCAGATGGGTACCGACGCCGAGCGACAGTATTCGTAGGCCGTCGTTGAGGTCGTGCTCCCAGATCGGGCGGTTCCATGTCGGCGGGTGACCCTTGAGCACCTCGGCACCCCAGATGTCGTTGACGAGGATGTCGATGGCGCCGTGGTCGTTGCCGATCCGCTCCGCGAGCGCCTGCACTTGCGCGATGTCGAGGTGGTCGACCTGGATCGGGATCCCGACGCCGCCGAGAGAGGTGACCAGTTCGGCTGTCTCTTCAATGGTTTCCGGGCGGTCGTAGTCGGACTGCGCGTTGCCGGCCACGCTGCTACGTCCGGTGCAGATCACGGTCGCGCCGGCTTCGCCGAGTGCCGCGGCGATACCGCGGCCGGCCCCGCGCGTTGCACCAGCGACCACCGCTACACGCCCGCGCAGCGCATCCGCATCCGGCGTCCAGTTCATACAGGCATACTCGCCAATGTGACCCCGCTACAGCGCTATATCGCCGAAGAAATCGCCACGGATCATGTCGACGGTTTGTTGTCCAGACGCGAAGCCCTGCGCCGGCTGGCACTGCTGGGGGTGAGCACGACTGCGGCCACGGCATTGATCGCCGCGTGCGGGGAGAGCAAGAAGACGACGTCGAACGCGCCGGTGACGTCGAGCGGCCCTGCCACGTCCCCGTCCGTGCCGCCCGGGTCGGCGAAGGCGCTGCCCACCAAGCCGATCACGTGGGCCGGCCCGCAGGGTCAGCTGCAGGCGGCGTGGGCGGAAGCGCCGAATGCCAAAGGCGGCATCCTGGTCATCCACGAGAACAAGGGCCTCACCGACTGGGTCCGATCGGTGGCAGGCCGGTTTGCAGGCATCGGTTACTCGGGCCTGGCGATCGATCTGCTCTCCGGACAGGGCGGAACGGCGAAGTTCACGGACCCGGCAGCGGCCACTGCGGCGCTGGGCACCATCCCGCCGCAGGAGTTCATCGCCAATTTGCAGTCGGGCATCGGCGAACTGGCGCGTCGCGTTCCCGGCAAGAAGCTCGCGGTCGTCGGGTTCTGCATGGGGGGCGGCTTGGTCTGGCAACTGCTCGCGTCAGGTGCATCGCAACTGGCTGCCGCGTTCCCGTTCTACGGGCCCGCGCCTGACAAACCTGACTTCCGCGGCTCGAAAGACGTTGCCGTGCTTGCGTTCTACGGTGAGCAGGACCAACGGGTGAACGCCACCGAACCCGTCGTCAGGGCTGCACTCGAGCAGGCCGGGATGGTGCACCAGCTCGTCACCGAGCCCAACGCGAACCACGCGTTCTTCAACGACACCGGTGATCGCTACAGCGCCCCCGCTGCCGACGACGCGTGGCGCAAGGTACAGGAGTGGCTGACCCAATACGTGGGTTGACCTCCCTTCCCCGTCACGTCCCCGCCACGTCCCCGCGAGCGTGCGTGTCTGTACGCAGACACGCCCCAAAATCTGTACACGTCGCGCACCCTCACCGGCACGCGAGTGTGCGCGTTCTGCTCGCGGCAATTCACAGTCTGTTTTCCTGCCGGTTGATGTCGCGTTGTTGACCGAACACGCGTGCCGGTTCTGATTCATCACATGCGGGTTGTGCAGGTTGCCAATTTCTACGGCCCGCGCTCGGGGGGCCTGCGCACGGCGGTCGACCGGCTGGGCGCCGAGTACTGCGCCGCGGGCCACGAGGTCTTCCTCGTCGTCCCGGGACGGTACTCCGAGTGGCGCGAGCTGCCTACAGGCGTCGTTCGTATTTCCTTGCCCGCCAGGCTGATCCCGTTCACCGGCGGCTATCGCGCAGTGCTGCCCGGCCCGGTCACGTCACTGCTCGGACGGCTGGCACCAGACGCGCTGGAGGTGTCGGACCGGCTGACCCTGCGTTCGCTCGGCGGCTGGGGCCGACGACACGACGTGGGCACCGTGATGATCTCCCACGAACGGCTGGATCGCCTTGTCGGACAGATACTTCCGGCGCGCATCGCGCGGTCGATCGCCAACGTCGCCAACCGCCGCACCGCCGCCAGCTACGACGCGATCGTTTGCACGACGGCGTTCGCGCGCGAAGAGTTCGACCGCATCCACGCGACCAACGTCATGACCGTGCCGCTAGGCGTCGACCTCGACCAGTTCCATCCCCGCAGACATTCAGCGAATCTGCGGCAGCGCTGGGCGCAACCAGAGCAGACGCTGCTGGTGCACTGCGGTCGACTCTCGGTGGAAAAGCATGCCCACCGCAGCATCGATACCGTTGCCGCACTGCGTGATTCAGGAGTCGACGCCAGGCTTGTCGTGGTCGGTGAGGGTCCGATGCGTGCGAGACTCGAGCGCCAGGCCGTCGGTCTGCCCGTCGACTTCACCGGCTTCATCGGCTGCCGCGACACCGTCGCGACCATCCTGGCCACCGCCGACGTCGCGCTCGCACCGGGGCCGCACGAAACATTCGGCCTGGCGGCGCTGGAAGCGCTTGCATCCGGTACACCGGCCGTGGTGTCCCGCACATCGGCGCTCGCCGAAATTCTGACCACCGACAGCGGCGCCACCGCGGACAACGATCCCGACGCCATCGCCAGCGCCGTCACCTCGATCATCAGCAGGCCCGAAGGGCTGCGCCGTGACAGCGCACGCCGGCGCGCCGAACAGTTCACCTGGCCCCGGTCGGCGGCGGGCATGCTCAGCGCATTAGGCGCAAGCTAGCGCTACTTTGGCCGGATGGCCGCGGACACCGAGCGCGCGAGAAGCCTGTGGTTCGCCCTGCTGCTGACACTGGCCAACGGTTTCCTCGACGCACACACCTACCTTGCGCGCGGCGGCGTGTTCGCCAACGTGCAGACCGCCAACGTGATCTTCGGCGCTATCGACACCTCGAAGCGGGAGTGGACCTTGGCGCTCGCCCACGTCTGGCCGCTGTTGGCGTTCATCGCGGGCGTCGGGTTGGCGTCGCATATCAAGTCGGGCCGTGCGGATCGCTTCGTCGCACGCCCGCTGGTGTGGACGATGGCGGTCCAGGTCGTCGCCCTCGCGGTGATCGGCTTCGTTCCGCCGTCGGTCCCGCACAGCTACGTCACCGTGCCGATCTCGTTTCTCGCCGCCATGCAGATCGGCCTGTTCCGCAACGTCGGTGAACTCGTCTATCTGCCCGTGGCCACGACCGGCAATCTGATGCGGTTCGTCGAGGCCGGATACGACGGCTTCGTCGAGAAACACGCGGAGTCGCGCCGGGCATTCGGCGTGTACGGCACGCTGATCGTTGCGTTCGCCGCAGGGGCGCTGATCGGCGCGTTCGCCAGCCGGGCGTGGGGCGTGCACGCGATCTGGCTGCCTGCGGGATTCCTTGCGGTCACACTGTGTCTGTTCATCATCGATGAACGGCACCTGCGGTGAACTACCATCCAGACATGTTCCGGTTGCCGATGGTCCTGTTCGCCGCAGTGACGGTGGGTTTCGCGGGCATCGCACCGGCCGCGACCGCCGAACCGAGCCAGCCGCCGTGCCAGTACACGCTGTCGCCGCCGCACGTTGCTCCGCTCGGCAGCGGCACCGCGGTGACCGCGACACTCTCGCTCGCGGCTTGTGACCAGTCGGTCGGGTACATGACCGTGGC
>Ga0268266_10002968_pt1 | contig 17498 bp, 17 predicted proteins | sample KBSS13metaG_FD_190356 | JGI IMG/M metagenome (GOLD analysis project Ga0268266, IMG submission 190356) | Switchgrass rhizosphere microbial communities from Kellogg Biological Station, Michigan, USA - KBS S1-3 metaG (SPAdes) (version 2) | ecosystem: Host-associated > Plants > Roots > Rhizosphere...
CGGGCGGCGCGCACCACTTGTACACCAGTGCCGGCGACACTTTGAGCGCCGCTGCCACCGCCTTCACCCCGGGCTCCTCCACCGCCTGCCGAATGACTTCATAGCTTTTCATAGACCACAGATATTAACCACGAAGCGACGAAGCAACGAAGAAGAATTTTTTGTTTTCTTCGTTGCTTCGTTGCTTCGTGGTACATAAGCGGGGATGGCCCAGACCAAGAAGGAAATCCAAGCTCACCTCGATGCCGCGCAAATGCATCCGCGCCATCGGTTCGGGCAGAATTTCATGATCGACCAGAATCTCGTGCGCCTGATTGCGGCGGCTGGGGAGATCGCCGCGGGCGACGTGGTGATTGAAGTCGGGCCCGGAACCGGAACGCTCACGGAAGAACTGCTCGCAACGCCGGCAAGCAAAGTGGTGGCCGTGGAGATCGATCGCGACCTGGCCGGCATGCTGCGAACGCGGTACGAAGCCGAGCCGCGGTTTCAGTTGATTGAAGGCGACGCTCTGGCAAGCAAGCACGAGTTGAACGCGGATATGGTCGCCGCGTGCGGCTTCGGCGAAAAGGCCGTGAAGCTGGTTGCCAATCTTCCGTACAACATCGCCTCGCCGCTCGTGATCGAGTTGCTCATCACGGGCGTGGAGACGCTGGCATTCACGGTGCAGAAGGAAGTGGCTGACCGCCTTCGCGCCGGCGCTGGCGACGAGATGTACGGCTCGATCTCCGTCATGGTGCAGTTGCTCGGCGAAGTGGAAGTGATGCGAACGCTCCCGCCGCAGGCGTTTTGGCCGGCGCCGAAGATCGACTCGGCCCTCGTGCGGATTCGCCGGCGAGATCGGCTTGGCACTCAAGCAGCCGCCTTCTCTCGGCTGCTGCAGCAGCTGTTTTCCGCCCGGCGCAAGACGATCCGCAAGGCGCTCGCCCAGGCCGAGCTGCCGGCGGAGAAGATCATTGCGGCGATCGGTTTGGATCCGATGGCTCGACCGGAGACGCTGGATCCCCAAACACTGTGGGCGGTATTTCAGCAAACATGCTGACGGCGAGGATCGACGTGGCAATCGCCACCAAAACGGTGAGCGTGAGGTAAATCGCCATCGCGGCGCCGTGCAGCTTTTTGAACGCGTCGGTTGTGGTTTCGCCCGCAAGCCGCATCGAATCAATGCGCGGCGTAATCCCGAACGTAATCACCATGGCCAGCACCGCCGCCAGAATCAGCGGGACGGCGATAAAGAATTTTCGCCGGCCGTTGCGGAGGGAGAGCTCGATCGAAATGATCGCGATTCCGGCCAGCACGATCTGGTAGCTTTGAAATCGGTGGAAGATTGCATTGGCGGCCATTCCGGCGGTCGTGTGGTCGGTGTCGAACGTTTTGAAAATCGAACTGACCGCCATGAATAGCATCACCAACCCGCCGAGCCACAGACCGCTGGCAAGCGTGGCGAGCGCGGCGAAGAATTCGCGACGACTCAATTTGGCCGGTGGGGAAACGGGAAGAGATTGGCTCATGGGAACAGTCCTTTTAGCCGGCACGCTTCGGTCACGCGGCCGATGGCGATGGTGTATGCGGCGGTGCGGTAGTCGCAGTCGGCTTCGTCGGCCTTGGCGTTGACGGCGTCGAACGCGCGCTCCATCACTTTCTGCAACTCGTCTTCCACCTGCTTCTTCTCCCAGAAGAAATTTTGCAGGCCCTGCACCCATTCAAAGTAGCTGACGGTGACGCCGCCCGCGTTGGCGAGGATGTCGGGGAGAACGGTGACGCCGTTTTCGCGAAGGATTTCGTCGGCTTTGGGGGTCGTCGGGCCGTTGGCGCCTTCGACCACCACGCGGGCTTTAATGTGCGTGGCGATCGCCTCGGTGATGGTGCTCTCCATGGCGGCCGGTACCAGCACGTCACACTCGCCGGTAATCAACTCTTCGTTGCTGATCGAATCGCCACCTTCAAAATCTTCGAGCGAGCCGCTGGTCTTGTAATAGGCGATGGCTTCTTCGATATCGACGCCTTTTTCGTTGAAGATGCCGCCGTTCTTGTCGGAGATTCCGATCACCACGCCGCCGCGCTGCTCGATGAGCCTTGCCGCGTGCGATCCGACATTGCCGAATCCCTGCACGACCACGCGGCTTCCTTCTATCTGCTTGTTCTGCGTGGCGAGGAACTTGCGGAGGATGTTCATCACGCCACGGCCGGTCGCTTCCTCGCGGCCGACCGATCCGCCGAGACTCACCGGCTTGCCGGTCACGCAGCCGAGTTCCTGGTGGCCGACCATCATGCTGTAAGTGTCGAGGTACCAACTCATCACCTGTGCGTCTGTGCCCGCATCGGGCGCGGGTATGTCTTCGTTAGGCCCGACAATGGGCATGATCTCACTGGTATAGCGGCGGGTGAGGCGCTCTTTTTCGCCGAGCGACAATTTCTTCGGCTCGCAGACCACGCCTCCCTTGGCGCCGCCGTATGGCAGGCCTACCAGTGCGTTCTTCCACGTCTGCAGCATCGCCAGCGCCATCACCTCGTCGCGGTTGACCGATGCGTCGTAGCGAATGCCGCCCTTAAACGGCCCGCGCGCGTTGTTGTGCTGCACGCGGTAGCCGGTGAAGACCTGGATCTTCCCGTCGTCCATCCGGATCGGGCACGAGACGGTGAGCACGCGCTTGGGCGACGAGAGCACCGGCCGCCACGCCTGCTCGAGATTCATCGTCTGGAACACGCGGTCAAAATACAGATGCGCGTTCTGCCAGAAGTTGGAATGCTGTTCGGCGACGGGATGGAGCAAGTCGGTTTGCGTGGCCATGAAAACATCCTACCGGTACTACGCGGCTGCGAGAATCGCCGGATCGATCAAATCAGTTTGAAATTGTAGGACCACCAGGCGCGTGATATCTTGGTTCGAGTTTGCCGCACTCATAATGAGCGAGATTTTTCACATTTCTGAACGCGGGGACATTCAGACCTTTACGCCGCGTCCGTTCTGGCATGTGAACTTTGTTTGGTCGGGCCGAGTGTCGCCGAATAAATCGATTCCGAACGGGGCGACGATTTTTAACGTGGTGTACTGCGACTCGGCCGACAAATTGCCTTTCTATTACCTGCCACGATCTACGCCACGCATATGGCTAACACACGCGATTTCCGGTCGAAACATCCGCACGCTACAGGGGCTCTGCGACACCAGCGGCGACTATCGAGTGCTGGTGGTTCCAACTGATGCTGAAGCAGGCATTCGTTCGCATCAGTTTTACCGGTACTCGTTCGATCCGAGCGATTTCGAATTGCTTCCGACCGGCGAATGGGTTTGTTACCGGCCGGTGAAGCCAACTGCCGTTTCGGGTGCTCATCGCACCATTGAGTCGCTGGGGATCGACGGCGTTCAGCTTGTCTTTTGTTCTGATTTACCGGCCTTGAAGCATCGCTTGGACGAAGAATCCGTCGTGCATCATTGTGAAAAAGTTTAGGGGGTCGAAGCGTTAGCGCGACTGCCGACGGATCGTCATATCGAAGTTCTTCACCATCGACTTGTACATCGTCCACACGATCGCCGTGTAAGCGCCGATCGACGCCCACGACGACACGAACAGCCACCAGCGGTAGCCGCTGATATCGGCGGCGGTGGTGGTGTTGTCGATCAGCCGGCCGCCGAAGTGATAGGGGTCGATCAGCATCGTTAGCACGGTGAACGGGCTGAACCCGGAGATGACGAGGTTGCCGGTGCTCGGCGAACTCATGTCCAGCGACGCGTAACCGCACCAGCCGAGCGCGCCACAGGCGCCGCACACGATGCCGACGCTTGCCATCACCGCCATCACGGTGGTGCGGCAGCGGAGCGACATCTGCATGCCCACGATGGCCGCGAACGCGCTCACGACGATCAGCAATGCCGGCATAAGCAGCAGCGATTCCCAGAACGCGATCCACCGGAACGGCTCGTGCGGCGACGTAAACGTGTGGAACAGATCAAACGCCACGAACACCGCCACGCTGCTTACTGGCACGGCGATCAGCGGCACGACAAAGCTCACCAGCCCGCGCAGCTTGCCCCAGATGTAGCGGTGGCTGGTGATCGGCGTTGTCAGTAGCAGGTCGAGGGTGCCGTCTTCCTTCTCGCGCGTCACCGTGCTGGCGGCGGCGTTGGTGACGATCAGCAGGATGACGGCAAACTCCACCATCACCGCGCCCAGCAGCAGAGAGCGCGTGGTTTCTTCCGGCACGTGGCGCGGAATGTCGCCGAGCGATATATTCCGAATCGTTTTGTTCGGCCCGATGGAGGGGTCGTCGATGACGCGCAAGCGCGAGTGGAGGTCTTCAGGCTCAATTTCCACGCCGTTGTAGGTGAGCTTGGTTTGGCCATTCACCCGATAAGTGGTGCTGTCGTCGGCGCGATACACGGTGAACGTGCGCGTCTCAGCATTGAAGGAGTCGGCGGCCACGTAGCGGGTGTAGCCAACGCCGATCGGCTCGACCCTCCAGTACATCACCGCCAGCGCGATGGCGCCGATGATGCCGATGAGGATGAAGCTGTATCGCAGCACCGTTGCGCGGGCGGCCGACGCCTTGGTCTTGGCTTCACGCCAGGCGATGGGGTTCATCCAGACCACGCGAGGCTTGCGGTTGCGATCGCCCGAGCTGATCCGCAGCTTTTGAAGGACGTAGCTCTTGAGCGATACAGTCGATTGCGCCATCCGGCGAAGCAGCACGATCGACGGCAGCACCATCACCAGGCTGATGGTGAACATCAGCGAAACGTAAAACGATGCAGGGCTGGTGAGCATCCACGCCACCGGCCAGCCGCGCAGGTGTTCCGGCAGGCTGCCCAGCGCCGGCGGAGTGTAGTTGCCGCCGATGACGGTGGTGAGCGCCAGGAATGGGTTGATCGGCGTGAGCCAGCTTGTCTGCGAAGGCTCGACGAGCTTGGTCACCGGATCGATCGTGTCGATCTTGAAGTAGCTGATGCGATCGAGCATCGCGCCGCCGACTAGGAACATGACGATGAACAGGTAGAAGCTGAAGATCGTTCGCCCGGTGCCGACCTTGAATGTGGCGATCGCCATCGCCAGCGCACCGGTGACGAACGCGGTGGCCGCCGCGATGGCGAAGCTCATTACGATGCTGCTGATCGCCACGCCGCCGAAGATCTGTGTGATCGAGAAAATCGGAATGCCGCTGATGAGCAGCGTCACGACGAAGAACAACCGGCTGAGCAGCGACCCGAGCACGATCTGCCCGTTACTGAGCGGTGTGCAGAGCAGGATGTCGTACGTCTGGCTGTCCTTCTCCTGCGTAATGGCGCCTGCGGTAAAGATCGGCGCGAGCAACGCCACCAGCGCGAGTTGCAGATAGCTCATCTGCTGGAAAATCCAGCCGGAGGTTTTGGAGAGTTCGTTCAAACTCGTGCCGCTGTTGCCGATGGAGGCGAACACCACGAAGAACACGAGCAGCCCAAGGTAGCCGCAGCGGATGAACAGATCGCGCCGTCGCTTGCCGCCGGAATCGACGACGCGGAGCAGGATCGGGTTGGCTGGCACGAGGCGCCAGAAGTAATCGACAAATCCGGCCGGAAATCCCTGTCGGACCAACTCGAGCGACGCGCTGCGAACCACCCACAGGTACAGGCAGAACGAAATCGACAGGCTGGCAATCTCGGTGGTGGGGACAGCCACCACCTGCAGCAACGCGAACGTGACCAACAGTGCCAGAACGGCGAGCAAAAACGTCGTGATCGTGCGGAGCGACCGCAGCGCCCACGCCTGCCCGCTGAACGCCGGAATCGAAAGGCCGATCAGCGTCAGGCCGAGGCAGATGCGGATGATCGACAGCACCGGCGCGTCGCCCTGGCTGCCGACGAGGCCGGACGCGAGCGAAGCCGCACCCGTGATGGCGGCGGCAATGCCGGTCATGGGGCGGCGGGCGATGTTGACGGTCGCTTCTGTCAAAGGTCAATCTCCGAGTCGTTCGAGCATCCACTTCTTCGCTTTTTCCGCATCCACGCCCACCGCCACGCGGTGCGGGCCGGCCGGGTCGTCGCGCAGGAAGGTGAGTCCCATCGAGTGTTCGCCGGCCACTTCAACCCGCAGGTAGCCGCGGCGCCAGGTGAACCATTCTTCGTGTAGCAGCGCAACGACGGTCATCGGGTCGTACATGTTCTGCGTGGTCGCGTGCGTCTTTTTGAATTGTCCGCGGTAGTCGTTGAGCACTTTGGCTACGGGGTTCGTCTGCTTGTCGAGCCACGCCTGCTCATCGGCCGTCAGCTTGGTATCGATGCCGATCTTCCACGAAATGAAGTCAATCGGCATCCCCGTGCGGCAAACAACGTCGGCGGCTTCGCTGTCGACAACGATGTTCCATTCCGCGTGATTGCACACCGTGATCTCGGCCGCCATCGCGAGGTAGCGGGGAAAGCGCGAGACATCGGGGTCGGCCACGAGTGACATCGCCAGATTTGTCTTCGGACCGATCGTCAGCAGCACGTCGTACGATTGCCGCACGTCGGCCAGTGTGGCGAGAGTGGCGCCGATGTCGGCCTTGTAGTCGTACGACCGGCTCGCCACGTGCGGCGGCTTCCGCGATCTCGAGTTCTTGAATACGCGGCGCGTGATGACGCCGCTCGCACCGGCCACGATTTTGGGAGACTGTCCCGCAGCCTCGCACAACTCGCGGCACATATCGGCCCGGCCGGCGGTGTCGTTCAGAACCGTGCTGACCGACCGAAGCTTGATCTCCGGGCTGCGCAGCAGCAGGGCCAGGCAGAACGCGTCGTCGATGTCGTCGCCGATGTCGGTATCGAGATGGACGGAAAATTTCTTACTCATGTGCAGATCCGGTCGACGAGGAACGCCCGGGCCTCATCGGCTTTAACGTCCATCGCCACACGATGCGGGCCGGCCTCGTCGTGATTGAAATTTGTCATGCCATACGTCGCGTCGCCGCGCAGCTCCACCGTCACGCGGCCGCGCTCCCAGGTGAACAAGTCGGGTCGCAGCAACGCGACGACAGTCATCGGGTCGTACATGTTGGTTTTGTTCGGAACGTGCTTCCAGAACTGCTCGAGGTAATTGAGCAGTAGCTTCGCGATCGGCTTCGAGCTGGCGCGAATGCGGTCGACGTCTTGCGGCCGCAGCTTCACCGCTGGGCCGATGCTCCAGGGGATCAGGTCGATCGGCAGGCCGCTGTTGAAGCAGACGGCGGCGGCTTCGGGATCGACGCGGATGTTCCACTCGATGTGTCGCGACCGCTGAAATTCGCCCGCCATCGCAATCGCCCGGCCCGAACCGTCGTACGGCCGGGCCAGCAGCGACGCGGCAAGATCCGTCATCGGCCCGATCGTCAGCACCGCCTCGCACACGCGCCGCGCGTGATCGAGTACTTTCAGCACATCGGCGGCGGGGCGTTCGTACGTTTTTGACGCCAAGTGGTTCGGCTTACGAGTCGACACATCCACCGGCCGCGACGCCATCACGCCTTGCAGTCCTTCAACAACCACCGGCGACTGCCCGCCGACCTTGCACATCTCCGAAACCAAATCCGCCCGTACAGCCGTGTTCATGAACACGGTCGACACGCTCGTGACCGTTAGTTCCGGCGATGAGAGCATCAGCGCCAAGCAGAACGCGTCGTCGATGTCGTCGCCAATGTCGGTGTCGAGATGTACTGCTAGCGGCTTCATGGCTTGGCGGTCTCCAGTGTTTTCAAAGACGAGGAATCGAACGAGCGGTGCTCGCCGAACCCTTGAACGGTGAATCGTCCGTCGGCCCACACTCGCAGCAGCGAATAGCCGCCGCCGGAACGGTCGCGGCTGGTGACGAGCGATGGGAGCGTGAGATACGCAATGCCGTTGATCATGCGGAATGCGCCGGGATGATCGTGGCCTTGCACGACGAGCTTCACGCGATCGGATGCCTCAAGAATGCCGCGAACGACGGCGTCGCTGGCAACGCGGTAACGGGCGTCGTCGGGCGAGTCGAGCCGCTGATGCACGAACACGACGGTAGGGAGCGACGTTCCCCCGAGATCGGCCGCGTGCCACTCTTGCTGTTCAAGTGGAATATCGCTGTCGGTCCACTCATAGTGGCCGGCGTACGACTTGCCGGCGGCCGTGAAACATGCGTCGAGCACGATCAGATGAACGCCTTTGCAGTCGAACGAGAAGTTGGCTTGCGACTGGCCCACAATCTGCAGGTATTCGCGCTTGCTGAGGCGCTCAAGACAGTGATTGCCCATCACGTAGCAGCGGCGCGCGTGCAGTTGCGCGAAGACGGCGTTGATCTCGCGGAGGCGGTCTGCATCTTCCGGGCCGGTGCTGTCGATGAAATCGCCGAGTTGGACGGCGACGTCGGGATTGAGTTTGGAGAGTGCGGCGACCGCGGCCGTCAACTTGGGCAGCGAGTCGCGATAGATCCGACCGATTGCGGGCTCCTTGTCGGCGTAATGCGCATCCGTCACCAGCGCGACGCGGAGCGCGTTGTCAGCTTGGGTGCCGCGATGTGCATTCGTCTGTCCCATAGTTACCCAATAAATCGCGTCGTCATCCTGAGCGTACTCGCGAAGGATCTGGCTCGATCGTCGAGGGACGCAGATCCTTCGCGAGTACGCTCAGGATGACGACGCTCGGTTACTGCACGATTCCTTTCGTCAATCTCATGAACGCCGTCTCCAAGTTCACTTCTTCTTCCTTCAACAGTGTCAGCCGATACCCGGCCGCCAGCAGTTGCTGGGGGATGAAGCTGAAGTCGCTGATGTCATCGCGCAGGCTGACTTCAAGATGGCTGTTGCTCTCGGTGACTTCGGCGACGTGCGGATTCGACGATAGCAGGGCCGCAGCCTGTTTGATGTTCTCGGCCACGCCGACGTGGAGCTTCGTGCCGCCCTTGGCTTTTTTCACGATGTCGGTCCACGGTCCGCTGTAGAGCAGTTCGCCGCGCTCGATGATGCCAACGGTGTTACACAGGTCTTGCAACTCGGGCAGGATGTGGCTGGAGATCAGGATCGTCTTGCCCATGCGCTGCAAAGTTTTCAATAGTTCGCGCAACTCGATGCGCGCTCGCGGGTCGAGATTGCCGGCCGGCTCGTCGAGCAGCAGCAGCTTTGGATCATGCACCAGCACGCGGGCGATTGAGAGACGCTGCTTCATGCCGCGAGAGAGGCCGTCCACCGGCGCGTCTTTCTTGTACGCAAGGTCGGTCAGCTCCAGCACGTCGTTCACAACCTTCACGCGGGCCGACCCGTTGATGCCATACGCGGCGGAGAAGAACTCGAGGTATTCCTGCACCACCATGTCTTCGTACGCACCGAAGTAGTCGGGCACGTAGCCGATGAGCGGCCGGATCTGGCGGCTCTGGTAGCCGACGACGTAGTCGCACACCCGCGCCTCGCCCCACGTAGGCTGCAGCAAGGTCGCCAGAATCTTGATCGTGGTTGATTTGCCCGCGCCGTTGGGGCCGATGAAACCGAAGCAGTCGCCTTCCTGGATCTCCAGGTTGAGGTTCGACAGCGCGACGAGCGTGCCGTAGCGCTTCGTGAGGTTGACGGTCTTGATGACGGGAGCAGGCATAATCAAATCCTATTTTCGATTTTCAACTTGCGAGTTGCGATCGAACACCATTCAGATCGCAAATCGAAAATCGCAACTTCACTCACTTCTCCACCGCCTGCGTCGTTGGCGGCGGGGTGACGCGCGTCAGCGGCAGCGTGATCTGGTAAAACGTCGTGCCTTCGCCGGTGACCACGTCGTGATCGACTTCCAGCGGGAAGGGCAGTTTGCTGAGCGCCTTGCCGTTCAATTCGTTGTCGGCGTCCTGGGCGAGAATCACCAGCTCGCCCGCGGCCATGCTTTGTGACATATCAAAGTGCCTCGCGCCGCGCCGCAGCAGATCGTAACGGCTGTTGGCGCTGGTGTATTTCTTCGAAATCGGCACGCGTTCGTACAGACTCGTGAGCGGAAACGAGCGGATGAAGCCTGGGTCGACTCCGCTGCCGAGCGGTCCTTCGCTAGGGGCATTGCGCAGGCCGTCGGCCCAGTACGCATTCCAGCCGTCGTTCGTGGGCGTATTATTTCCCTTCTCGTCTTTTACCATCGTCACGATCGTGTCGCCGATGACCTTGCCGTCGGTCGGTCGCGCGCCGATGTTCGAGGCGTTGTACTTCACTCGCTCGCTCGCCTTAATGGCCGTCACCTGCTTGTCCAAGTCGATCTGCCCGTCCTTAGGCCACTTGGGCACGAAGAAGAGCCGATCGACGAACGCCGTCCCGGTGGCGGCGCGGCCCATGAAGCCGAAGTAAATCCCGCTCAGGTCACGCCCGGTCTTGTTGGTCAACACCCCGGTCAGTCGCGATGACGGCGAATCCTCCGTCGCTTCGATCAGCTTCACCGTTCCCTCGACGCTCGGCAGCGTGCCGACCCAGCGGGCCTGCAGTTTTTTGAGCGTGCTGCGGAAGGGGACGCTGATGGTTGAACCTTCGTTGCTGCTACTGTCCGGGATCGGCACGTTGTACCGCTCGGTGATGGTGAATCCGGTGTCGCCGTGGTTCATCGTGGGATACGGTGCGAATGCGCTCAGGTAACTGACAAATGACGGGTCCGTCTTCTGCAGCGCGATCGCGATGTTGCTGCTCTTGGTGAGGTACACGCCCAGGCGGCTTTCCACGATCGCCGGCTGTCCGGGCGCCAGGCGCACGAAGGTGACGTGGCGCGTATCGGCGTCGGCGCTGAGCACGAGCTTCACCACGCCTACGGTCAGCAGCGTTGCAACAATTGCCGACGCGGCGAAGATCGGCCAGCTCAAACCCTTCTTCTTTTTGCCCGCGAGAATCAGGTAACTCACCGGCCCGGAGAGCACCCAATAGACGACGAAGAACGCAACCGCGAGCAGCACGAGCGCCGCGCCGCGGGCGTCGTGTTCCACGCCTTGCACGAAGGACTCGCCGAGGTCGCGGAAAGCTTTCTCGCTGTAGAAGTCTTTGACTTGCGGGTCGTCCTCTGGGTTGCCGAATTTCTTGAATATCCGCGGGTCGTTCTTGATGTCGAAGACCTTGTCCCACACGCCGATCCAGCCGGTTGGGATCTGCGCAGTGAGGGCGGTATCGCCGAGATTTTGTGCGACCCACACGACTTCGCCCATGCCGTAACCCCAGCGGGCCATAAACGGTGTTTCGTCAGAATCCGCGCCGGCGATGTCGTCGTTCCAGTCGATGGTTGCGCTCACCACGGCCCCGGGCTGCAATGCGGTCGCGCGGGCCACCTTGAACGGGCCACGCGGCGTGAGCCAGGGATTGATTCCAATGATCGGCCTGGCCCAGCTTCGAAGAGGGCTGAGCGTCTTGCGGTCGCGCAGCTCCACCAGCCAGTTGCCGGCGGCGTCTTTCAGCTTGATCGGCAGCAGCGGCTCGAGCGTTTCGACGCGCGTCCGGTCGGCCGGCTGGGTGACGACCAGTTTCCCCCCCAGCCGCACGTACTCGGTGAGGGCCCGCTGCCGGGTTGAAGCGCCGGCGCTGAGCAGCCGGGAGTCGCCGGTCATCCAGACCACCGCGTCGATCCCGTCGAAGCCGAGCACGCTCTCGGGCAGCTCGTCGGGTCGGACGATCACCATTTCCATCTCCTCCATCACGCCGAACGTAGAGTTGAAGGAGTATTCCTGAAAGTTCGGCTTGCTCGAACCGTCGGTCACGCACAGGACGAACTTGCGGCCCAGCCCGCGGGTGCTCTCGTCGACATTGCGGATGCCCGACGTGATCGGCAGCGCCGCGATCTGCTTGCTGCCGTCCTTGTTGCACAGCCAAACCTTCATCACCTTGTTCAGGTCGGGCAGCGTTGAGCCGGTGTAAGTCAGCCCGCTGTCGATGACCTGCGGCATGAAGTACATCCAGAACTTCTGCACGCTGGCCTGTGTTTCGGCGTTGACGGTGATGGTGCGGGTGAAGACCTGCTTGTCGCGGTCGGTGTCGCTCTGCTCGACCTGGATCTGGTAAATGCCAGGCTCGAGTTTGCCCGGGTTGAGACGGACGACCATGGGCGTCCAGCAGTCCGGCCGGATGTACCCGCCAAAGCCGATGCTCTCGACTTCGCCCGTGGTGGACTGGGCGAACGAGGTAGCTGTCAGCAGAAGGATTAAAAGCCCCGCGAAGATCGAACGCATCGGGGGCGATTGTCGATTGTCGACTGTGGATTGTCGAGGGGAATCCATGGTTGATCTCCAAAGCCCGCCTGCACGATTCGACAATCGACATTCGACAGTCCACAATCGACCCATGGCTAAGCAAACCGATTGGGGCGACGTCGCCGGCTGGTACGACCAACTCGTCGGCGAGACCGGCAGTGAATATCACCGCGAAGTGGTCCTGCCCGGCGTGCTGCGGCTGCTTGCGGCCCAGCCCGGCCAAAAGGTGCTCGACGTCGCCTGCGGGCAAGGCGTGCTCTGCCGCTTGCTGGCGGATAAAGGCGTCGAATGCACCGGCGTGGACGGCGCCCGCAGCCTGATCGACGCCGCCCGCGAGCGCGGGCCCGCAAGCATTCGCTACCACGTCGCCGACGCCAAGGAACTCTCCTTTCTGCCGGAGAATCACCACAACGCCGCCGCGTGTGTGTTGGCGATCCAGAACATCAACCCGATCGCGCCCGTCTTCGCCGGCGTCGCCCGATCGCTTCTTCCGGGTGGCCGATTCGTCCTCGCGATGATGCACCCGCACTTCCGTGGCCCCAAGGAAACCCACTGGGGCTGGGACGAAAAAGAGGCTGTCCAGTACCGCCGCGTCGATCGATACCTGCTCCCGCGGAAGATCCCCATCGTCACCCACCCCGGCCAAAGCCACGATCAGTACACTTGGAGTTTCCACAAACCGCTCGAGCACTACGTGAAAGCCCTCCGCAACGCCGGCCTGCTGATCGACTCGATCGAGGAATGGGCCAGCCACAAGAAGAGCACCAGCGGCCCGAAGGCGCGGGCGGAGAACATCGCCCGCGAAGAAATCCCGATGTTCATGGGCATCCGGGCGATCAAAGTCGCGGCCGCCCCGCCAAGCAACGCATGAAGCAGCCGCTGGACTATCAGTCGCTGCGCGATAAGCAACGCGAGCCGCACCGGAAACCTGAGTGGGGTTGCCTGACTCCCGGCCTGGTTGTCATGGCATTCGGCCTGATCGGCTATATCGCCAATTCCGCCGACGCTCTCGGGTGGGTCGGAACCTTCTGGTTCGGCTTCTTTCTTCTCATCATCGGCGTCATTCTTGCGCTACTCATGAGTGGGGAAAAGGCGAAAGGCCGCTCGCCCACCGACGATCACCGAAAATAAATCTCCTTTCATAACAAGCACAAATTGCCGACTCGCCGCGAGATCGGTATGATCCGCCAACCAATCGGCGTCCCGAGGTTCGGGGCTCGATCGCGGACACCGCAGACAAACTTGCAGGAGGCAACATGGCAGAAAATACCCCAGGCGAATTCCCAACCGTTCTCGGCCCCGATGTGATCTTCAAAGGCGAACTCACGTTTGAAAAAGGCATGAAGGTCCAAGGCCGGATCGAAGGCAAAATCAACACTGCCGGCCGCCTGCACATCGCCAAGGAAGGCAAAATTGCCGCCGACGTCGATGCCGGCGCTGTCATCGTGGAAGGCGAAGTGAAGGGCAACCTCACCGCCACCGACCGCATCGAGCTGAAAAACACCGCCCGTTACGAAGGCGACTTAACCTGCGCCAAGCTCACGGTCGATGAAGGCGCCATGTTCAGCGGCCACGTCCACGTCGGACCGGAAGCCGTCAAGGGTCGCCCGCCGGTCGCTCAGGCCCGGCCGTCGGTCACGGTGACGATCCCGCCGAACATCCAGAATCAGCCCGTGAAACAGGGATAGAATATTGTCGATTGCCGATCGCCAATTGCCGATTGATGTCAATTGATGTCGATGGCAATCGGCGATCGGCTTTTGGCAATCGACAATGGCAAGTAACGACTACAACGTCCCAACGCCCGGCGAAAGCCAGACGATCACCTGCCTCTATTGCGGCAAGCCGCAAGCCATCGGCCGAAAGGCCATGAGCATCACCTGCAAGTTCTGCAATAAGTCCCTCAAGATTGAGGACGTCACTTACAAGCAGTACGAATCCCGGCGATCGATCGAAACCCTGGGCGTGGTGACGATCGAGAAGAAGGGGAACATCGTCGTGGTCGACCGCATCCTCTGCGGCGGCCTAGTGGTGCGAGGGAAAATCAAAGGCAAAATCGAAAGCCGCGGCCCCGTCCTCGTCGGCCCTGAAGCCGAAATCACCGGCGACGTGAAAGCCCCCACGCTCGCCGTGGGTGCGGGTGCCATCCTTAACGGCCAATATCAGATCGGCGACGTCAATCCCGCTACTCCGGCACCTGCCAATCCGCCGCCGCAGTAAAAACTTTTCTACTGCGTTTGATCATCCACTGGTTTAATCCATAAGCTACTTTATTTAAACAACTTACGACGATCAGTGGTTGCTCGCAAAGGTGTCTAAAAGGTGGCAAAAAGGGACCTTTTTCGACCCCCTCAATCGCTCCCACCGTCTAGCCAACTGCAAATTCGGCGACTCTATTCAATTTTCAAAGAACAACATCGGCTAGAATGTTAGGTATATGTTCGGTTAAAATCAACAAAAATCGGGCCGATTTTCGCCGGCGCGACTACTTCAGAAGTGAACTCACCGGGACCATCGTCGGATCCATCTTCAACTGAACCGCCGTCGCCGCGAGCACGCGGTCGGTCCCCAGCCACTGCAGGCAGCTCTGGTGAGAGCAGTGTTTGGAGTAGCAAGGGCTGCAGGGGATATCGAGGCGCACGACGCTGTCCATCCGTTGGAACGGGCCGGTGCGGATCGGATTGGTCGGACCGAAGAGCGTCACCAGTGGCCGGCCGAGTGCAGCGGCGATGTGCATCGGGCCGCTGTCGTTGGCGATCACCAGACTGGCGCGCTCAAGGAGTGCGACCAGTTCGCGGAGTGAGGTCTTGCCGGTGAGATCCGTTGCGGTGGGCGCGAGCTTCGCCGCGGCCGATGCGTCGGGCCCGCCGGCGTAGACAGTCTTCAACCCGAACCGCTCGCGCAGCGGCTGAACCATCGCCGCGAACTTTTCCGCCGGCCAGCGCTTGGTCGCCCAGTTCGTACCCGGCAATAGCACCGCGTACGGCTCGTCGTCCCCCAACAACGCCTTCACCCGATCGCGGTCCGCATCCGTTGTCGGAAACACATACTCCACCGGCCCGCGTTCACACCCGACCGCGACGGCCATGTCGAGATACCGCTCCATCGCGTGCACATTCACGTCCGGCACGGGCACCTTGTGCGTGTAAAACAGCGTCGCCATCTCCCGCGCGTTGGCGAATCCCACGCGAACCTTCGCGCCGCTCATCCAACTGAACAGGCCGCTACGGAAGAGTCCCTGCAGATCGAGCACCAGATCGAAATGATCGGCTCGTAGTAATTTCAGCAGCTTGATCCACCCGCCGGCCCGCTTGCGCTCGAACCAGATCAGCTCGTCGATCTGCGGATGACCTTCAAGGATTCCGCCGCACGCCGGCGTCACCAGCCACGCGATGTGCGCGGCCGGATAGCGCTTCCGCAGCAGGTTCAGCACCGGCAGGGTATGCACGACATCGCCGATCGCCGACGGTTTGACGATGAGGATGCGCTTCGGGTTGAGCTCGCCGATGAGGGACATTGCTAAGGGAAGTTTAGCCGCAGAGGCGCGGGCTGTCGTCGGCTAGGTATTCATCGTCGGTAGGGCAGACATTCCTGTTCGGAATTGTGGATTTAACGCTAGGCACGTCGAGTCGGGAAGAATCTCACAAATTGAGATTACTTGCGCCAAAAACGGTTGGCCTTAATCACGCCTGCCGCCACTAGACCACAGAACAGACAACCAAAACAAGCAGCAGCGATTGAGAGGTAGTAATCATTTATGGAGTAGCCCGGGCCTTCTTTCTGAAGCCACCATGTGGTGATTGCTAAGGAAATTGTCGCGATACCGGCCACAGTTCTCGCGATCAGAATAGTAATGCGTTCTAAGCGTTCGTTTTCGCCGGGCCGTCCGTACTCAAGAGTTGGCGCCGGCGGTTCTGGTTCTTTCGGCATAGCGCAGTCCGATCGAAGTTTAATCTTGTAGGGTCCGCCTTGGCGGACCGACGCATTGGTCCGCCAAGGCGGACCCTACATCAAGTTCTTCACCACATCCGGCGAATACGGCGCGTAACCTTCTCGCAGCGCCAGAGAATCCGCCTCGGTGAACGCCTTGCGTTCCTTCATGCTCCGCAGCAGCCGCCGCACGCCGAGTTCCTTCCAGCGGCGGAAGCGGATGCCGTCGATGTCGATGAGGATGGGCTGGGGGCCGAGCTGATTGTCGAATTGCACGATCCAGTTGCTGGCCTTGGCGTCGAAGTGGCTGAAGCCGAAGGACTCGATGCGCCGCAGCAGCTTGCCGGTGCGACGGAAGAGTTTTTCGCGATCAGGTGCGGTCATCGCGTCGAGGTCGATGTTGCCGAGCGTGGGGCCGGGGATGTGTTCGTAGATGATCATCGCATCGACGACGTAACCCATCACGCGGCGCTCGAAAAACGCCAGCGGCCAGGCGGTGGGGAGGTTTCTTGCGATGGCTTCCCACGCTTTACGCCACTCGCGCCGGGCCCGCACGCCGCGGCCGATTTCATTGAGGTAGCGGTACCAGTAGCGGCGCTTGGCGCGTTTGACGATCACAGGTACGGGCCGGCCGTTGAGGATCACTTCGCCGCTCAGCACGTCACCGCTGCGACTGCGCTTGATGACCTTGAGCGTGTCGGCCTCGATCTGCCCGAGCAGCGCGGGCCACGCCGTTTTCCAATCGCGCTCGGTGAGCTGCAGCTTGCTGACGGCGGACCATCGCTTGGGGAATTTGAAGTACTTGAAGTAAACGCCGGTCCAATTGTTGTGTGCGGGTGGCCGATGCTGCGAAACCGCACGCGGTTGGCCGGCGCGAGCGGCGTTCGTGGCCGCTTGCGGTTTCGCCGCGTTCGCCGGCTCATCGAACCTTAAGAGACCGAAATACCTGTTTTCACCGAAAATGCGCTGCACGTAGCGACGAATCAAAGTGCGGGCCATCCCATTGCGGCGGGGCATCTTCGTTCCCGGTCCGAGGAGCTGCCAACCACGCAATACTTCGGTGCGCGTGGCGAACGATTCGACACTGTGGCCGAGCTGCATCACGTCGCTCATCTGCAGGCCGCTCGGGCGAACCGCGTAGCCGTCGAGCAAATACACCTGCCCGTTGCTGAGGAGGAAGTTGCCCAGGTGCAGATCGCCATGGCCGAGCCCGGCGCGACCGAGCTGGTGAACAACCTGCCGGACTTGTAGCGCCAGTTGCGAGCGGTTCGGCACCGGCTCGCCGCGGCTTTGAAAGTCGGCCAGGTAATGATCGAGCTGAACGGAGGGTTCGATCGCGTGCAGGATGACGGCGTCGCCCTTGACGCCTTTGATCTTCAGCCCCATCAGCACGGCCGCGGCGCGGGGGGCGGGGATTTGCGCCTTCTG
>Ga0268266_10002969_pt1 | contig 17487 bp, 9 predicted proteins | sample KBSS13metaG_FD_190356 | JGI IMG/M metagenome (GOLD analysis project Ga0268266, IMG submission 190356) | Switchgrass rhizosphere microbial communities from Kellogg Biological Station, Michigan, USA - KBS S1-3 metaG (SPAdes) (version 2) | ecosystem: Host-associated > Plants > Roots > Rhizosphere >...
GACACGATCTTCTCCTTAGGCGCGGCCGGAAAGTGCAGTTAGCTGTTCGCGGATCTGCGCGGGTACTTCAGCGTAGTGATCGAGCTCCATCGAGTACGTGGCGCGGCCTCGAGTCCTGGACCGCAGGTCGGTCGCGTAGTTGAACATCGAGGCCATGGGGACAAAACAGGCGACGGCTTGTACACCGGGTCGTGCGGTAATTCCAGCGACTTTTCCACGTCTCGCGTGCAAGTCGCCCAGTACGTCTCCGACGGCGTCATCGGGAGTTACGACCTCGAGGGCCATGATGGGCTCGAGCACGGTCGGACCCGCCTGGTTGGCGGCCGCCACGAACGCCTTCGAGCCGGCGACCTTGAAGGCAAAATTGTTTGAATCTACGGGGTGATACGAGCCGCCGACCACCTGGACGCGGAGATCGGTCATCGGAAACCCGGCGATCACCCCGCGCTCCACGGCCTCGGCCACGCCGGCTTCCACGGCCGGTGCGTGATCTGCCGGGATGTCGCTGGCGGGGGCGCGGTTCTCGTAGACGTAGCCGCCGCCGCGATCGGTCGGCTCCACGACCAGCCGGACGTGGCCGTACTCGCCGCGCGGGCCCAGCTGACGGACAAACTTGTTCTCGCCCTCGGCGCGGCGCGTGACGGTCTCGCGATACGCGACCTGCGGGTTGCCGACGCGGGCCTTCACGCCGAACTCGCGGCGCAGCCGATCCGCGACGATCTCGAGGTGGAGCTCGCCCATCCCGCTGATCACGATCTGGCCGGACTCGGGATCGGTCTTGATGCGGAAGCTCGGATCTTCGACCGCGAGCCGCTCGAGCGCGTGCACGAGCTTCGCGGCGTCTTCTTCGGTCTCGGGCTCGACGATGACGCCGATCACCGGCGTCGGCACCGCGATCGGATCGAGCAAGATCGGCGAGCGCGGATCGCACAGCGTGTCGCCCGTCGCGAGCTTGCTCGTTCCGCCGTGCGTCAGCACCGCGCCGATCATTCCGGACTCGATCGAACGAATGTCCTCGCGGTGGTTCGCGAACATCCGCACGAGCCGCGGCACTTGCTCGAGCTGGCCGCGCGTCGCGTTGAGCACGGCGTCGCCGACGCGCAAGCAGCCGGTGTACACGCGCACGAACGTGAGCTGACCGCCGGCGTCGTCGGATTGCACCTTGAACGCGAGCGCGGCGAGCGGTTCGTCGTCGGAGATCGCGGCGCGCAGCACCGTCGGCGCGCCGGCCGGATCGGAGGGATCGCGACCGCGCACGGGGCCGACATCGATCGGCGACGGCAGATAATCGACGACTGCGTCGAGCAGGTTGTGGATGCCGAGGTTCTTGAACGCGGCACCGACGAGCACCGGCACGCCGCGGCTCGCGAGCGTCACGCGGCGCAGCGCGGCCTTCAGCTGATCGACGCCGAGATCGCGACCGGCAACCCACGCGGCCATCAGCTCGTCATCGTGCTCGGCGATCGCTTCGATCATGTCCTCGCGCGCGCGGCTCGCTTCGGCCATGTATGCGTGCGGGATCGGCCCGTCGACCCACTTGGAGCCAAAGCTCTCGACGTCCCACGTGCGCGCTCGCTGCGTGATCAGATCGATCACGCCTTCGAGATCGGCGCCGATCCCGAGCGGCAGCTGCACGAGCACCGGCGTCGCGCCGAGCCGGCTGGCGATCTCGCCGACGACGCGTGTGACGTCGGCGCCTTCGCGATCGCACTTGTTCACGAACGCGACGCGCGGGATTCGATAGCGATCGGCCTGGCGCCACACCGTCTCGCTCTGCGGCTGCACGCCCTCGACGGCGCAGAACACCGCGATCGCGCCGTCGAGCACGCGCAGCGAGCGCTCGACCTCCATCTGGAAGTCGACGTGGCCCGGCGTGTCGATCAGGTTGACGACGTGCTGGCGCCAGCCGAACGTGGTCGCAGCGGCGGTGATCGAGATCCCCCGCTCCTGCTCCTGCTCCATCCAGTCGGTGAACGCCGCGCCGTCGTCGACCTCGCCGATGCGCGACGTCACGCCGGTGTAGAACAGCATGCGTTCCGTCGTCGTCGTCTTACCGGCGTCGACGTGCGCCATGATCCCGATGTTTCGGGTCCGGTCCAGATGGACCGCGCGGGATGCGGGGCGCTGAGTCATTTCGTCGAGCCTGGTGGTTTGGAGCGAATGCTCCACCTGCCGAGCTCCTCCTTGGAGCTTTTGCTATCTCACCAACGGTAGTGCGCGAACGCCTTGTTCGCGTCGGCCATCTTGTGGACGTCTTCGCGCTTCTTGACCGCGTTGCCACGGTTCTGCGCGGCATCGACCAGCTCGTTCGCGAGCCGCTCGACCATCGTCTTCTCGTTGCGCTCGCGCGCGTACTCGACGATCCAGCGCATGCCGAGCGCCAGCGAGCGGTCCGGGCGAACGTCGACCGGCACCTGGTACGTCGAGCCACCGACGCGGCGGCTCTTGACCTCGACGCGCGGGCGGACGTTGCCGAGCGCGCGGTCCCACACCTTCAACGGATCGTCCTTCGCGCGCTCCGCGACGAGATCCATCGCGCCGTAGACGATCGCTTCCGCCGTCGACTTCTTGCCGTCGTGCATGACGACGTTGATGAACTTCGTCATCCGCTTGCGGACGTCGCTCGGCGCGTCGGTGTACTTGGGATCCGGGAGGACCTTGCGCTTGGGAACTTCACCTTTACGAGGCATGGTCTTCTCGGCTCCTACTTGGGACGCTTCGCGCCGTACTTGCTGCGCGACTGCTTGCGGTTCTGCACGCCGGTCGTGTCGAGCGTGCCGCGGATGATGTGATAGCGCACGCCCGGCAGGTCCTTGACGCGGCCGCCTCGGATGAGGACGACCGAGTGCTCCTGCAGGTTGTGTCCCTCGCCCGGGATGTACGACGTGACTTCCATGCCGTTGGTGAGGCGAACGCGTGCGACCTTGCGAAGCGCCGAGTTCGGCTTCTTCGGCGTCGTCGTGTAGACGCGGGTGCACACGCCACGCTTCTGCGGGCATTGCTTCAGCGCCGGCGAGGCGCTCTTGGTGCGAACCTTCTCGCGACCACTACGAACGAGCTGATTGATAGTCGGCATCTAGATCCTGGGCGTGCTTCGGGGAGGCGAAATCTTATGGATCCGCCCCCTTCTGTCAAGCGCCAAAGCCGTGGCTTACGAGGCGCCTACCGGATAAACCGCGACAGCATGGCCGCCTGCTTGCGGACCACGGGATTCGCCTCGTGGACGGCGGCGAATTTCAAGTAGACGGCGGCCGGGTGCCCGATCGTGCCCCGCAGGAAATTGGTGGCCCGCTGCTGGGTCTTGGGGCTGCTCAACATCTTGATCACGTTGCGATTGATCGTCGGATTCTGGCGGTATTCGGCGTTCTTCTTGATCGCGTCCGCGTAGTGGTCCATCGCAACCGACCACCAGCGCTGGTCGAAATAGAGGTTGCCGAGCAGGAACGGGATATACGCGCTGTGCGGGTTCTTCGTCGCCAGTGCGCGGAGGCTGGCGAGCGCGAGCTCGCGCTTGCCGTCCTTGATGAGGGTCACCGCGTCGTGCAGGTTCGTCGCGAGCTGCGGCGCGGCCGGCGGAGCGACGTGCGTCTCGACTTCTTCCTTGGTCTTCGGCGCGTCGGCGGCTTCGTCGGTGGCGCTGGCCGCCGAGCCCGTCGTCGCTTCGGGATCGAGATCGTTGGCCGTCTTCGGATCCATCTCGATCTCTTCCGAACCCGAGCCCGAGCCCGTTCCCGTTCCCGAGCCCGCCACCGTGGCCGATCCGAGATCCGATCCCGCGTCAGCGACGATCTCGGCGGCATCGATCTCCATCGCATCGGGCTCCGCCGCGTCGGGCGGCGCCGTCGGCTCGACCGCGATCACGGTGCCGGTCGCCGTCGGCGGCTCCATCGCCGAGCCTGTCGCCGAGCCCATCGTCGTCGACTTCACCACGCCGACCGCCGAGCCTCCGGTTTCATGCCGCGGGACCGGTGGCTTCGCCTCGCGGTTCATGTAGTAGCGGGCCGCCATCGCGCCACCGCCGACGAGGATCGCGAGCTTGAAGAGGCTGCTCCAGAACCGGGAGGGCGGCGCCGGCTTCGCCCGCTCGGCAGCTTCGCTCGCGGTCTCGACGTCGAGCATCGTCGGCGCGACCGCGACCGAGCCCGTCGTTCGCTTGCGCGTCGATTCGATCGGCAGCTGCGTGCGCGTCGACACGCCGGCGAGAGTGTCGAGCGCGGTCGCGAGCTCGATTGCACTCTGATAGCGGTCGTCCGGCGATTTCGCCATCGCCGTTTCGATCAGCTCCTGGAGCCCGTCGGGCAGCTCGACGCTCTCGGGCAGGCGATCGGCGAGCTTGGGCGTCGGCGCGGCGCGATGCATGCCGAGGAGCTGCATCGTGTCCTCGGCGCGAAACGGCCGCTCGCCGGCGATCATCTCGAACAGCACGACGCCGACCGCATAGATGTCCGTGCGCGCGTCGATCGTGCCGCCGGGCACCGTCTGCTCGGGCGCCATGTAGTTCGGCGTGCCGACGACGACGTTGGTCTGCGTCGCGTCGCGGCCGACGTTGCCGCGCAGCCGCGCGAGCCCGAAATCGAGGATCCGCACGCGCTCGCCGTGGCCGATCTCGTCGGTGATCATGATGTTCGCGGGCTTGATGTCGCGGTGGACGATGCCCTGCGCGTGCGCGTGCGCGAGGCCGGCCGCGAGCTGGCGCGCGATCTGGAGCGCCTGCGTCACCGCGATCCGGCCGCCCTCATCTTCGCGCTGGCGCAGCGTCGTGCCGGCGACGAAGTCCATCACGATGTACGGCTCGTCCTTCCACACGCCGAAGTCGACGACCGACACGCAGTTCGGGTGCGCGAGCTTGGACATCACGCGGGTCTCGCGGTCGAAGCGCGCCTGGAACTCGCTGTCGTTCGCGAACGACGCGTGCAGGAACTTCACTGCGACGATCTTGCCGACGGGCACGCGCTCGGCCTTGTAGACCGCGCCCATCGAGCCGGATGCCATGACCTCGACGAGCTTGTAGCGCTCGTCGATCAGATCACCGACTCGCTCTTGCGCCTCGTCGGCCATCTACGGCGTCGAGACTACCACGCTAGTGCGTCCACTTCTCTTCGCGGCGGTGCTCGCCATCATCGAACTCGTGCGCCATCACGAAGTGGTACGCGACCTCGCGCGCCTTCTCGTTCTCGACGACGCATTCGAACAACCACTCGCCGTCGACCTCGGTGGGCTCGACCTGGACGTATGCGATCTCCGTGGGGAACACGAGCAGCTCGCCGACCAGATCCTTGGCGCGCGCCAGCTGGACGACGCGCGTCTGGTCGTCCTCCGTGAGCAGCGTCCAGTGGAAGTCGTCGTGGTCGAGCAGCACGACCTCCGGCGTTCCGGCTCGAACGATGCAGTTCGCGTGACCGCCGAGCCACTGCCAGAACCGCTCGAACGTGAGGGTGGTTGCCACCGCTGCGAGCCGCTTACCCGTCGTCGAACCCATGACGAGGAGCTTGTAGCCGCGGTAGGCGCTAGACGCAAGCGCTCTGGTTTCTCGGGGTTGCTCGCGGGCTTAGAAGCGACCGACCACGCTCACACCGGCCGAATTGGGCGTGGCGATCGGCGTCACGCGGAGATGCTCGGCGCTCGGCTCGTCGAAGTAGTACAGCGCCGCAGCGGTGGCACCGGCGACCGCCGCGGCCGCGCCGAGCGCCCAGGTCGCGTCGACGAAGTGATCGCGCGAGCGCACGTCGGCATCGTATTGATCGGCGTCGCTCGTCGGGCGGTTGCCGCCGGCGATCTTCGCGCGCAAGTCGCTCGCCTCGTCGTCGCGATCGATCGCGACGAGCGTCGTGATCGCGGCACCCACGACGAGCACGCCGGCGGTGCCGATCAGCCACGGCACCACGCGACGCCGCGAGGTCGCGACGAGCGGCGCAGACACGACGAGCGCCTGGCCGCGCGCGACCACGAGCTCGCGGCCGGCCGGCTCGTGACCGCGCAGCGTGACGGTGAGCAGGTGCTTGCCCGCGCTCGCCTCGAACGGCTCGGCCGGCCCGGTGGCGACCGGTCGGCCGTCGAGCTGGATCGACGCGCCCGGCTCGGTCGTGACGGTGATCGTCGCCAGCTTGGGCTGGAGCTCGACCTCGATCAGCTGTGACTGGCCGGTGATCGCGACCACGCGCTTGATCACCGGCACGTAGCCGTCGGCGTGGACCTCGAACACGTGCTCCTTGGCGTCGACGTCGATCAGCGCGAACGGCTCGATGGGCTTGCCGTCGAGCGTCGCCGCCAGGCCCGGGATCGCCGCGCCGGTCGCATCGCCGATCTCGCGCAGCGCCGACGCGGCGACGTGCTGATCGCGGATCGTCACCGACACGCCGAGCCGCGTGTGCTCGGGCGCAGGCGCCGCGGGCTCCGCGGACAGCTTCAAGCGATCGAGCTCGCGCTGCATCTCGCCGAGGCTGTCGGCGGCATCGCCGACGCGGCCGCCGGTCTTCACCTGATCGAGGTAGATCCGATACAGCTGCACCGCGCGCTGCACGTACTCGGGCTTGGGCTCGATGCGATACAGCCGGCGATACGCCTGCGCCGCCGAGAACGCGATCTCGGGCAGCGGCATTGTCTTGTAGGCCTCGTCGAAGTCGGCGGCGGCGGCCTCGAAGTTTTGCGCCGAATACGCCTGCGCGCCGGCCCGAAAATACTTCTCGGCGGTGGCCTTGTCGTCGGCGTGCGCGGCGGTCGCGATCGCCGCGAGGATGACGAGTGCCTTCATCACGGCGCCACCGCTCCGGCCTGGCACGCGAGGTCGTGCGAGCTGCATTGCACGAGCACCGTGATCGATCGGTTGTCGCTGTCGCCGCGGATCGCGACGATGTCGTCGATGCCGTCGCCGGTCACGTCGCCGACGACGATCTGGCGCAGATCGGGCAGTCCCGTCGCGAGGATCGTCGCGGCGCCACTCGCGACCCGGGCGAGCAGCGACGTGCCGCTGGAGTCGTGACAGAGCAACACCAGCGCCGGCTGGGCCGGCGTGACGTCGGGGCCGCCGGCGGTGAAGTTGCCGGCCGCGGCATCGACGCAGGTCAGGTTCGTGACGTCGGGCGCCGCGGCGGCGACGAGCGCGCCGAGATCGGTGCACGACGTCGGCGTGCCGGTCTGATCCATCGCGCACGACTCGACCAGGCCCGCGCCGGTGCCCGCCGCATTTTCGTCGGGCGCGAACGCCAGCACGAGCTCGGGCGCGCCATCACCGTCGACGTCGAACGCGAACGCGTCGTGCGCCTCGGCCGTGAAGCTCGCGCCGAGACCGGCCGTCGGCGCTGCGACGACGCTCGCCGTGTACACGCCGCTGTGGTTGCCCGACGGCGCGAACGCCCACGGATCGATCCGATACGCCTGCGGTGGCACCTGGTGATCGACCGCGACGATCACGTCGTGCGCCGATCCGGTCTGCCACGCCAGCGCGGTCGCGTCGCGAATGCACGGCGTGCCGGTCGACGCCGAGCCGACCGTGCAATCCCCGAGGCCGTTGACCGCCTCGCCGAACACGGTATCGATCGGGTCGCCGGGATCGAGCCCGTTGACGCTGCCGTCGAGCCGATACGCGACCGCGCCTGGCGCGGTCTGCCCGGTCGCCGATGCGCCCGGCAACAGCGAGACGACATCGCGGAACCGGTTGTCGCCACCGCCGAAGAAGCCGGTGACGACCTGGCGCATCGGCGTCTGGCGCGACGGATCGTTCGTCGTGCGCGGCTCGAAGTACGACAGCATCGCGCGCTCCGGGCTGCCGTGCAGCAGCGTCAGCGCGTCGGTGCCGGTCGCCAGCTGATCGAGCACGACCAGGTCCGCGATCACTGACTGCGGATCGCTCGAATCGGAGATGTTGACGGGCGCCAGCGACACCACGCTCGGGAACGCGCCTTCGGCGATCTGCTCGATGTCGCGGCCGGGGTTGCCGAACGCGACCGAAAGCTGCTCGTGATCGAGGAGCCGCTCGGTGTACGCGACGTCGGCGGCGCCGTTACCGTCGAAGTCCGCGATCGCGAGCTGGTCGACCACGCCCGAGGTCCGCACTGGCGCGACGACGAACGCGGGCCCGCCGCTGCCGACGGCCCGATAGAGCACGTCGAAGTCGGCGCCGCCCGAGCCAACGACGGCCGCGTCGATCGCGCCGTCGCCGTCGAGATCGCCGGAAGCGACCGCGGTGAGGTTGACCGGCGTCTTGAAGATCGCGCTCCAGCCGCTGCCGGCTTGATACGCGTAGACGCCGGCGGGCAGCACGACGAGATCGTTCGCGTAGCCGGCGATCGCCGGCGCGAGCGGGATGTGACCGAGCGGCGCGCCATCGACGTCGCCGGGCGGCTGCGGCAGCGCCACGGACGCCGAGCCGATCCCGCAGTGATCCGCGAGCACGACCTTGCTGCCGACGAAGTCACCCCAGGCGCCGCTGCCGTCGCTCGTGACCAGCGACGGGCACACCGCGGTGTCGAGCTCGGCAAACACCGGGCGCCGCGCCGGCGGCGTGCCGGTCGGAGTCAGATCGAAGAACGTCACCGCGCGCGCCGCGCCCGATTGCGGCGGCGGTCCGAGATGGATCGCGCCCACGCACCACTCGCGGTTCGACGGGCCGCTGCCGCTGCCGTGCGTCCACACCGCGACCTCGGTGTCGATCGACTGGTCCGAGCCTTCGACGGACGTGTACGAATCGACGAAGCCGGAGCCGATGTCGCCGACCGGCACGACGCAGCTCAGATCGAGCGCGTTCGCGGTGCCGTTCGCCTCGAGCTGCACGACGTCGATCACCGCGTTCGCGGAGCCGCCGAGCACCAGGCCGATCGCGAGATCCGAGATCGGGAACGTCGTGATCACGTCGAGCGTCTGGCCGTCGCTGCCGACCAGCGGAAACAGCGACACCGCCGCCGACAGCGCCCCGTACGGCGACGTGAACGACACGATCCCGTCCTGCGTGATCATCGTCGCGTCGGGCACGCCGTCGCCATCGACGTCGCCGAACGCGACCGTGCCGGTCTGGAGCGGCGTCGCGTACAACGCCGAGCTCGCGAGCAGCGCGCCGGGATCGCCGTAGTGCACGTCGATCGACGTGCTCGACACGCCGACCACGTCGCCGATGCCATCGCGATCGATGTCGGCGACTTGCAGCTGATCGATGAGGTCCAAGATCGGCGCGGTCGGCTGCGAGAACATGCCGCTGGGCGCGTGACACAGGCCGTCGATGCCGCACGTGTACGCCGCATTCGGGCAGTCCGAGCCGGTCTTGCAGGCGACCGAGCACGCGACGCAGCTCGGATCGGGCGAGTCGCAGTCTTCGCCGGGCTCGATGAGGCCGTTGCCGCACACGCCGCGCTCGATCGGATCGAACGTCGTGCACGCGGCCAGCATGGCCAGCACCGCGAGCCTCATTTTTTCGCTCCGCCTCCGGCGAACGGATCGAGGATCGAGTCCTTGTCGGACTTCACCGCGTGACGGATCGGGCGAAGCTGGACGTCGAGCGCTTGATCGCGATCGGGCGTGATCGCGCGCGACGCGGGCACGTAACCAGCGGCGCGGAACGTGAGCACGACCTGCGAGCTGGCGCGAGGGACCTGAACGGGACCGGGCGCGACGCCGATCGCGGTGCCGGCGATGGAGACGTCGGTGCCGGCGGGGACGCCGGTGATCGTGATGATCGAGCTGGCCGGAGCCGGAGCCGGGACCGGAGCCGCAACGGGAACCGGAGCCGGAGCCGCAACGGGAGCCGGAGCCGGAGCCGGAGCCGGAGTCGGAACCGGGCTCGGGCTCCGGCTCGGGCTCGGGCTCGACAAGAACAGCACGACCGCCGCGCCGATTGCGACCAGCCCGAGCGCGGCGGCGATCAGCGGCCAGCGTTTGCGCGATGGGATCGGATCGAGCGCCGCCGATGTCTGTGCGAGCGCGAGCGAGGAACCCGGCGATGTCATCGACGGCACCGCGACCACGCCGGTCGGCGCTGGCGCCACGATGCCGGCCGCATCCTCGAGCGCGCGCATTGCCGCCGCGAGGTGGGTCGGCCGTTCGGCGCGATCCTTCTTCATCAGCCACGCGATCGCCGCGTCGACGCCCGCCGACAGCCCGGTCACGACCGACGACGGCGGCGGCGGCTCGTACGTGAGCTGCTTCATCATGATGTCCATGTAGTCGTCGCCGTCGATCGGGTGCGCGCCGGTGAGCAGCTGATACGCGAGCACGCCGAACGCGTAGTAGTCCGTCCGATGATCGACGTCCTTGCCGCGGCACTGCTCGGGCGACATGTAGAACGGCGTCCCGATCGGAATGCCCGTGCGCGTCTTGTGCTTGGTGCCGTCGACGTCGCCCATGAGCTTCGCGATGCCGAAATCGAGGAGCTTCGGCCACGCGTCGTCCTCGCCGCGGATCAGGAAGACATTTTCGGGCTTGAGATCGCGATGCGCGATGCCCTTGGCGTGCGCGGCGTCGAGCGCCTTCGCGATGCCGCGCAAGATCGGCAGTGCATCGCCGAGCGCGAGGTGGCCGACGCGGTCGAGCCTCGCGTCGAGTGGCTCGCCGTCGAGAAACTCCATCACGTAGTAGTGGCGGCCGTCGTCGAGCTGGCCGAACGAGAAGATGTCGATGATGAAGCGGTTGCGGATCTGGTTGACCGCGCGCGCCTCGGCGACGAACCGCGACACCATCTCCGGATCGGCGGAGAACTTGCGCGACAGGACTTTGATCGCGACCTGCTTGCCGATCAGCGGATGTACGGCCTTGTAGACGGTGCCAAAGCCGCCCTGCCCGACCTTCGCGTCGATCTGGTACTCGCCGATCTGCTGGCCGTTCGCCAGCTCGGGCTCGGCAGTCGGCACGTCGGGCGTAGGTGCAGACATTGCTCCCCGGATGCGATCATGACGCGCACCGGAGTCGCCAGGTAAAACCGGTCCCGAAAATGACGACGCCCCTCGTGGCGATCGTCACGAGGGGCGTTGGTTGTGTGGGGCTTGCTTACTCGGCCGCTTCGACCGTGTCGACGTCGTGGCCGTGCTCGCTCGACAGGTAGCTGTCGCCGATGTCGGCCTCGTCGGCCTCCTCGCCGTCATCCGTGAGTGCGACATCCACCGTCAGGCGCTTGTACGCGCCCAGACCGGTGCCGGCCGGGATCAACCGACCCATGATGACGTTCTCCTTCAGACCGCGGAGGTAGTCGACGCGTCCGTTGATCGACGCCTCGGTGAGCACCTTGGTCGTCTCCTGGAACGAGCTCGCCGAGATGAACGACTCGGTCGACAGCGACGCCTTCGTGATGCCGAGCAAGAGCGGGTCGCCCTTCGCCGGCTGGCCGCCAGCGACGATCACGCGCTCGTTCTCCTCCTCGAAGATCTGCTTCTCGACCGCCTCGTCGACGAGGAAGTTCGTGTCGCCCGGATCCGTGACGGTCACGCGACGCAGCATCTGGCGAACGATCACCTCGATGTGCTTGTCGTTGATGCGCACGCCCTGGAGCCGGTAGACCTCCTGGATCTCGTCGACGAGGTACTTGGCGAGCGCGCGCTCGCCGAGGACCTTGAGGATGTCGTGCGGGTTCGCCGGGCCGTCCATCAGCGCCTCGCCCGTACGGACGCGGTCGCCTTCACGAACCGAGAGGTGCTTGCCCTTCGGGATCAGGTACTCGCTCGGATCGCCGACCTCGGGAACGATCAGGACCTTGCGCTTGCCCTTGGTGTCCTTGCCGAAGTGCACGACGCCGTCGATCTCGCAGATGACTGCGTGGTCTTTCGGCTTACGCGCCTCGAACAGCTCGGCCACGCGCGGCAGACCGCCGGTGATGTCCTTGGTCTTCGTGGTCTCGCGGGCGATCTTGGCGATGACGTCGCCGGCCTCGATGTAATCGCCGTCGTTGACGAGGATGTTCGAGTCGACCGGGAGGAAGTAGCGCGCCTCGCCGTTGTTGGCGGGGAGCTGCACGGTCTGGGCGTCGCTATCCGGCGACGTCTTGAGCGTGATGCGCGGACGGCTGTCCGCATCCTTCGACTCCGTGATCTGCTTGCGCGACAGACCGGTGACCTCGTCGAGCGATTCCGTCATCGTGACGCCGTCGACGATGTCGCCGTACTTCACGTAGCCGGAGACCTCGCTGACGATCGGCATCGCGAACGGATCCCACTCGGCGAGCACCTGGCCCGCCTTCACGCGCGTGCCGTCCTCGACCATGAGCCGAGCGCCGTACGTCAGGCCGTAGCGCTCGCGCTCGCGACCGATCTCGTCGACGATCACCAGCTCGCCCTGCCGCGACATCACGACCTGGTGGTCCTTCTTCTTGACCAGCTGGACCGTGTTGAGGCGGACGGTGCCCTCGTTGCGCGCTTCGATCGACGACTGCTCGGTGCGAATCTGACCGACGCCGCCGATGTGGAACGTACGCATCGTGAGCTGGGTGCCGGGCTCGCCGATCGACTGGGCCGCGATCACGCCGACTGCTTCACCGATGTTCACCATGTGACCGCGCGCGAGGTCGCGGCCGTAGCACAGCGAGCAAATCCCGCGACGGGTCTCGCACGCGAGCACGCTGCGGATCTTCACGCGGTCGATGCCCGCGTTGTCGATGATCTTGACGTGGTCCTCGGTGATCTCCGCGTGCTGCGGGCACAGCACTTCGCCGGTGTACGGATCGACGATGTCCTCGAGCACGACGCGACCCAGGATGCGGTCGCCGAGGCGCTCGATGATCTCGCCGCCCTCGATCAGCGGCATCATCTCGGCGCCCTGGCGGGTGCCGCAGTCGAACTCGCTGATGATGGTGTCCTGCGACACGTCGACGAGACGGCGGGTCAGGTAACCCGAGTTCGCCGTCTTGAGCGCGGTGTCGGCGAGACCCTTGCGGGCGCCGTGCGTCGAGATGAAGTACTGGAGCACCGACAGGCCTTCACGGAAGTTCGTCGTGATCGGCGTCTCGATGATCTCGCCCGACGGCTTGGCCATCAGGCCACGCATACCGGCGAGCTGCCGCATCTGCTGCTGCGAGCCGCGGGCGCCCGAGTCAGCCATGATGAAGATCGAGTTGAACGACGGCGCCTTCTTCTTCGGGCCGCCCTCGGGATCGACGAACTCGTCCGTCGAGATCTCCTTCATCATGTCCTTGGCGATCGACTCTGCGACCTGCGCCCAGATGTCGACGACCTTGTTGTAGCGCTCGCCGTCGGTGATGAGGCCTTCGGTGTACTGCTCCTCGATCTCGCCGACTTCCTTCTGCGCTTCGCCGAGCAGCGTCTCCTTCGACGGCGGGATCACCATGTCGTCGATGCACACCGAGATGCCGGCGCGCGTCGCGAACGTGTAGCCCGTCGTGCGGAGGGCGTCGGCCAGGAGCACCGTGGCCTTCTGGCCGGCCTCGCGATAGACGAGGTCGATCAGCTCGGCGAGCTGCTTCTTGCCCATCACGCGGTTGATCGCCTCGAACGGCACCTGCGGCGGGCAGATGTCCTTCAGCAGCGCGCGACCGACCGTGGTCTCGACGAGCTCGGTGCCGGTGGCGGCACCGCTGCCGCCCTCGGCCGAGCCGGCGACGCGCGGCATGCGCAGCTTGATCTTGGCCTGGAGGTGGACTTCCCGGTGGTCGTAGGCCATGCGGACTTCGTCGATCGAGCCGAACACGCCGCGGACGGCACGACCCTTCTTGTCCTCTTTGTAGTCACCCTTCGCGAACGGACGCTCGCGGGTGAGGTTGTAGAGGCCGAGGACGATGTCCTGCGACGGCACGATGATCGGCTTGCCGTTCGCCGGGCTGAGGATGTTGTTGGTCGACATCATCAGCACGCGCGCTTCCATCTGCGCTTCGATCGACAGCGGCACGTGGACGGCCATCTGGTCACCGTCGAAGTCGGCGTTGAACGCCGCGCAGACGAGCGGGTGCAGCTGGATCGCCTTGCCTTCCGTCAGCACCGGCTCGAACGCCTGGATGCCGAGGCGGTGGAGCGTCGGGGCGCGGTTCAGGAGCACCGGGTGCTCCTTGATCACCTCTTCGAGGATGTCCCAGACCTCGGGACGCTCCTTCTCGACGAGCTTCTTGGCGCTCTTGATCGTGGTGACCAGGTGGCGCTCTTCGAGCTTGTTGTAGATGAACGGCGTGAACAGCTCGAGCGCCATCTTCTTCGGCAGGCCGCACTGGTGCAGCTTGAGCTCGGGACCGATCACGATCACCGAACGGCCGGAGTAGTCGACGCGCTTGCCGAGCAGGTTCTGGCGGAACCGGCCCTGCTTGCCCTTGAGCATGTCCGAGAGCGACTTCAGCGGGCGCTTGTTCGGGCCCGTGATCGTCTTGCCGCGGCGGCCGTTGTCGAACAGCGCGTCGACGGCCTCCTGAAGCATGCGCTTCTCGTTGCGGATGATGATCTCGGGCGCGTTGAGCTCCTGGAGCCGGCGCAGACGGTTGTTACGGTTGATGACGCGGCGATAGAGATCGTTGAGATCCGACGTCGCGAACCGGCCGCCGTCGAGCGGAACGAGCGGGCGCAGATCCGGCGGGATGACCGGGATGATCGTCAGCATCATCCAGTCGGGCTTGTTGCCAGACTCGCGGAACGCCTCGACGACCTTGAGGCGCTTCGCGATCTTCTTGCGCTTCGCCTCGCTGGTGATCTCGCGCATCTCCTGACGGAGCGTCTCGGCGAGGCTGACGATGTCGAGCTGCTTCAAGAGCTCGAGGATCGCCTCGGCGCCCATGCCGGCGTCGAACGCGTCGTAGCCCATCTCGTCGAGGAGCTTGCCGTAGCGCTCTTCGGTCAACAGCTCGTTGCGCGACAGACCCGACTGCTTCGGATCGACGACGATGTACGCCTCGCAGTAGAGGACCTTCTCGAGATCCTTCAGCGGGATGTCGAGCAGGTTACCGATGCGAGACGGCAGGCTCTTGAGGAACCAGATGTGCGCGACGGGCGTCGCGAGCGTGATATGGCCCATCCGCTCGCGGCGGACCTTGGCCTGGATCACCTCGACGCCGCACTTCTCGCACACGACGCCACGGTGCTTCATGCGCTTGTACTTGCCGCAGTTGCACTCGTAGTCCTTCACCGGGCCGAAAATCTTGGCGCAGAAGAGACCGTCCCGCTCCGGCTTGAACGTGCGGTAGTTGATGGTCTCCGGCTTCTTGACCTCGCCGTGGCTCCACTCGCGGATCTTCTCCGGCGAGGCGAGCATGATGCGAATCGCGCTGAACGAGCGCGGGTCTTTCGGCTTCTCGAAGAAATTAAAGATGTCCTTCATGTCTGCTCCTTATTTCCTTCGTTGATCAGCTCGCGCTGCCCATCTTGTCGGCGACTTCACGTGCGAGAGCGGCGAGGCCCGCCGGGATGCCCGGCTGCTGCTGCTCCGCGCGACGCGGCATCGTCGGGTCTTCGACCAGCTCGACGTCCAGGCACAGCGCCTGGAGCTCCTTGAGGAGCACGTTGAACGACTCCGGCAGGCCGGCCTCGAGCACGTGCTCGCCCTTGACGATCGACTCGTACATGCGGGTACGACCCAGCACGTCGTCGGACTTGACCGTCAGGAACTCCTGCAGCGCGTACGCGGCGCCGTAGGCCTCCATCGCCCAGACTTCCATCTCGCCGAGGCGCTGACCGCCGAACTGCGCCTTGCCGCCCAGCGGCTGCTGGGTGACGAGCGAGTACGGGCCGATCGAGCGCGCGTGGATCTTGTCGTCGACGAGGTGGTGGAGCTTGAGCATGTACATCACGCCCACCGTGACCTTGTTGTCGAACGGCTCACCGGTCTTGCCGTCGATGAGCGTCGCCTGACCGCCGTCGGGCAGGCCCGCCATCTTGAGGGCCTGCTTGATCTCGGCCTCGTTCGCGCCGTCGAACACCGGCGTCGCGAGGTGCACGCCGGTCTGCAGCGTCTTCGCAAAGCGACCGACGTCTTCCTGGCTCAGCTTGTCGATGAACGCCGCCTGATCCGGGAACAGCTTCTTGAGCTTTTCCTTGAGGACGTCGGCCGACCAGTGGGTCTGGAGGTACGCGTCGATCTGGTTGCCGAGCGACTTCGCCGCCCAGCCCAGGTGGACTTCCAGAATCTGGCCGATGTTCATACGGCTCGGCACGCCGAGCGGGTTCAGCACGATGTCGACCGGCGTGCCGTCTTCCAAGTACGGCATGTCCTCTTCGGGCAGGAGCCGCGAGACGACACCCTTGTTGCCGTGACGGCCGGCCATCTTGTCACCGACCGAGAGCTTTCTCTTGATCGCGAGATAGACCTTCACCAGCTTGATGACGCCCGGCGGCAGCTCGTCGCCCTTGGTGAGCTTCGAGATCTTCTCCGAGTACTGCGCCTCGATGTTGAAGACGTCTTCTTCGCGCTTCGCGGCGAGCTGCTCGAGCTGCTCCTCGATCTTGCCGTCGCCGGAGTCGAGCTGGATCTCGTGCCAGTAACGGCTCGGGACCTCGTTGAGCATCTCGATCGTGATCTTCTCGCCCTTCGGCAGGAGGACCTTGCCCTTGTCGTCGACCAGGCGGCTCGCCGTGGTCTTGCCGATCAAGAGCTCGCGCATCTTGTTGTAGTAGGCCTCCGAGATGATCTTCACCTCGTCGCGCTTGTTGAGGTTGAGGAGCTCTTTCTCCGCATCCTCGATCGCCTGCGCGCGCTCGTCCTTCTCGGTGCCCTTGCGCGCGAACACGCGCGCGCCGATCACCACGCCGACCACGCCCGGCGGAACCCGCAGCGACGTGTCGCGGACGTCGCCCGCGCGCTCGCCGAAGATCGCGCGGAGCAGCTTCTCTTCGGGCGACAGCTGGGTCTCGCCCTTCGGCGTGATCTTGCCGACCAGGATGTCGCCGGCCTTGACCTCGGCGCCGATGCGCACGATGCCCGACTCGTCGAGATCCTTCAGCGCCTCTTCACCCACGTTCGGGATGTCGCGCGTGATCTCTTCCTTGCCGAGCTTGGTGTCGCGAGCGACGCACTCGAACTCCTCGATGTGGATCGAGGTGAACACGTCGTTCTTGACGAGCTTCTCGTTGATGAGGATCGAGTCCTCGAAGTTGTAGCCACCCCACGGCATGAACGCGACGACCACGTTCTGGCCGAGCGCGAGCTCGCCCGTCTCGGTCGCCGGACCATCCGCGATCACGTCGCCGGCCTTCACCTTGTCGCCCGGCTGGACGATCGGCTTCTGGTTCATGCACGTGTTCTGGTTGCTACGCTGGAACTTCACCAGCGTGTAGATGTCGGGGCGGACCGAGTTCGGATCCTTCGGATCGACCTTGCTCGGGCGAACGACGATGCGGTTCGCGTCGACCCAGTCGACCGTGCCTTCGCGCTTGGCGACGACGGTCACGCCGGAGTCGCGCGCGACGATGCCTTCCATGCCGGTGCCGATGAGCGGGCTCGTCGTGCGAACCAGCGGCACGGCCTGGCGCTGCATGTTCGATCCCATGAGCGCGCGGTTGGCGTCGTCGTGCTCGAGGAACGGAATCAGCGACGCGGCCACCGAGACCAGCTGGTTCGGCGACACGTCGATCAGCGTCACGTCGT